>OIWM01002034.1_pt1 | contig 17793 bp, 16 predicted proteins | sample 1587451 | NCBI WGS metagenome assembly OIWM01 (sample SAMEA3888907, study PRJEB22519) | human gut metagenome | biome: human gut; feature: human-associated habitat; material: faeces | place: Denmark | collected 2011
GGCTGATATGTACCAGACCGTCCCGGTGTACGCCAATGTCCACAAATGCGCCGAAATCCGCGCCGGCATCAAATTCCACAAGCATGATCATGGCGAAATATTCGCCGACCACCGATTGGGAAATATCGATAATGTTTGCTTCGTATTCGCTGACCTTGGCACTGACCTTGGCGATAATGCCCTTGGCGTCCTTGGCGGTTACCGTGATAACTGCTTTCATGATACGTTCCTTTCCGAAAGGCGGTCTACCGGCGGAAATTTGCCGCTTGGTGCCGCATTGTTTGATTGTTTATTATACACCCAATCGGGGATTTTTTCAAGAGTAAATCTGAAAATTCGGGAAAATGCCGTCCGAAACCGCTTATCGGTCAAGCAAACTTAGTGCATTGCCCGAAAGAATGCGTCGGGTGTCGGCTTCGGAAAAGCCGAGCTCCTTCACGCCGCGCACCGATTCGGCCGGATCCTCCCATGGCGAATCGCTGCCCAAAAGCAGATGAGAAACGCTCATTTTTGCGGCAAGCTTCCGCAGCGTGCCGATGTCCGCTTTAGCGGCCGTGCGCGTCATGGAGGTGTCGAGATACAGATTTTCGTGGAATTCCAACTTTTCCGCCGTTTCCTCCCACAAGTCGTAGCCACCGAAATGCGCGGCAATAAAAATGGTCTGCGGAAACAGCGTGCAGACGCGGTTGATGCGGTCGGGGCCGGTGTGGATGGGTGTGGTAAAGGCGGCATCGTGTCCCGAATGGAACGAAATGAGAAGCCCGAGTTTGCCGCATTTTTCGTAGACCTTGAAGGCTTCGTCACAGTCCAAATCGAAATTCTGATATTCCGGGTGCAGCTTGATGCCGCGAATGCCGTTTTCGGCCAAATAGTCGAGTGTTTGCTCCCATGTGTCCGAGCCGGGAAACACCGAACCGAACGGAATCAGCCGCTCATTTTCCAAAAGGCTGACGGCAAAGCGGTTGACCGACAGCTCTTGGTGCGCGTTGGTGGCAATGTTCAGTACGACCGAGCGGTCGATGCCGCTTTTGTCCATACGGGCGATTAGCCCTGCGGCTGTGCCGTCGTGATAGGGAGTTAAGCCCGAATTTTCGGCAAGCGTGGGAATGGCGAGCGGCGCAAGAAAATCGGGAAACGCGTGGGTATGAAAATCGATGATCATGAAGTATTCCTGCCTTTTTCCGGCATAAAACCGATACAATTTATTATGGCACAGAAAGTGGTATCTGTCAAGGTTTTTTGCATAAAAAAACGCACGCCGAAAGCTCGGAATGCGTTTTTCATCAAAAAGCAATCTTTTTTTAACCGAACGGCTTGAATTTTTGTTCTTCCTTCAAATCGAGGAAATCCACGCGGCGTTCAAAGTCGGTTTTGGCTTTTTCCAACTCTCCATTGTGATGCGCGTCGGTCGCCATATAGAATTTGCAGCCGCATTCCTTGGCGATGAGATATGGCCGTTTGACGCGTGCGATATCGTCGCCGGAATAGGCGCTCGGCTCGAAGTTGATCTCCACGCCCATGCCGCATTTGGCGGTACGCGTGAACAGCTCACGGAAGGTTTTGTCATCCACCATATCGAGAACGGTCAAATGGTTTTGGAAATCGCCCGGCGCCATGAGCGTGCAGGTGATGTGCGCAAGGCCGACCTTATGGAACGGCAGATCAGCGTCAAGAAGTTTTTCGAAGCGTTTGACAAACTGCTCGGCACGGTGTTCGAGGGAGGTGTCTTTTTCGTCGATGGTGAAGCCGACAAAATGCAGATGGGTGGTCGGAACGACGATGAAATCAAGTTTTTCTAACATTTTATCGCCGATGCCGATGGTGTAATTTTTGTCCATATCCACCTCAGCGCCGAAATGATATTCCACTTCATCGTCCTGCGGAAGCGGCAGTGCTTTTTCGATGTGCGCGGTGTTCTGCACGTCGTAAAACTCGACCGAACCGGCTTTGGGCACGGATTCGTCCCAATAGTGGTCGGTAAGGCAGATCTTTTTGAAGCCGTTTGCTTTGGAAAAATCCAAAATTGCTTTCGGCGTTTGCTTGGGGTCATCCGAGCAGAGTGAAAGGCCGGAATGAATGTGATAGTCGTGGTCGCAGATAAAACGCATAGAAATAACCTCTTTTCCCGTCCGTTGAGGGCGTATTATGATCGGCATCAGGCCGTGAACAGACTTCCTTTGAAATATTTTAAGCAGGCACGTGTTTTATCGGGTGCGCAGATCATCAAAATGTGTTTTTCCGCACCGTCCGTATAGAGAAGGCCGAGCGCGTGTGCGTCGGTTTTTTTGCAGGTCCATAAGACGCTCGAAGCGCTTTTGGCGGTTTGTTCCAAGCTTGTGACAGGGAACAGCTTTTCGATATCGCTTATTTTGAATTCACGGACTTTTTTGCGTGTTCGGGCACCGTAAATTTTGTCAAGCTCAAAGCTGCCGGCAGCGATTGTATATTCATATTCGATTTTGGTGAACTGCCACACGAACCATGCGCAGAACACGAGAATGACGGATAGCATAAAGCTGACAGCCGGAATGGTTTTGAGCGTAACGGCAAGCATGGCGGCAAGGAGAGCGGCAGTAAATGCGACAACGCCGATACGGGCTGCAAGCACCTTTCCGGTCGGTTTGACGGGGGAGAGGCATTCGCAATAGTTGGCGAAGGAGCCGCCGAGCGGCGAATCGGGCATGGGAAGAACCTCCTTGAAGGTGAGATGTATATTCCTTATTATGGCACACAATCGGGATTCTGTCAAGCGTTTTTTGCCTGCTTTTTGTGCCTTACAAAAAGTAGGCAAACGTTCCCGGCAGGGAACCTTGCCCCGATAGGGGCAAAAATGTTGCGGCAGCAACAGAAAAAGGCGGCATGGCCGCCGAAAGAAGCCGCGAAGCGGCAAAAGGATTTAGTTTTGTTCGTGTAGATTTGTAGTTTTGTGGGCTGATTCGAGGTTTTGCAAACCTCGATTCAGCTCGCCGCAATGGCGGCTTCGCACGAACAAAATTAAATCCTTTTAAGGAGAGAATCGAGGTTTTGCAAACCTCGATTCAGCGCACCAAAACTACAACTTCGCACAAACCCAATTAAATCCTTTTGCCGCTCCGCGGCTTTCTCATAAAATAGGCTCGCCACAGCCGCGGCGAGCCTACATTAACGGCGCAATCAACTTTAACAGACCGCCGTACAGCCGCCTTAAGAACGTGTTCTTCTTCAGATCGGCTGCATGAATTTCCCGACAGACCGCAAACGTCTCATCAAAATCCGCGCGAATCTCCTCAATGACCGGCAAATCGGCAAAATAGGCTGCACATTCGAAATGCAGATACAAACTGCGGTAATCTAAATTGACCGTGCCGACGGCCGCCCGTCTGCCGTCGCTCTCAAATACCTTGGAGTGCACAAAGCCGGGCGTGTATGTGTAGATCCGCACGCCGCTCGGGATGAGCTCGGAAGCGTGAATTTTGGCAAGCGCAAACGCAATTTTATGATCCGGCACGCTGGGTAAAACCAGGCGCACATCCACGCCGCGCTTGGCCGCATTTTGCAGAGCCGTGGTCATTTCGTTGTCCAAAATGAGATACGGCGTGAAAATGTATATATGGCCGCATGCGGTGTTTATCATGTCCATGTAAACCGTTTCGCCGACCTTTTCGCCGTCAAGCGGACTGTCGGCATACGGAATTACATAGCCTTGCGTTTTTTGCACGTCCGAAACCGATGCAGACAGGTATTTTTCATAGTTTTCCGCATCCGTTTTCCGCGGAATGTTCCACATTTGCAAAAACATGAGCGTGAAGCTGCGCACGGCACATCCGTCGATCCGCACGGCAGCATCCTTCCAATGTCCGAACCGGTTCTTGCGGTTGATGTATTCATCGGCAAGATTGGCGCCGCCCGTGTAGGCGATTTTTCCGTCAATGACGGCAATTTTGCGGTGATCGCGGTTGTTGTAGTGGGTGGATACGAACGGACGAAGCGGCGCAAACATCCGGCATTTGATGCCGCATTTCGCAAGCGTTTTCGGATAATCATACGGCAAAAGCGTGATGGCACACGTGCCGTCATACAACACGCGAACCTCGACACCTTGCGCGGCCTTGCGTTTCAGAATATCCAAAATCCGTCCCCACATTTCGCCTTCTTCGAGGATAAAATACTCCAAAAAGATGAAATGCTCCGCTTTTTCCAGCGTGTCCAACAGATCCAGCCAAAATGCTTCGCCCTCCGGAAAATAGTGCGCATATTCGGCACGGTAGATCGGATATCCGGCCTTTTCGCCGGCATAGCGTGCCATGTTGGCGAGCGCTTTGTCGCTTGCTTCAAGCTCTGCAACCAAGTTCGGGTCGGAAGCGGTGAACCGGCGCGTGCTGTCCAAAACCCGCTGTAAGCGGCGGTGCATAAAATGATGACCGAATTCCTTATCGACAAATAGGTATAACAGTGTTCCGAATACCGGAAATGTCATGATAAGCACGATCCACGACAGCTTGACGGCAGGATTGGCGCGTGAGCTTGTCACATAAATCGCCATGATAAGCGCAATGACCGCAAAGCCGCCGTAAGCCAACGACACATACCGCTCGAAATAGGCAAAAATGCCGAAAAGCCCGGCAAATTGCAGCACGAGCAGCAGAATAATGACCGTCGTTCGTCCGAACAGCACATGAAAAAAGCCGCGTTTGCTCTTTTTCCACAACTCGCTGTCGGCAAGCTTTTCGGTTTTTCCGTCTTTGATTTTTTCGTTTGTTTCCATTAACTCAAAAAATTGTTGTTATCGTTGTCGATAAACCAGCTCTCAATGGGATAGCTTTCTTTGATATGCTTTTTAACGCAGGCGTAGGCGATAAAGTTTTCAATACCGTCCACCATGAGGGCGATGCCGTAGAAAATCATGAGAAAGGCAGCACCTTCAAACGGATCGATGACAAGCAAAACGCCGAAAACAACGCCGATAACCGCCGTTAAAAGCACGATCCACCACGAAGAAAGCCCGGAACGCTTGATATCAAAGGCTAACTGCAATTTGACAAGGCTGTCCGCCACCAATAAAAAGCCCATGATAAACGGCAAAATCGATGCGGCGACATCCGGACGGGCCAGCAAAATACCGCCCAAAACCACGTCAAGCACGCCAAAGGCAAGCTCTCCCGGCAGCGGAAAGCCGAAATATTCGCCGCGGAAATAGAACACAATCTTCAAAAGTCCCCATACGACCATCAGTGCGCCGAACAGCATACCGAACAGCTTTGCGGAGGTTTCCGGAAACAGCACAAAGCAAAGACCGAGAAGAATGCACGCCGCCGAAAGAATAAAAAAGCTCCATTTTGCCTGTTTTGACAGTTTCATAAGAATTTTCCTTTCCTTATATAAATCCGAAAGCGAAACAGACCGCTTCCCTACGCCCAGTATAGCACATTTTCCCGCCCTTGTCAATCGAGAAAACCGTCAAACCTTACAAACCGGGAAAATTGATGAACAAAAATGCCATTCGGGTGAAAAAGTTGAATTTTCGGATGAAAAAGTTGTAGAAATAAACGGATTTCTGTTTTATAATAAACACAAAAACGGATGTTTATGCGGAGGAACTGCCATGCATTTTAACGTAAAGGAAGAAATCATCGCGCTTACGCCTCAATGGAAGGGCGAACGCTTCGATGACGGCAGGCCGAGGGTTGCCGATAAGTATCTGAAGGCACTTCGAAGCCTGACGCTTGAAGAGGTCTGGAAGCCCATCTTCGTCAAGGGCTATGAAAGCCAGTTTGAAGGACGCTTGCAAACGCTGCACGACGACGGCAGAAAGCTCATTGGCCGCGCCGTAACGGCGACCTTTGCGCCGACGCGTCCCGACCTTCATGAAACCATGTTCGCCGTCGGTATGGGGGAGGGGCGCAAGGGCAACTACAACCAATGGGTCATCGACAGCCTTGTCGAGGGCGATGTGGTGGTTGCGGATATGTACGACAAAATCTATAAAGGCACGTTTTTGGGCGGCAACCTGACGACGGCCATCAAGACCAAAACCAAAACGGGCGGCGGCGTCATTTGGGGCGGCGTGCGCGACGTGGAGCAGATGAAAAAGGTCGAGGGCGTACAGGTATACTATCGCGGCATCGACCCGACGCCCATCCGCGATTTCGTTATGACCGGCTTCAACACGGCCACCCGTATCGGAAACGCCATTGTGCTGCCGGGCGATATCGTATTCGGCGCAGGCGGCGGCGTGCTGTTCATTCCGGCGCATTTGGTGGCGGAGGTGGTGGACGGCGCATCCAAAACGCAGGTCAAGGACTTGTTCGGCTTTGAGATGATCGCCCAAAACAAATTCACCACCGCGCAGATCGACAAGAACACCTGGACAAAGGATATGCTTGATCTATTAATGGATTTCATCGAAAAGGATGAACGTGCCAAAGATTATCGCGGCTTGGATTGGTCGGTCGAATACGATCTTGCGATCCACGGCGACCCGAACGATACGCAGACGGCTCTGTAAGAGCTTTAAGGACTTTTATTTTAAGAAAGGAATTGTTTTCATGACACAGAATTTTGCGCAAACCACGATTTATCAGCTGTTTCCGCGTGCCTTTACGCGTGAGGGCACACTTGCGGCGGCAAGTGCCCACCTTGCGGATATCGCGTCGCTCGGTGTGGACTATGTTTATCTTTGCCCGGTTTTTCTGTCGGATGACGGCATGGATAAAACCTATTGGAGCGAACGGCAGATCGCTTCCGGCTTTGAGAATCCGAAAAATCCGTATCGCATGAAGGATTATTTTGCGGTCGATCCGGAATACGGCACCAAAGAAGATTTAATCAACTTTGTAAAACGTGCGCATGAGCTTGGGTTAAAGGTTTTATTCGACCTTGTGTACTACCACTGCGGACCGAACGCCGTGTTTCTAAAGGAACATCCGGATTTCATCCAAAGGACCCCGGACGGTTCGCCGTTTACCGGCGAATGGGCGTTTCCGCGCTTAAATTTTGAAAATCCAGCGCTTCGCGAATATCTGTATGATAATATGCTATATTGGATTCAAGTCTGCGACGTGGACGGCTATCGGTGTGATGTGGGTTCGCTGTGTCCGATGGACTTTTGGAAAGAAGGCATTCGGCGGTGCAGAGAATTAAAAAAAGACTTTTTCATGGTGGACGAGTGCCCTCCGGACGGCGACGAGCATACCGGCTTTGACGCTTTTTACAATTTCGACTGGTCAACCGACACACAGGCGATTCTGCGCGGCAAAAAGAACGCCGATGCGCTTCCGGCACGGTATCAGAGCGATATCGACGGCGCGCCGTATCATCCGCTGTCATTACGTGCGCTCGACAATCATGATTACGCCAACGACTGTATGGAAACACGCTATGAAGTGAATCCCGGAACGGAGGGCGTGAACGCGGCACTGGTGCTTGACGCACTCATGGATGGCGTGTTCTTCCTGTATGGCGGTGCGGAGGCCTGCGATGTCCACCGCAACAGCATTTTTTACAGTCGCGAGCATTCGGCCGGGCGCGATTGCACCGTCACATGGGATACCTATTTGACCGAAAACGCCGTGCGCCGCCGGGCGCTTATCCGCGCGCTTATTTCGCTTCGCAAGAGCGAGCCGGCCTTAGCCGGAAAGGACACCGCATTCATACATGTCGGCGAAAAGACGCTCGTGTTTACACGCGGCGCGGGAAAAGACAGGCTCACGGTCGGCGTGAATCTGTCGGATAAAGAAGAAACCGTGCCGGTCACGCTTGCCGGAAAGACGGTGCTTCTTATGCATAACGCTTCGTTCGGCGAAGAAACCAAGCTCGGAAGCTTCGGCTATTTTGTTTGCAAAGATTGATTTGAAAAAACAGGATAAAGGAGATTTATCATGGAAACAACTGCCAAGGAACGCCGCGAAAAGGTGTTCGCGACCTATAACCGCCACAAGGACTATGCCGAGGATTACATCAAGAACGGCATCGAAACCAACCGCAAGGGCTTCGGCCGCATCATCGTCAAGGACGCCGACGGCAAGCCGGTCAAGGGCGCGACGGTAAAGCTTGTCCAAAAATCGCATACCTTCAAATTCGGCTGCAACATTTTCATGCTCGACGAATTCGAAACCGAGGAAAAGAACGCGAAGTATCGCGAAATCTTCCACAAATATTTCAACTACGCCACCGTTCCGTTCTATTGGAGCGACCTGGAGCCGGTCTACGGCAAGCCGCGCTACGCCAAGGATTCGCCCAAAGTCTACCGCCGTCCCGCGCCCGACCTCTGCGTTGAATATTGCAGAGAACACGGAATGCGCATGAAAGGACATTGTCTTGCCTACGACACGTCGAAATTCCATCCGGATTATCTGCCGCGCGACGCGCGTGAAGCAAAAATTATGTACGACAAGCATTTTGCCGAGATCGGCGCACGGTATGCCGACGTCATCGAGGATTTCGATGTGACAAACGAGCTGCTCTGCCGCCGCTTTTTCAACAAGGAGCAGCCGGCACTTATCAATGAATATGACTATCTCGAATGGGTGTTTGAGGTCGCGAAAAAATACTTCCCGTACAACGGACGCATTATCAACGAAGCGGCTTTGCTTGGTGACGGTGAACTCAACGTCAACCGCACGCCGTACTATATGATGATCGAGAGAATGCTGAAAAACGGCGCGCCCTGCAACAAGGTAAGCTGGCAGGCGCACTCGTTCTGGCGGCGCGCGGATGAGCCGAACTGTGCTTCCTTCCGTTACAACCCGATTTTCACCATCGAGCAAATGCGTTTGTATCACGATTTCGGTCTGCCCATGCAGATTTCCGAGGTCACGCTCCCGGCATACAGCCTTGACGCGAGCGACGAGGAAATTCAGGCGGAAATACTTCATCTTATGTACCGCCTGTGGTTCGCCGCACCCGGCATGGAGGGCATCGTATACTGGAATTTTGTGGACGGCTATGCCGCTTGGGCGCCGCAGGGAACGCTGGAGGGCGAAAACTACTTTTGCGGCGGTATGCTCCGCTATGATATGACCGAAAAACCGATTTTGAAAGCCTATAAATCCCTCATCGACAGCTGGCACACCGAAACGACCGTTACCACCGACTGCGGCGGCGAAGCCGTGTTCAAGGGCTTTTACGGCGATTATGACGCGATCGTTACCACCGAAAAGGGCGAAAGCACGCATTCGTTCAAGCTCGACACGCATTACGAACGACCGTATGACATCAAACTGTAAGAACCGAGGTTGCAAAAAACCATGAAAAAAGCACTAATCACCGGCGCAGGACGCGGCATCGGCCGTGCGACCGCCATCGCTCTTTCCGGAATGGGCTATGAAATTTACGCAAACTATGTCGGAAACACGCAAGCTGCCGAAGAAACCAAGGCACTAATCGAGCAAAATGGCGGCGTATGCACGCTTGTCAAATACGACCTGTGCAAGGCCGACTGCGCCGCAAAGCTGTACGAAAGGACGGGCGACGTGGACGCGCTGGTGCTCAACGCGTCGATTCAGTTCCGCAAAAAGTGGAACGAGATCACGCCCGAAGAATACGAAACGCAGATGAACTGCAATTTCCGTGCAAATTTGTTCTTAATGCAAACCTATGCGCCCGGCATGGTGAAAAACGGCTTTGGCCGCATTGTGACGGTCGGCAGCGTGCAAGAGGCAAAGCCGCATCCGGATATGCTTGTGTATTCGTCGAGCAAGGCGGCACTGACGCTTATGGCGCGTTCGCTGTCTTTGCAGCTTGCCGGCACCGGCGTTACGGTCAACAGCGTCGCGCCGGGCGTGGTGGCGACCGACCGCAATGCCGAGGCTCTTGCCGACGAGGAATACCGCAAAACGGTGCTTTCCAAAATCCCGGTCGGCTTTTGCGCGTCGCCCGACAAAATTGCCGGTGCGATCGCCTTCCTTTGCTCGGAGGACGCATCCTACATCACGGGACAGAACCTGTTTGTCGATGGCGGTATGTCGGTCAAATAAAAACGCATAAAATTCAAATTCACGTACAGAATAGCGGTGAGAAAGTTCATTTCTCACCGTAATTTTTTATGCAAATTTTGTTTGATTCGTGCAGGGTTTTCCGATTCCTGCCGCGCTTTGGAGCGTCTTGCGCGAATGGATGTGCCGCTTTTGGGATATACTATGCATATTCCGCAGGCTTCTTCTGCAAATCAAAACAAAAGGATCCCTTCTGAAGTTCGCGCTTTGGCTTTTTGCGAAAGGCGGCACTTCAAACAACTTGTTCCAAAAATCGGAGGATGAAAAAATGAGATTAAGAAAGCTTTTTGCGCTTGTTCTTTCCCTTGTCTGTCTCGGCACTTTCACCGCCTGCGGCGGCACGAATGCCGGCACTTCGGGCGACGGCGAAATTTCCGTATTCTATTACACGTTCAGCGACACCTACATTTCGAGCGTGCGTTCCGCCATGGACACGCTGCTTGCTAGGCAGGGACGCGCCTACAACGATTATGACGCTAACGGCAACCAGACCACCCAAACCGAACAGATCACCACCGCCATCGCCAAAGGCTCTAAGCTTTTGATTGTCAATGTGGTGGATACCGGCTCCAACGATGCCGCCCAAAACATTGTCGATATGGCTAAAGCCAAAAATATTCCGGTCATCTTCTTCAACCGCTCGGTGGATGAATCGGTCGTGAGCAGCTATGATAAATGCGTTTTCGTCGGTACGGATTACGAAATGGCCGGGCATATGCAGGGCGAAATGGTCGGCGAATACGTGCTTGCCAACTACGGCAGCCTTGATTTGAACAACGACGGCAAGATCAGCTACGTGATGTTCAAGGGTCAAGAGGGCAATATGGAAGCCATCGCCCGCACCCAGTACGGCGTGGAGGACTGCAACAAGATTCTCACCGCAGCCGGAAAGCCGGAGATCGAATTTTATGATGCAAACAATGCCAACAAGTATCTTGTTGACCAGAACGGCACCTGGTCCTCACAGGCGGCTACCGAATATATGACCACCATTCTTGCCCAGTACAGCGATGCAGGCGGCAACATGATCGAGCTTGTCATCGCCAACAACGACGAAATGGCACTCGGTGCTATCTCCGGTCTGCAAAGCTCCGGCTACAACGACGGCAGCGGCAAGACCATTCCGGTATTCGGCGTTGACGCAACCGATGCCGCCAAAGCGGCTATCAATGCCGGTACCATGACCGGTACCATTAAGCAGGACGCGGACGGTATGGCAAGCACCATTACCACCATCACCGGAAACTACCTGAACGGTAAAAACGCTTTCGAAGGTGTGGATGCTGATTCGGTCGTCGGCACTTGGCGTGTAAACATTCCTTACGCCACCTATATCGGCGAATAACGGAAATACGCATTTCTTTTTCAGAGCAGTCGGAAATGAAACAGCCGACTGCTCTTTCCGAAAAAAACTCTTAACCGACAGCATAAAAAGGACAGGTGTTTATGCAGCAACAATCACCGGTTCTCTTAGAAATGGAGAACATTGAAAAGAACTTTCCGGGCGTGAAGGCGCTTGACGGCGCACGCCTTTCGGTGAAGGCCGGTTCGGTGCACGCGCTCATGGGCGAAAACGGTGCCGGAAAGTCCACATTAATGAAGTGCCTTTTCGGCGTTTATCATAAGGACAACGGCAGAATCGTTCTCGACGGAAAAGAGGTCGAATTCAAGAGCTCCAAGGAAGCGTTGGAAAACGGCGTTGCCATGGTGCACCAAGAGCTGAACCAGGCACTCAAGCGGAACGTGATGGACAATATGTTTTTGGGGCGTTTTCCGACCGTCGCCAAAGGACTGCCGTTCACCAGCGAAAGAAAGATGTATCGGGCGACCAAGGCTTTGTTTGAGGAGCTGGATATCGATATTGACCCGAAAATGCGCATGGGCGACCTGCCGGTTGCCAAGCGGCAGCTGGCGGAAATTGCCAAAGCCGTTTCCTACCACTCGAAAATCATCGTGTTTGACGAGCCGACCTCGTCGTTAACCGAAGAGGAGGTGGAACACCTTTTCCGCATCATCCGAATGTTGCGTGACCGCGGCTGCGGCATCATCTATATTTCGCATAAAATGGCGGAGATCTTGCGCATTTCCGACCAAGTGACCATCATGCGCGACGGCAAATGGATTGCAACGCGTGACGCGGCCGACCTCACCACCGATGAGATCATCCGGCTCATGGTCGGACGGGAGCTAACCAACCGCTATCCGCCCAAAAACACGGTCATCGGCGACGAGCTTTTGCGCGTTGAGCACCTGACCGGCGAGTACGTCAAATTAAAGGACGTGTCGTTTACGGCGCGAAAGGGCGAGATTGTAGGCATTGCCGGGCTTGACGGTTCGGGACGTACATCGCTTCTTTCGGTGCTTTTCGGCACGGCCTCCAAAAAAAGCGGCGAAATCTATCTTGACGGCAAACACGTGCGCAACCGAACACCCGGCGAATCCATCAAAAACGGCTTTGCCTATCTCACCGAGGAACGCCGTGCCACCGGCATTTTCGGGATTCTTGATATTTGCAGCAATACCACCATCGCAAGCCTTGATAAAGATAAGGTCGGGCCGTTTTTGAGTACCAAAAAGATGCGGGAAAGCACCGATTGGTGCATTCGCTCCATGCGCGTCAAAACGCCGGATCAAAAGACCAAAATCCGCACGCTTTCGGGTGGCAACCAACAGAAGGTCATTTTAGGGCGTTGGCTGCTCACCGATCCGACGGTATTACTTTTGGACGAGCCGACGCGCGGCATCGATGTCGGCGCCAAATACGAAATCTATCAGTTAATCATCGAGCTTGCCGGAAAAGGCAAAACGGTGCTCATGGTCTCGTCGGAAATGCCGGAGCTTCTCGGCGTATGCGACCGAATCTTGGTCATGAGCGGCGGAAAGCTTGCGGGTGAAGTGGACGCTGCCAATACCACACAAGAGGAAATCATGGCGCTTGCGGCAAAATTTGCTTAAAGCGGAAATTCCGTTGTAAAAAGCTTTTTAGAATCAAAGGAAGGATCTTATGTCAGAAAATAATGCAAAAAAGAGTACGGGACTTTCCGGACGTTTTGCCGCCTTTTCCGCTCTGAGCGGCAGGGACAAAGCGCGAAAGATCAGCGACCTTCTCTTTAACAATGCGATGTTTATCATCATTTTCATTGCCGTTATCTATATTGCCGTCAAAGTGCCGGCATTTCTGTCGGTTCCCTCGATCGTCAATATCATTTCACTGACGGCGGCAAAGCTACCGATCGCGCTCGGCATCGGCGGCGCGATTGTGTTAACCGGTACGGATATTTCCGCAGGCCGTGCGGTCGGGCTTACGGCGTGTATTGCCGGTTCATTACTGCAGGTGGCAAATTATCCGAACAAGCTGTTTCCGAACCTCGGCGTGCTGCCGCTTTGGCTTGTGCTGTTGGCGGTGATTGCGGTCGGTGCGGTTCTCGGCTTTATCAACGGCTTCTTTGTGGCGAAATTCAAGCTGCATCCGTTTATCGTCACGCTTTCGACCCAGCTTATCACGTTTGGCTTGATTTTGATGTACCTCAAAATCGGCACTAACAACGGTCAAACGCTTTCGGGTCTTGACGCGTCGTATACCAATTTTATCAAAGGTACACTCTTTACGATCGGCGACACAGCCGTGCCGAAATATGTGCTGTATTCGGCGATTTTAACGGGAATCATGTGGGTCATCTGGAACAAAACCAAGTTCGGCAAAAATATGTTTGCAGTCGGTTCAAACGAAGAAGCCGCCAACGTTTCGGGTGTCAACGTGTTTTGGACGATCGTCGGCGTGTTTATTTTAGCCGGCATGATGTACGGCATCACCGGTTTCATCGAAGGCGCACGCATTGCATCTTGCTCGGCTAATACCGGTCTTAACTATGAAAGCGACGCGATTGCGGCGTGCGTCATCGGCGGCGTGTCGTTTGTCGGCGGAACGGGTAAGATCAGCGGCATTGTGCTCGGCGTCTTTCTGCTTCAGATCATCTTTGCCGGATTGAACTTTTTGTCAGTCGATGCGAATATGCTGTATGTCATCAAGGGTCTTATCATTTTGATTGCCTGTGCCATCGATATGCGCAAATATTTGGCGCGCAAATAAAAAAAGACCGCCGTGGCGGACTGCGATGGCAAAAAACGGTATGATTGATGTCAAGTTGTATGGTGGTGTACCTCCCAACCTTCTCTATTGAAATGTTGTCGGGTTTATTTGTAAACTTTTCAGTGAGACTGTTGATTTTTCCCTCAAGCCCGCGTATAATATCCATTGAAAAGTAGTGCGATAATACCGGAAAGTTTTCAATGGAGGCCTGGTTATGGAAATAAAACGAGATCGTTATTTGAAGAAGATCATTTCCTTAACAAGCCTTTCGCGCTGACCGGTGATTCTTTCCCGAAGATCATCGTGCGTCATGACATTCGCAAGCGTTGGTATGATGAGGGCGGCATTCTCAACATCAACGTCATCGACTTTCTACTGGATGACACGCTTGTCTGAAGCCTCTCGAAATGAAACGGCCCACCGATTCGTTCATGGTGGGCCGTTTTTTTACGTTCTTCGTCAGCGGCATCGTAGTTTCTGTTATCCCTTTTCATTATGTGCCTGCTATCTTGAATCGTTTCCACAATCACAAAACCAAGCCTTTCATAGGTTATTTTCATTCTGTCCTTCATTTCAACACCGTGTATCTGCAAAAACACTTCAAAAGAATCGAAAAAAGCACGTTTCTTTTGCATTGACGGCCTGTAGGATCTGTGATACACTATAAAAAACGATAGGGAAGATCCATCTTGAACATCCAGTTTCACCCGAACGGAGAAAACCGAACCGGAGAAATCGTGCAGGCAATCTTAGACGCACCGCCGGGAAGCACCATCCGTTTTTCCAAGGGACGTTACGATTTTTACAGAGAGGGCGCGTTTTCTTGGTACTTAACACCGCCCTGCAATGCCAACAGCGATAAACAAGTGATTTTTCCGCTTATTGGAAAAAAGAAACTGACGATTGACGGCGGCGGCTCGGAATTTCTCTTTCACGACCGGCTTTTTCCGTTTTCGCTGTGGCAGTCAAGCGAAATCACCTTGAAGAATTTTTCCATCGACTTTTCCTTTCCGCGCTTTTGTCAGGCATCTATCCTTGAAAAAACGGAAGCCGGATTGCTTTTGAAGATCGAGGATCGCTATCAGGCCAGCGTCAGCGAAGCCGGAAATCTGTGCTTTTTAGCCGGAACCGAGCTTTTTTCCACCGCAGAACGCCGGTTTTTCCTAAAGCAGGGCAATCGCGTCTGCTATCTGACGGCCGGGGAATATTTTTACGAAAACACCGGATTGCCGGCAGAGGTATTCTACTGCCGGGCAGAGATGACAAAGGATGGGATTCTTCTGCGAAAAAATCCGGCTTCAACGTTTGCTCCTTCTTTTGAATCCGGAAAACCGCTCATCATCAGCTATGATGAAAACCGGGAAAACGACGTGATTTTTCTCGACAACTGCTCGGACATCCGGCTTGAAAAGGTGCGGATCTTCCGCGGTGCCGGTATGGGAGTCGTGGGAAGATGCTGTCATAACGTAAGCTTGGATGCGTTTGTGATTGCACCGCATCCGGGAGAGCTTTACGCCACCACGGCAGACGGCGTGCTTTTAACGAATTTTACCGGTGAATTGCGCTTGACCGATTGCTTAATCAAGGATACCATGGATGACGGGATCAACGTCCACGGCTTTTATACGCGTGTGGAAAAGATTCTTTCCAAAAACCGTGTCTTGGTGCGCCTTGTCCATCCGTCGCAGGCCGGAACCAATGTCTACAAGCCGCTTGATCGCGTGGTGATTTGTTCTGCGGAAACCTTAGACGAAATCGGCAGCTGCACGGTTACAGAGTCCTTTATTCAAAATGACCTGCATTTCATCCGTCTGACCTTTGCAGAGGAAATCATCGATAAGCTGAAGCCGGGCGATGTATTCGATAATCCGGATCGGACGCCGCGGACAATCTTAAAAAACTGCATCTTCGATAACGCCCTGCATCTTCGCCTCTGCTCCGCGCAGGAAACTATCGTGGACGGCTGTACCATTCAAAACTGCAATGGCTTGAAATTCGATGATTTGATGCGATTTTGGTATGCCTCCGGGCGTGTTCGGAATGCGGAAATCAAAAACTGTACCTTTTCCGGCAACAAAGTCGGTATCGGCAGTACCATGGAGCGCTGTGAGAAAACCGGTGTCCGGCATGAAACTGTGCGGATTCACCACAATCATTTTTCCGGCAACAAACAGGATATTGCTTTGAACGATGTGGATGGGGCGGAAATCTATGAAAACGCCTTTGAAGAACCGGCAAAAATCGCCTTTCACCGCTGTGCGCATATAAAAATAGAAGGAGAAGAACATGGAACAGCTATTGATGAAGTGGAATAAGGGAGAAATCCCGGCGTATAAGCTGCCGGAGGGCTATGAACTGACACAGTACCGGCGCGGCGGCACAGAGCGTCTTTCCGAGGAAAAATTCCGGGAGGAATGGGTCGGGATTCGTTTATCGGACGGAAGCCGCGAACAGATGGAAACGTGGTTTCACACCGTTTATAACGATCCGTATGTTCCGGATGACGGTTTTTTTGTGATATTGCATGACGGGAAAATTGTTTCAAATGCACAGATTCAGCTTGGAAATCATGAGCCGGGCACGGCGACGCTTCATGCTGTCTGCACCGACCCGGCGCACCGCGGCAAAGGCTTGGGCAAAATTATCACGGGATCCGTTATGCAAAACGCTTTGGATCGCGGACTCTCCGCCGTCTATCTGACAACGGACGATTTCCGCATTCCTGCGATCCGTGCGTATTTGAAAATGGGTTTTGTTCCGGTGATTTCCTCTGAAGATTTGCGCATTCGCTGGGAGAAAATATTTGCCGGTTTGCCTCGGTAGGGCAAACTTTCCGAAGGAAAGTTTATAAAGGCTTTTTTGTCATACTTTTTGTGTCTAACAAAAAGTATGGAAAAGTTCCCGGCAGGGAACGCTGTCCCGGCAGGGACACCGCCGTAAGGCGGAAAAAATGTTGCGACAGCAACAGGAAAAATGCCGCCGAAGGCGGCGGAAAGGCCGCGAAGCGGCAAAAGATTTAATTGGGTTTGTGCGAAGTTGTAGTTTTGGTGCGCTGAATCGAGGTTTGCAGAACCTCGATTCTTTCTTTGAGAAAGGTTTTAATTTTGTTAGTGCGAAGTTGTGGTTTTGTGCGCTGATTCGAGGTTTGCAAAACCTCGAAGCTCCCTTTGGGAAAGGTTTTAATTTTGTTAGTGCGAAGCCGCAGCTGCGGCGAGCTGATTTGAGGTTTGCAGAACCTCGAATCTCCCGAAAGGGAAACGGCTTGTCACTTTTTGCGTCGTGCAAAAAGTAACCAAAAAGCACGCGGGACTCCGTCCTGCGACCTCGATTCAAATCTCCGCTCGATTCGTGATTTCGGCGAAAATGGCCGGCGGTCATCATGTAACCGGCCGCATCGGGAACCGCAAGGTTTCCGGGTATCGCCGGTGAGGATTTGAATCGGTGCGAAAGGGAAGCTATACAGCAGACGCAAGATTGCGAAGTTTCGAAAAAGGGATGTTGCACTGCAAGCTCACAGTAGGATTTCACAGATGAAATTTGTAGCTGCACGTTAGTTTGGGGCGTGGTAGAAAATTGTTGCCTTTGTGGGCTGATTCGAGGTTTGGAAAACCTCGGAGCTTTCCCGTAAAGGAAACGGTTTTATTCTTTTCGCTTGTACGAAAAGAACGGGGAGTACACCAGAGGTTTGCGAACCTCTGGACTCCGGGGACGATTCAAATCTCCGCTCGATAC
>OIWM01002036.1_pt1 | contig 17757 bp, 12 predicted proteins | sample 1587451 | NCBI WGS metagenome assembly OIWM01 (sample SAMEA3888907, study PRJEB22519) | human gut metagenome | biome: human gut; feature: human-associated habitat; material: faeces | place: Denmark | collected 2011
TTGGAACGTTTTGAATAAGGAACGCAAGGGCGAATACCTCGGCGAGACCGTTCAGGTCATTCCGCATATCACCAACGAAATCAAAGAGTTTATATATAAGGTAGGCAAAAAAACCGACGCCGATGTCATCATCACCGAAATTGGCGGTACGGTCGGCGATATCGAAAGCCAGCCGTTTTTGGAAGCCATCCGTCAGATTTCGCTGGAGCTTCCCGAAGAGGATTGCATTTTCTTGCACGTAACACTTGTTCCGTACCTCTCCGGCTCCAATGAGCATAAATCCAAGCCGACCCAGCATTCGGTCAAGGAAATGCGCGAGATCGGCATCGTGCCGGACGTCATCATCGCACGCTGCGATGTGCCGCTTGAAGACAGCATTAAGAGCAAAATCGCGCTGTTCTGCAACGTCCGCAAGGAGTGCGTGATCGAAAACCTCACGGTTTCCAACCTCTACGAAGCACCGCTCATGCTGGAAAAACAAAATTTCTCCAATATTGTCTTAAATAAATTGAAGCTTGCCACGCCCGAACCCGATATGACCGAATGGAACGAAATGCTTGCGCGTATCGCTTCCCGTAAAGAAAAGGTGGTCATCGGCCTTGTCGGAAAATACGTCAAGCTGCACGATGCATATCTGTCGGTGGCCGAATCACTCCGCCATGCCGGTTATGAAAACGGCTGCAAGGTGGATATCCGCTGGATCGATTCCGAGGAGCTGACCGATGAGAACGTCGCCGAGATTTTGGGCGAATGCGACGGCATCATCGTTCCGGGCGGCTTTGGCGGACGCGGCATCGAAGGCATGGTTTCGGCGGCACGCTACGCAAGAGAAAACAATGTGCCGTATTTCGGTATCTGCCTCGGTATGCAGATCGCCGTAATCGAATATGCCCGTCATATTCTCGGCCTTAAAAATGCCAATAGCTCCGAATTCGATAAGGATTGTCCGTGCGTCATCGATCTTATGCCCGACCAGCACGGCAATATCCCGATGGGCGGCACCATGCGTCTCGGCTCCTATCCCTGCCGCGTAAAAGAAGGAACGCTTCTCGAAAAATGCTATGGCGCCAATGAAGTGCAAGAGCGTCACCGCCATCGTTACGAGTTCAACAACAACTACCGCCAGACGTTCGAGCAGAGCGGCATGGTCTTCGGCGGCCTTTCGCCGGACGGCCGACTGGTCGAGGAGGTCGAGCTTCCGCAGAACGATTTCTATCTCGGCGTGCAGTCGCATCCCGAATTCAAGAGCCGCCCGAATAAGGCGCATCCGATTTTCCGCGAATTCATCGCAGCGGCCAAACGCCGTCATACCGCGGAAAAACAGTAAATCATACGTACATTCAAGTATTTTTCTTCCGAAAATCCGAATGCGGTTCGTGCCGTGTTCGGGTTTTCTTTTATGCGGCAAAAACGTAGAAAAAAGCAATTTGTGGTAAAAATGTCGAAATTTACATGGATTTCGACAAACATTTATACAAAAGTCACAAACATATGCTATCCTTAATCTGTAATGTAAGCAATATTGCCGAATTACAAAATAACACTATAAGGAGAGCAGACACATGAAAAAAACAGCAACGCTTGCACTTGCTTTTTTGCTTTGCACCTTGTTCTGTCTCGGAGCAGCCGCTTTTGAGATGGAATCGGTCGAATCGGCAGCAGAAGCGATTGCAAAAGACCTTGAACCGTCGGCGGCTTTGTCGGGCGAGCTTGACATCACCGATCCGGCTGTTCTTAACCATGCGTCCTACGGAACGTTGATCTACTACAACGATTTTGACGGATACGAATTGAACCGTGCGGGCAACATCACGGGCGGCCAAACGTACATCGATTCATTTTTCGATGGCAATGCGGTCAGCCTGAACGGCGGCAATGCATCTTTGCAGATTTTGCCGGACCCGAAGGACGAAACCAACCAAGCGTTGAAGATCACGGCGGCAGGAGGATATGCCCGCGCCGTGTTTAAGCCGCAGACGAAAGTAACAAAACTCGGCTACTATACGTTTGTGATGGATTTCTACGTCCCGAGCGACAACTCCGGCGCAAAAATCCACAGCCTTGTGTATATAAACGGAGAAGATAACCACACGGTCAGACCTTTCGGCGAGAATGTGCTTGACGGTTGGGCAACCGACCGCTCCTGCGGTTCGTTCTGCGTCGTTGAAGACGGCAAGCATGGCTCCGCTTCCAGTGGTATGGGAAAGAGCTTCGACTGCAACTACCTCTGCGACAGACGTGATAAGATTGAAGCCGGCAAATACTTCTACATCGATAACCTGCGCCTGTATTACGCACCGGGCAGAACCGTTACCTATAATTACAATCTTCCCGAGGGCGTGAGCGATATCTATAATGTCCGCTCCTATAACAAGGGCTTCGTGAAGTATACGACGACCGAAGAATTTGTCAAGATCGGCGCAGCCGTTCCGGAAGTCTATGCACCCGGTTATACGTTCTTGGGTTGGACGGATGCGGATGGCAACTACGTGGATTATTATACCGCAGACGCGGCAACTCTTACCGCACAGTGGACACCGTTAAAACCCGGTATTAATGCACTGACCGGTACGGTCGAAAAAGCAACCTTCGAAAAGGGCGACAGACAGTATCTCATTTTTGAAGAAAACGGCTTTGCCCGTAAAGCGACCGCAAATGACATTCTGTCGACCGTTTCGGGCAACGATTCGAGCCGTGTGCTCAAAGCTTCGGCAAGTGCCGTTCGCTATGTAATTTTCGATTTCCCGGTTCAAATGGAAAACGGACGAAAATATCATATCGCATGGGATTCCTATACGGACGTTAATTTTGAAGGTATGCTTGGCTGGTTTTTGAACTATTACGGAAACAACAAACACATTACGCTTGCTATGAACTCGCAATATCAGGCCAACGCTGCCGGCAAGTGGTATACCCAAGTTCAAAACACAGGCGGAGCTGCGACCGCAAGTGCTGTCTATATGCAGTACAAATTCGCCGATGATAAAGCTGTCAGCGGAGCGATGAATATCTATTTCGACAATCTCGCTGTCTATCCGTACTACAAGATCACCTACCATTTTTCGAACGGCAGCACGGTTGTGGATCAGGTGCTTGTTCCGGGTAAAGCAGATCAAACCTATTCGCCGTCTTCGTCGGAATACGATGCATGGACGGGCGAAGGCAACAAAATCTGTATCGGCTGGGCAACTACTCAAAACGCGACCGAGCCGGAAAAAACAATTGCCTTAGCCAACGAGGACGTGGAGTTGTATCCGGTTTGGCAGGATGTTCCCGAAACGCAGTTCCTCGGCCAGTATTACCTCAGTGCCGTGGCATCCTCCGGCTATTACCACATTCCGGTCGCAAAGGCCTTTTCTTCCGTGACGGTTGATACCGGTATGTCGGAAGCAGACGTTACCACCTATCACAACAGCACTCTGAAGGTGCAGCCGAAAGGCTATTCCGGCGACATTACCTTTAACTTTACGTTTGCCGACGGCTCGACGAGAACCGAAACGCTGCATTTGATCGGCGGCACCAAGTGGCGTCCGGGCTTGAACACCATGACCGGTACCACAAAGCCTCTTGCCATGGATGACATGACGGAAGCCGAAGTCGAATATGCGCTCTGGCTCAACGGCAACCGCTGGAAACTTGATGATAATCCCAAAACCGACGGCATCAATCCCAGTGCCAAAGCTGTTTACGCAACAGCCCAGTATGCTATTATTACCAACCGCCACAACTGGAACCCGACCATTGAAAAAGACCGTCCGCTTTCCTATGAATACGACATTCTTTCTTGGAGCGACGTTTACACCATGATCAACGGTTCGGGCGGCGGAGCAAAAGGCAATATTTATGCGGATTACTACGGCAAAAATGCCACAGACGCATGGCGTCACGAAAAAGCCTATATCGATATGATTAACAAGACGCCGACCAGTAACGAAGGTCTTCCGGAGCCGAATGCCAAGGATGGCATTCTGTACATGGGTCACAGCGGCAAGACCGGCCAATATGGCAAGCTCGGCAAGAACGGTGCGCTCGAAGAAGGCAAGAATGCCTACCTGTATTTGGATAACATCGCCTATATCCCGTATTATAAGATCACCTATGTGTTAACGGATGGCAGCAAAGCCTATGACTATGCGCTCTATGCAGAGGACGGCACAACGCTGTTAACGGCCTATACACCGAAAGCTTCGCTTCTCGGCTCGAAACGCTATAAGCTTTCCGAAGACGGCGAAGTCTTCTCGGCCGATACAGACATTCCGTTAAACTATGCCGATATCACACTGTATGCCGTGACCGACGGCTACGAGACCGTGACCGAAAACGAGTTCTCGTTCCGTGAGCCGACCGCAGGCAGTGCCGGTATCCGCTTCAAGGCGATTGTCAGCGCGGCTACACGCTTTGATGCCGATGAATACGGCTTCCTCGTTGCAAGAACCGATAAGCTCGGCGAGAACACGCTTGCTTTCAATTCGGATGCGGCAAAGACCACCTATACCGGCACTAACAACAAGAATTTCTCGGGTACGACCGATGACGGCGTCAAATACAGCGGCGCAGTCAACTACCGCCCGGGTAAAGAAAACAAGGTCGATATCATCTATAATACCGATCCCGATACCGGTGCCTATCGCTTCGGATGCGTTCTTGTCAACCTCGATAAGGGCTATACGGAAAACGGCGTGAGGTATGAAAACCGCTACGATGTTGCCTTTACGGTTCGTCCGTATGTCATCATTGCCGGTAAATGCTATTACGGCGAAAGCGTATCCAAGACCTACAACCAGATCGCCGAGAATGCTTAAAGGAGTGATACTGTTGAAAAAAACGATGTATGCGGAACCGAAATTTGAAATAAAACCGCTTCTTTGCGAGGATTTCCTCTTGTTTTCGGAAAGCGAAGTCGATTCGGACGAATTCTTTGATAAAGAAGAAGGAGAAGGCGAATAACGGTTCGCTGTGCAAAAAAGGAGTGCGGTAAATGCCGCGCTCCTTTTTTCTATATGTTTGCTGCTTCCATATGCCGCATATTGAAAATGCTTATTGCTTTGGCGTTTCCGCAAACCGCTGTACCCCCCAAATGCCGACCAAAATCACAAGGCACGCGATGACATTGGTAACAGAAAAGCTGTGCGGATCAACACAAAAACCGGCCGTCGTCGAAACCACCGTAATGACGCTCGAAAAGACCGTCGAGCGCGTGAGCGGCAGATAGGTGTTGGAATAGTTGACCATGAGATAGGCGAAAATGCTGGATAAACCGCCAAGATATAAAATGGAAATCACATATTCCGGAATTACAAGCGGCTTCACAATGAGAAGCGGTTGAAAGCGCGTGGCAACAAGCGCATAAACTGTAAAGAAAATCGCCGCATCGATGAACATGAAATACGTGCGTTCAAACGGCGTGAAATCTTTCGCAAGGTCGCGGCTTAGAATGTTGAACGCAACTGCCGAAACCACGGCAACCGTCAAGAAAATCAAGCCGGAAAGATACGTTTTTCCGCCGCCGTCGCTGCTGCCGACCGTCACCACCACAACGCCGCCGACCGATAATACGCAGAACAGCACCTGCAGGAATTTCGGCGGCTCATGCAGCACGAGTGCCGAAAAAAGCTGGCACAACACCGGTACAAGCGCGATCATGACCGAGGAAACCACGATGCCGGTTTGCTTTAAGCCGAAGCTCTCGCCGATAAAATAGACCACCGGCTGGAAAATGCCGAGCAAAATCAGCTTGAAAACCGGTTTTCCGCGGAAGCTTAGTTTGATTTTCAAAACCGGCAGTAAAGCCGTCATCAATAAAAATGCGAAAATAAAGCGTGCCGATAATACGACCGGCACATCCGCACCGCTCATCGCGCCGGTACTTTTCAAGAGACGTTCGGCTGTGGAAAAGGCGCGTGTGGAGAATAAGAAGCTTAGGCCGAAAATAAAATTTCCGGAAAATCCGGCAAGCATTCCTTTTTGTGTGTTTGTCAAATTGTTTCCTCCGTTTTGCGGCCGGTTGCCGTAACGAATCTTATCATAGCACAAGTCCTTGCGAAATGCAAGAGAAACGAAAGCCTGCTGTCGAAAATTGTCATTATTAACAAAATATCCCTTGCTTTTTGTGCAAAAAGAACGTATCATGTCTATATACATTCTAACAACAGAAAGGACGTTTCGTCTTATGAAATATGTCATTGTGATCGGTGACGGTATGGCGGATTACAAAATCGAGTCTCTCGGCGGCAAAACACCGCTTCAGGTCGCGGAAAAGCCGCGTATGGACTATATGGCGCGCCACGGAATCATCGGTTTTGTCCACAATGTGCCGAAGGATATGATTCCCGAAAGCGATACGGCAAATCTTGCCGTGATGGGCTATGACCCGAAGGTGTATTCCAAAGGCCGCTCACCGCTCGAAGCGGTCAGCATGGGCATCGATATGAAGCCGGACGAAACGGCGTTCCGCATTAACACCGTCGCGCTTACCGAAGAAGCGGATTGCTATGAAAACGAGCGCATTCTCGACCATGGCGCGGATGAGATTCCGACCGAGGAATCCACAAAGCTTATCGAAACGCTGCAAAAGGAGCTTGGCGACGAGATCCATACCTATTATCCCGGCGTCAGCTATCGGCACTGCTTAATTTGGAAAGACGCACCGGCACTTTGCGAATTCACCCGTCCGCACGATATTCTTGGACAACGCATCGGCGATTATCTGCCGCAGGGCGAAATCGGAAAGCCTTACCGCGAAATCATGGAAAAGAGCTTTGAGATATTAAAAAATCACCCGGTCAACCTCGACCGCAAAAAGCGCGGCCTGCTTCCGGCAAATTCGCTTTGGATTTGGGGACCCGGCAAAAAGCCGCAGCTCACGTCGTTTGAAGAACGCTATGGCAAAAAAGCCGCCGTCATTTCTGCGGTTGACCTTATCAAAGGCATCGGCCTCTGCGCCGGTATGGAGGTCATCGAGGTGGAAGGTGCTACCGGCAACATCCACACCAATTTCGAGGGCAAGGCCAAAGCCGCCATCGACGCTTTGGTGCGCGGCAACGACCTGGTCTACGTCCACGTCGAAGCACCGGATGAATGCGGACACCGTGCGGAAACCGAAAATAAAGTCAAATCCATCGAATATCTCGATTCGAGAATCATCGCACCCATCGAGGACGCTTTGAAAGCATCCGGTGAAGCTTATCGCTTTCTCATTCTGCCGGATCACCCGACACCCATTGCCATGCGCACGCATTCGATCGATGCCGTGCCGTATATTCTGTATACAAGCAACGCCGAGGTGGCTTCCGACGCAAAAGCTTACGACGAATTCTTCGGCGTAGAGGATGTTTCGTATCTCGATACCGTCAATTACGCCAAGGGCGAACGCATGATGGATGTGTTTTTGAAATAAACGCCGACCGGCAATCAAAAAGGACAGCTTTTGCGGCTGTCCTTTTGTATTTCTGCTGTTTCGCTTATCGCTTTTCGGTACACAAAGCAAGCAAGTCGCCTACATCGGCCGTTGCCACGCATTCCACTGTGTCGCTTGCGCCATAGTATATCTTGACTTCGCCTCTGTCCTCCAAAATCATGCCGCCGGGGAAAATGACGTTCTGACGGAACCCGGCATCGGTTTCGAACGGCAGATCGGGTGCGATGAGCGGCATCTTGCTCATGCCGAGCACTTTGGACGGGTCGTCCTTGTCAAGCAGCATAATACCGGCCGAATAACGCTTGTCCCAAGTCGGTTCCCAACCGTTTTTGCCGCGGCTCTTGTCGCGGTCAACTGCATGAAACGTGGTAAGCCATCCTTTTTCGGTCTTGACGGGCGGAGCTGCCGGGCCGATCTTGTCGTTTGCATACGGAACGTCTTCGACACCGAGAACCAATGCGTGTTCGCCCCAAAAACGAAGATCCGGCGATTTGGAGAGCCATAAATCAAACCGGTCGATGTCTCCGCGGCCATAAACCGGGAACGGACGCTCCAAACGGACATACAGTCCGCCGATCTTTTCGGGGAACAGAACCATGTTGCGGTTGTCGGGAACACTCACGCTGAGAAGCTCAAAGCCGTCTAAGCTGTCGTTTAAGGCTGCCACACAGCCGCGAATGCCGTGACCGGTATCCATGGCAAGGCAGAGATACAGTTTTCCGTCAATTTTGGTAATGCGGGGATCATAGAATCTCTGCACTTCGGAATCGGTGATATCGACGCTGTCGATGAGCGGTTTTTCCCATACTTTCCAACCGTCGATGCCGTTATCACTGACGGCAATGCCAAGCTTGATGCCCTTAAAACGATGTTCGGGCGAAAAGCTCTGTTCATCCGTTCCGTAGTCGTCGCGGAAAACCATCAAGTACTTTCCTTCGTGCTTGATAACGCCTGCATTGAACACAAGCGCGGCATCATAGGGAATATCGTCTTTGGTTAAAATCGGTTTGGGTAATTTGTGAATCACGGGTGAGCTGTGAAGCTCAGGGAATACTTTCGGCATAGATGTTTATCCTTTCTGTGCGTATTGAATGCGGAATATGTCAACAAGCACAGTTTACACCCGAAAGCGGCTGTTGTCAAGAACCGACTTGCACAAGCATACAATAGGACAGAAGATTTAATGATTTTTACAGTTGTTTTCTGAAAAAAGGAGGTTTATCCGTGAACAAAGCCGAAATGCTACATATGCTGGAGCTGTCCTCGATTGCCTATCGGGATAACCAGCCGTTATGCCGCTGCACAAAAGTGGTGGTTGTGGAGGATAAAACGACCGATACCGAATGCTTTGTTCGCATCAAAGAAGGGCACGTCAGCATCACCTTCCGCGGCACGGATTCGTGTACCAACTGGCTTAACAACTTTTGCTTTGCCAAAGCGGTCATCCCGTATGACAACGAAAACACAGATATCCGTGTCCACGCCGGATTCCTTCGCACCTATAAGAGCGTTCGGGATAAGATCCACGCGCTGATTCCGCCGGGTGCGTGCCGCGTGACCGTGACGGGACACTCGCTCGGCGCGGCGCTCGCCGTGCTTTGCGCGGTGGATATCCAGTATAACTTTCCGCATAAAGACGTCGAAGCGTATGTGTTCGGCTGCCCGCGCGTGGGCAACAAGGCGTTCGCTAAGTCGTATAACAAACGTGTGTTTAAGACGCTTCGCGTGACCAACGGAAACGATATTGTCGCCAAAGTGCCGCCGGTGCTGTTCGGCTTTCGCCACGTCGGCATCGATATCCATACCGGTGTTCTGTTATTGCCGTTTGCCGTGTCGTTCGAAGCACATCGGCCGCAGAATTATTACCGCGCACTGTGGGCGCAGATGTATTAGTTGCTTTCCTCAAACACGACCGTAGAAACCGAGTCGGGCAAAGCCTCGATGTACCACCGCTTGCCGCAGAAGGCGTATTGCAGCTGCACTTTGTTTTTGTCCGGGTTGACGATTTGCAAAACAAACGATCCGTCCGGGTTTTCTGCCGCGCATACCTCGGTCGGGAGGGATTGGTGCGGAAAGCAAGATATATTCATGCCCTGAATGGCGGCTTTTGCCGGATAAATGCGCGCATTTTTTTTGATGAAGCCGGAAAAATGCCGCAGCGCACGGTATTGACCGCTGTAGCTTAATTCACCGGTCTGAGTATTCCGCGTGGCAAGACCGCCGCAGAAGAACGGACCGATGTTCGGGCCACCCGTTTCGTCGAGCAGCAGATTCCAGCCGGTGAACGAAAGAAAGCCGCGGTTCAACGCCTTTGCCATCATCATGCCCCATTTGCAGTGGTCGGTCGCGTAGTTGTCATAAAGCCGCGGACCGCCCTCCGTGAAGTGAAAGTGCAGGGCAGGATGGGCTTGCCGGATGATGTCGGTCATTTCAATGTAATAATCGTAATAGTGGAACGCAATGCTACCGCAGGCATCAAGCAGCTCCGGATACTCTTTGAAGCACCACAAAATCTTGCTCCATTTTTCAAACCCATGGTCATGCATCCAAATCTCGGTGCTTCTTCCGGCTTCGGTCAACTTTTTCCGAAGCTCCAAAATGAATTTTGCTTCGATTTCCGGGTGCCACATACAGGTCGGATACCGCGCATCCTGCTCGGCGTGCGGCTCGTTCTGCGGCGTGACGGCGGAGATGGCGATACCGCGTTTTTCGTATTCCTCTAAAAAGCGCAGAAAATACCGGGCATAGCATTCGATGTACTTGTCGCGCATATAGCCGCCGCACATGGATTCGCCGGTCTTCATCCAGCCGGGCGGACTCCACGGCGAAGCAAACAGATAAATGTCCGGATTGGTGCGGATGACCTCGCGTATCATGGGAAGAATGTAGGCTTCGTCTCTTTCCACGGAAAAGTGCGTTAGTGCCGTATCATCTTTGACATCGTCGTAGGAATATAACTCTGCCGAATAGTCGCATGAGCCGATCGGAATCCGTCCGACCTGTAAATCAAGCCCGGCATCCGTATATATGTCCGTCAAAAAGCCCTTTCGGCATTCCGGTTCCATTTGTGCCAAATTGTAGCACGACGAGCCGGTGAGCGCGACGCCGAAGCCGCGAAAGCTTTCCGTGACCGGTGCGTCGCTTACGTTTACTTTCAAAGCTCCGACCGATTCGATATCCGAAGGGAACACCTCGGTTTTCCGCATGAAAAAGCCGGCGGTCGTGGTGAATTGCGTTGCTTTCATGTTCATAGATCCTTTCGCTTTTTTTCTATTCTATCATGCGAAGGATCGATCCGCAAGGTAAATTTCGTTCAAGCGGTTGCAAAATTCGGTCAAACGGTGTATAATGGCATATGAGGTGAAACCTATGCCGTTATCCGCTTTATGGCAGCTTGAAACGCATGATACGGACGTGCGTGAAATTGTATGTATCCACCAACAGTGGCCTGTTTTGCATAACACCTGGAGCTATGTCGAACAGCCGCGGCCGAACGACGGGATTATCTATATCTGCAAAGGCCGTGCTGTCTATACGACGCCTGACGGCGAAAAAACGGAGGGCGTCTGCGGCGATCTTTTGTTTCTGCCGCGAAACAGCCGCTACTTTGTGGAGTTGACGCCCGGCTCGGAATCGATGCTGTTGAATTTCAGCTTGTATGAACACGCAGAGCGATTGACGGTTTCCGATACGGTTTTCGGCATCGGCACCGAGAAAAACGGCTTTGTCCGGGATACATTAGAACTGCTGTGCCGCCTGTATGCAGGCTCTGCCAATGCGCTATCGATAAAAGCAAACGTGTATGCGCTTCTCGATTACGTCGTCAGCATGAAAACGCAGAGCAAAGCAGACGCGGTTCTTGTGTATATCAACAACCACCTAAGCGAGTCGCATTCAATTCCGGACATTGCCAAGGGCTGTGCCATGAGCGAAAGCTCGTTTCGCCGCCTGGTGATCGAAAAAACCGGCCTCAGCCCGATTCGCTATATCGCAGGGCAAAAGATCGTCAAAGCCAAACAGCTCCTTGCGGTAGACGAACTGTCCGTGGAGGAAATCGCTTCCATTCTCGGATTTTATGACAGTGCGCATTTCATCAAATGCTTCAAAAAGGAAACCGGGCAGACACCGGCGCAATACCGCAAGAAAGATAGGGAAGCATAAAAAACGGAAGCGGCAGGATACTCTGCCGCTTCCGCAACTGTTTTGGGTTGATTTAGTCAGCCATGCCGGAAGAACCGAGAACGTTCTTGATCTTGTGCTTGACAAGCTTCTTGACGTTTTCTCTTGCCGGACCCAGGTAAAGTCTCGGGTCGAAGATAGCCGGATCCTTGCAGAACACTTCGCGAATAGCAGCCGTGCAGGCAAGACGAATATCCGAGTCGATGTTGATCTTGCAGACAGCCATGGTAGCGGCCTTGCGGAGAAGATCTTCCGGAACGCCCTTGGCGTCGGCAAGGTTGCCGCCGTTTTCGTTGATGACCTTGACGTATTCTTGATTTACGGAAGAAGCACCATGGAGAACGATCGGGAACTCGGGAAGTCTGCGGGAGATTTCTTCGAGAATGTCGAAACGGAGCTTGGGTTCGCCCTTGAATTTGAATGCGCCGTGGCTGGTACCGATGGCGATTGCAAGGCTGTCAACGCCCGTCTTGGAAACGAATTCTTCCACTTCATCGGGATTGGTGAACATAGCGTCTTCGTCGGAAACGTTGACGTCATCTTCGATACCGGCAAGCTTGCCGAGTTCGCCTTCAACGACGATGCCGTGTGCGTGCGCATATTCCACAACCTTCTTGGTGAGGGCGATGTTGTCCTCAAAGCTGTATTTGGAGCCGTCGATCATGACCGAAGAGAAACCGTTGTCAATGCAGTCCTTGCAAAGCTCAAAGCTGTCGCCGTGGTCAAGATGCAGAGCAAAATCGATGCCGGCATCTTCGCAGGCAGCTTTTGCAAGAGCCATCAGGTAAGCCGGCTTTGCATACTTTCTCGCACCGGCGGAAACCTGCAGAATAACCGGAGATTTTTCTTCGGCGGCCGCTTCGGTAACGCCTTGGATGATCTCCATATTGTTAATGTTGAAAGCACCGACCGCATAGTGGTTGGCGTACGCTTTTTTGAACATTTCTTTTGTTGAGATGATTGCCATGATTTTTAGCACCTTTCTTTTATGAAGTGTATCTTATTGTTTGAATAAGCAAATAAAGTTATTTTGTACCGAAAATACGGTCGCCTGCGTCGCCGAGACCCGGAACGATGTAACCGTTTTCGTTGAGCTTTTCATCCACGCAGCCGCAATAGAAATGCACATCCGGATGATCCTTGGAGATGCGGGCAATGCCTTCGGGCGCGGCGATGATGGACATGAACTTGATGTTTTTGCAGCCCTTTTGCTTGATGAAGTTGAGTGCGGCCGAACCGGATCCGCCCGTTGCAAGCATCGGGTCGAGAATGATAACAAGGCGGTTGGCGATGTCTTCGGGCAGCTTGCAGTAGTATTCGTGCGGTTCAAGCGTCACTTCGTCGCGGTATAAACCGACGTGTCCGACCTTGGCAGAGGGAACAAGCGAAAGAATACCGCTGACCATACCGAGACCGGCGCGTAAGATCGGAACAATGGCAAGCTTCTTGCCGGCGATCATTTTTGCCTTGGTGGTGGTAATGGGCGTTTTGATTTCAACGTATTCGGTCGGAAGATCGCGAAGCGCTTCATAGCCCATCAGCATGGCGATTTCTTCGATAAGCTCGCGGAACTGCTTGCTTCCGGTGCGTTCGTCGCGCAAAATGGAAATTTTGTGTGTGATTAAAGGATGATCGAAAATGGTAACCTGTTCGCTCATGATGTTGTAACTTCCTTTGCATAAGATTCTGATTTCGTATTTTTCTTCATAACCCTTACTATTGTACTAAAATTTGCCGGCTTTTGCAATACCCGACGGGCATTATTCGTAATATCATGCAAGAAAATTATTTTTTCGTTAATATGTGGAGCCGCTACATCGGCTGTCGGCGAATTTGTTTGTGAAAATCAGGTAAAGGCGGTTGACAGAATCCGGTTCTTGCGGTATACTTAGGAAGCTAAAAATGTTTGCGAACGCAAATTCAGCAAATGAACTTTATGGAGCAGCTATGCGATTAGACGCTTACCTTACCGCATTCGGCTTTGCCGCAAGCCGGACACGCGCCAAAAACCTCATCGAAAGCGGCCGTGTGGGCGTGGACGGGAAAAACGTGACAAAGCCTGCATTCGACGTGCCGGAAAATGCCGTCGTGACGCTTGCCGAAACCGATGAAGAGGAATTTGTCGGCCGCGGCGGAAGAAAGTTAGCGGCGGCACTCGAACAGTTCGGCATTTCGGTCTCCGGCCGCATTTGTGCCGATATCGGCGCATCCACCGGAGGCTTTACCGATTGCCTTTTGCGGCGTGGCGCAGTGCGCGTGTATGCCGTCGATTCGGGTTCCGGGCAGCTGGTGTCGGAGCTTGCAGAGGACAGCCGCGTGGTTTCGCTTGAAAACACCAATGCGCGGTATATCGATGCAAGCACGTTCGGCGGTGTGCGCGTCAGCCTTGCGGTGATGGATGTGTCGTTTATTTCCCAGAAGCTATTGTATCCGGCACTTTGCGCGATAACCGAGCCGAATGCGGACATTGTGACGCTGGTCAAGCCGCAGTTTGAGGCAGGCCGCGCGGCACTCGGCAAAAACGGCGTGGTGAAGGATGAAAAGATCCGGCGTGCCGTTGTGGACGAGGTGATTTCATGTGCTGCGCTGTACGGACTCGAAAAGGTCGGTGTGATGACCTCGCCGATTACCGGCGGCAGCGGCAACGTGGAGTATCTTTTACATTTAAGAAAACGGGCTTAGAATGCCGGTCGTAATAGTGTTTCATTTTGACCGGAAAATATGCATAGGATAGAGTTACAGGAGGCAGAATATGACTTTACTTATTGAATTATTAAAATCGCTTCTTCTCGGCATTGTCGAAGGCATTACCGAATGGCTGCCCATCAGCTCGACGGGACACATGATCCTTGTCAACGAGTTCATCGGTAACGAAGGCTTTACCGCAAGCGACCTTTACATCTATGTTATCCAGCTCGGCGCAATTTTAGCGGTCGTGACGCTGTATTTCCATAAGCTCAATCCCTTTTCACCCAAAAAGACGGCGGCGGAAAAAGCGGATACCTGGCAGATGTGGTTCAAGGTGATCGTGGCGTGCGTTCCGGCCGGCGTTATCGGCCTTGCGTTCAACGACTTTATGGATAAATTCGAAAACTGGTATGTGGTGTCCGCCACGCTTATCCTTTACGGTATCGCGTTTTTGTTTATCGAAAAGAAAGGCAGAAAGGCGACGACTACCACCATTCGCGGTCTTTCCTATAAAACCGCGCTTCTCATCGGTGTCTTTCAGGTGCTGTCGATCATTCCGGGCACATCGCGCTCCGGCTCGACCATTTTGGGCGCGATGATTTTGGGCTGCTCCAGAGCGGTCGCGGCAGAGTTTTCCTTCTTCCTTGCCATTCCCGTTATGTTCGGCGTCAGCTTCCTTAAAATCGTGACAAACGACGTTGCCATGACCGGCGGCGATGTTGCGGCACTGCTCCTCGGCATGGCGGTCGCGTATATCGTATCGCTTGCGGCCATCCGATTCTTGATGGATTACGTCAAAAAGCACAATTTCAAGGCGTTCGGCGTATACCGCATCGTGCTTGGCGTTGTGGTGATACTGTATTTCGGTATCCGCGCACTTTTGGCGGCTTAAAGAATTTTAATTTCACCAGCAAACCGGTAAGACGACGGCGTCTTGCCGGTTTTTTTGCGGAACAGGTCGGAAAAATAGTGTTCGTCGGAAAAACCGGTTTGATAGGCAATGTCTTTGATGCGCAGATTGGTGTTTTTGAGAAGTGTTTTGGCTTGTTTGATGCGATTTTCGAGCAGATAATCGTAGGGCGTTAAGCCGAATTCCTTCTTGAAAATGCGGATGGTCTGCGAACGGCTCTTGTAGATAAGAGCCGAAAGCGTCTCTACCGAAACGGTCTCGGACAAATGCGTGTCGAGATAGGCTTTCATGCGTTCGGCTTCAGGCGAAAAGTGGGAAAGCGCGGTCTGTTCACGCTCGTACAGCTTTTGCAGCATTTTGTGAAAGATGAGCGCACAGTGTGCGTTGATCTGCTCCGGCTTGCCGCCGCCCTTGCAGAAACCTAGTATTTCCTCAAATTCCGCACGCAGGTTCATGTCCGGAAAATGCGCTTTGCCGTTTAGACGGTAGGTGCGCACAAGCTCTCCGACGAGAGGGCCGGCCGCGTTGAACCAAATTTTTTTCCAAGGCTCGCGTGCGTCGCTGTAATATTCGTGGTCATACCCGTATTCGAGCATATACACGTCGCCCTCTTTGGGGTGGTATTCCGTGCCGAGATAGTTTAACGTGCCGCTTCCCGAGAAAATGTATTCCATGCAGAAAACGGCGGATTTCGGACGATAGATGTGATACGAACCGTCACAATAGGAGATCCCGGCAATGTTGATATAAAACGGCTCGACAAGGTTGTAGGGCGATATATACTGAATTTCTTCTCTCATGCGCATATTCCTAACGATTTTAGTGATATTATCTATTTACTTCTTGTTATTATACGACTATAATAAACGTATACCAAGTGAATTTTGTAAACATTCAAAAATATACCGCAAAGGAGTTATGAAAAATGGCAAACATTACGATTCCGCGTCCCGAGTATCCACTGCCGCAATGGGAACGCACCCATTGGACCAACTTGAACGGCAAATGGGAATTTGACTTCGATTTCGGCAAGAGCGCGCTTGAGCGCGGTCTGCAAAACGTGCCGAACGACGACCAAAAGCTTCCGCTTGAAATTAACGTTCCGTTCTGCCCGGAAAGCAAGCTCTCCGGCCTTGCTCATACCGATTTTATTCCGGCTGTCTGCTACCGCCGCAAGCTCACGCTTACCGAAAGCGACCTTTCGGGCGTGCTGTTCTTGCATTTCGGCGCCGTCGATTACAAAGCGACTGTATTTGTAAACGGCGAAAAGGTCGGCACGCATAAGGGCGGCTATTCCTCGTTCAAAATGGATATCACCAAATTCGCCAAAGTCGGCGAAAACACGCTCTTTGTCTATGCCGAGGACGATGTCCGTTCGGGCAAGCAGCCGCGCGGCAAACAGGCCGTTCGTTTTTATTCCTCCGGCTGCGACTACACCCGTACCACCGGTATTTGGCAGACCGTATGGCTCGAAGCCGTGCCGAAAGCTTATATCGCAAACGCGAAATACTATCCCGATATCCACGACGGCTCACTGACCGTGATCGGCGAAACGGTCGGCAATGGGGAAGTGACCTTAAAAACCTCCTTTGACGGCAAAGCCACCGGCGATGTTACCGTCAAAACCTGCGGCGGCAAATTCAAGGCCTATATCAAGCTTACCGAAAAGCACCTTTGGGAGCTTGGCAAGGGCGGCCTTTATGACCTTGAACTCACCTTCGGCGAAGATACCGTCAAGAGCTATTTCGGACTCCGCGAGGTTGCTTTGCAGGACGGCGCATTTCTCTTGAACGACAAAAAAGTGTTCCAGCGCACGGTGCTTGACCAAGGCTTCTATCCGGACGGCATCTATACCGCTCCGACCGATGCCGACCTTGTCAAGGACATTCAGTTGTCGCTCGACTGCGGCTTCAACGGTGCAAGACTGCACCAAAAGGTCTTTGAATCGCGCTTCTTATACCATTGCGACCGCATGGGCTATCTGGTCTGGGGCGAAGAAGGCAACTGGGGCATGAACTATCACGATCCTCAGGCAACCGAATTCTTCCTCAACGAATGGGCTGAGGTTGTTGCACGCGACTTTAACCATCCGGCCATCATCGGCTGGTGTCCGTTCAACGAAACATGGGGTTATATACAGCGCCACAGCATAACGACGGTTTTATCTACTATTTATCATTACACCAAGGCTGTTGATACCACCCGTCCCTGTATCGATACCAGCGGCAACTACCATGTGATAACGGATATTTACGATGTTCATGATTACAACCAAGATCCGGAATCCTTCAAGAAGAATTTCGACAGACTTCCGGCGGAGGGGTATCTCCACGATCAGGTTGTCCGCAACGAAAAAGATCCCGAACAGACCTATGGCGGCGAACCGGTCTTTATGAGCGAATACGGCGGCATCCAATGGAACACCGACGGCAATTCCGGCTGGGGCTATGGCACCGCGCCCAAAACGCCCGAAGAATTTATCGAACGCTATCGCGGCCTGACCGAGGCTATGCTTTTCAATCCCAATATAATAATGGAATTCTGTCACATCAGTGAGCCATTT
>OIWM01002038.1_pt1 | contig 17733 bp, 10 predicted proteins | sample 1587451 | NCBI WGS metagenome assembly OIWM01 (sample SAMEA3888907, study PRJEB22519) | human gut metagenome | biome: human gut; feature: human-associated habitat; material: faeces | place: Denmark | collected 2011
ATTGTTATCTACAAGATGTTCTTAAAGCTTTTAGTTTACCAGTCCCAATCTTAGTTATAAAGTAGGTTGGCCCAAGCAGCAATAATAAACAAAAAAGGTAATCATAACTCTCAATTCTCAATTCTCAACTCTCAATACAGTAGCATTACTCCTGCGAACGCTGCCCAACATATCATCCTTATAGGGTTTACTTTTACGAACTTTGTGCCTACGAATGTGGCAGCGAAGATGGCGATGCTCACCCAGAAGTGCCACGGACTGATCTTCGGCGACGAGAAGTTCTCGGGCGTCATCAGCAGAAGTGCGGCTGCGGCGATGAGGCCCACCACTGCGGGGCGCAGACCCGACATCACGTTCTGCACGGTAGGCGTATTCATATACTTCATGAACACACGGCAGATGAGAATCATCAGTATGAACGACGGCAGAACGAGTGCAAGCGTTGCCGTAGCGCTGCCCAATATCGAGAGCCATTCGCCCATGCCGACGTTGTGTACGGCGGTGTAGCCGCAGTATGTGGCTGCGTTGATGCCAATCGGACCGGGCGTCATCTGACTTATAGCCACGATGTTTGTGAACTCAGCCGATGTGAGCCAAGCATGGTTATACACCGTTTGGTTCTGTATCAGCGACAGCATACCGTAGCCGCCACCGAATCCGAAGAGTCCGATCTGGAAGAACGTGAAAAATAGCTTGAGAAATATCATGTTATTCTGTAGGTTTGATGAGAAGTCCGTAGAGATACCCGCACATTCCTGCTACAACGAGCACGTAGATCGGGTTTACGCCTACGAGCCATATCAGCAATGCGCTTGCAACGGGAATCCAGCAGTTGGTGAGTCCGATGCGTGCCGACTTAGCCAGTGTGAACACGGGGGCAGCAATCAGAGCCACCACCGCCGGGCGAATGCCGTTGAATGCTGATGCAACCACGGCGTTGTCCTGGAACTTGTGGAAGAACATCGCGATGAGCAGGATTATGAGGAACGAGGGCAGCGAAACGCCGAGCGTAGTGCAGACAGCACCGCGAAGTTTGCGCAGACGGTAGCCGATGAACACGCTCATGTTCACAGCCAAAGCACCGGGGCACGACTGCGCTACAGCTATAAGGTCGAGAAACTCCTCGCGTGTCATCCACTTGTACTTGTCTACCACCTCAGCCTCTATCTGCGGAATCATGGCGTAGCCACCGCCGAGCGTGAAGAGTCCTATCTTGAAGAACACGCGGAATGCTGATATGTAAAAGTTCTGCATATTATTGTTTAAAATGTCATGTGCAAAGATAGTGCAAATCGAAGACAATACAAGAATTGCAAAGATAAGAATTGCAATTCCAAGCTGGCTTGTTTTTATTGTTGAGTGCCGCCTATCTTTTCTGAAGTAACGCCGTTTAAAGCAAACTCCCACAGAATTACGAGAATCCTGCGGGAGTTTTTTACTTGTCCCGCCGTAGCGAAACGTTGAAACGTTATAGAGTTGAAGAGTATCCTTACTGCTTCTCAATCCACTTGCGAGCGTTTACGAACGCCTCAATCCACGGAGTAACGTCGTCCTGACGGCGGTCTGCCGGATACCAAGCGTTCTGCCACGGGAAGATGGCGCGCTCCAGGTGAGGCATCATAGCCAAGTGGCGTCCGTCAGCCGAGCAGATACCAGCTACGTTGTAGTCAGAACCGTTCGGGTTGCCCGGATACTCAGCGTAGTTGTAGCGAGCTACCACGTTGTACTTGTCCTCCGACTCAGGCAGTGAGAACTTGCCTTCGCCGTGAGCCACCCAGATGCCGAGCTTGTCGCCGCTGAGCGATGAGAACATCACGCTGTTGTTCTGCGGAATCTCGACGCCGAGGAAGTTGCTCTCGAACTTGTGCGAATCGTTGTGCAGCATTCGTGTGCGTTTCTCGTGGTCGGGGTTGATGAGGTTGAGCTCAACCATGAGCTGGCAACCGTTGCAGATACCGAGCGAGAGAGTGTCCTTGCGAGCGTAGAACTTGTCGAGCGCCTCCTTAGCCTTCGGGTTGTAGAGGAATGCACCTGCCCAGCCCTTAGCCGAACCGAGAACGTCCGAGTTAGAGAAGCCACCGCAGAAGACGATCATGTTCACGTCCTCGAGTGTCTCGCGACCGGTGATAAGGTCGGTCATCATAACGTCCTTCACGTCGAAGCCAGCGAGGTAGAGCGAGTAAGCCATCTCGCGTTCGCCGTTAGTACCCTTCTCGCGGATGATGGCAGCCTTGATGCCAGACGCTGTGCGGCGGTCGGCAGAGATGCCATAGCTCTCGAGCGAGCCCTTGAACGACGGGTGGAACTGCATCTCAACCGGCTGCTTCTTGTAGTTGTCGCGGCGCTTTGCTGCACAGCCGTTGAAGCTCTGGTCGCGGTCGAGCAGATACGATGTCTTGTACCATGTGTCGCGCAGTGCGTCGATGTCGAATGTATGTATGTACTCGTCCTTCTTGATGACGATAGTGCGTTCTGCCGGAGTGGGGTAGCCAATCTTTGCGTAGCCGATGCCGTTCTCCTCCATGTACTCCTTGAACTCCTCCTTGTACTTGTCTGAAACCTGAACGACAACGCCCGGGTTCTCAGCAAGCAACATCTTGATGATGTCGTTGCCGGCGAGACTGTGGAGGTTTACGTGCATACCGCCTTCTGTGTTAGCGAAGCACATTTCGAGCAATGTAGTGATAAGACCGCCTGCAGAGATATCGTGACCAGCCATGATCCAGCCCTTCTCTATCATCTCCTGAACTGCGTTGAAGCAGTCGGCGAAGTATTCCGGGTTCTTCACTGTCGGAACGTCGTCGCCTACGAAGCCGAGGCTCTGTGCGAATGCGCTACCGCCGAGACGCTGCTCGTCGAACGAGAAGTCGATATGGTAGAGAGATGAGTTCTTGTCGTTTACGAGTACCGGCGAAACAACCTTGCGGATGTCTGATACCTCGCCGCCTGCGCTCACGATTACTGTACCCGGAGAGATGATCTTCTCGCCGTTCGGATACTGCTGGCTGAGCGACAGCGAGTCCTTACCAGTCGGCACGTTCACCTTCAGAGCCAAGCAGAACTCGCTGAGAGCCTTAACGGCGCTGTACAGACGAGCGTCTTCGCCCTTCTGCGAGCGGCATGGCCACATCCAGTTGGCTGAGAGCGAAAGGCTGTTCAGACCGTCTGCAAGCGGTGCCCAAACGATGTTTGTGAGCGCTTCTGCTACAGAGAGCACAGAGCCTGCCTCGGGCGAAGCCAGACCAGCCTGCGGAGCGTGTCCGAGAGCTGTAGCGATGCCCTTCTTGCCGCGGTAGTCGAGAGCTACGACACCGCAGTCTGAGAGCGGCAACTGAATCTGTCCCTGGCACTGCTGGCGTGCAATCTTACCAGTTACGGAGCGGTCTACCTTGTTTGTCAACCAGTCCTTGCAAGCCACAGCCTCAAGCTGCAGCACGCGGCTTACGTATTTGTCGAGAACGTCGTCCTTGCCGTTCTCCGAAGTCTCTTCGTGTGTATATTCAGCGTCGCGATAGTGGCGCTCTACGGTCTCGTCGCGCATGATAGTCTTCGGCGAATGACCGAACATCTGAGCCACGTCGAGGTCGAAAGGCTTCACGCCGTCGCCCTGCTTGAACGAGAAGTGAGCGTCGCCGGTTGTCTCGCCTACAACGTACAGCGGAGCACGCTCGCGCTCTGCGATGCGACGTACGTGGTCGATGTGCTTCTCGTCGATGAGCAAGCCCATGCGCTCCTGGCTCTCGTTGGCGATGATTTCCTTCGAAGAAAGTGTCTTGTCGCCGATAGGCAGCTTAGTCATGTCGATTTCGCCGCCGCACTCCTCTACAAGCTCAGAGAGACAGTTGAGGTGACCTGCCGAACCGTGGTCGTGGATAGAAACTACAGGGTTCACATCCTCCTCGCACAGAGCGCGAACGAGGTTGTATGCACGCTTCTGCATCTCCGGGTTGGCACGCTGCACGGCGTTCAGCTCGATGCCGTTGCTGTAACGGCCGGTATCAACAGAAGATACAGAGCCACCGCCCAAGCCGATGCGGTAGTTGTCGCCACCTACAACGACAACCTTGTTGCCCTTCTGCGGCTCCTTCTTCAGACAGTCGCGCTTTGTGCCGTAGCCTACGCCGCCTGCGAGCATGATAACCTTGTCGTAAGCGTACTTCTCGGCGCCTTCCTGATGCTCGAAGGTGAGCACCGAACCGGTGATGAGCGGCTGTCCGAACTTGTTGCCGAAGTCAGACGCACCGTTAGATGCCTTGATGAGAATCTGCTCCGGTGTCTGATACAGCCACTTGCGTACGGGCATGATGTCCTCCCAGTCGCGTGTGAGGTTGTCGTCGTCCTTAAGACGCGGATAAGCAGTCATGTATACGGCTGTTCCGGCGATAGGCCATGAGCCGACGCCACCACCCATACGGTCGCGAATCTCGCCGCCGGTGCCGGTAGCTGCGCCGTTGAACGGCTCTACGGTTGTCGGGAAGTTGTGTGTCTCTGCCTTCAGCGAGATGACGCTCTCGATGTCCTTCACCTGGAAGTAGTCGGATGTCGACTGGTCGTGCGGTGCGAACTGCTCCACAACCGGACCCTGCGCGAAAGCCACATTGTCTTTGTATGCAGAGAGAATCTTGTTAGGGTTCTCCTTTGTTGTCTGCTTGATCATAGCGAACAGCGACGACTCCATCTCCTTGCCGTCGATGATGAACGTACCGCCGAAGATTTTGTGGCGGCAGTGCTCAGAGTTGATCTGTGCGAAACCGAAAATCTCTGAGTCGGTCAGTGGGCGACCAAGTTCCTTCTCAATCTTGTGCAGATACTCAATCTCCTCAGCTGAGAGCGCCAGACCTTCCTGCTCGTTGTATTCTTCTATGTTCTCCACGCGCTTGATAGGTTCCGGCTCGTGGTTCACTGTGAAGATGTCCTGGTTAAGACCCTCGTACATGCGCTGCAACATCGGGTCGTGCTCTGCATCTTTAGAGCTTACGGGGAAGTACTCCTCAATACGCGAAATGCCGTGGAGGCTCATGTTCTGAGTTATCTCTACGGCATTCGTACTCCATGGAGTAATCATTTCGCGGCGTGGACCCACAAAGAAGCCCTCGACAGTCTCACCCTCGATGAGAGTGGCACCGCCGTAAAGCCAACACAGTTCATTGATCTCGTCTTGTGAGAGCTGGTGATCAGCTGCTGTAGCGATCACGCTCTTGCTTGGAGTCATGAAAAATAGAATCATACTGCTTGTATATTGTTTTGGATGAAAAAACATTTTGTTGTCTGCAAAGTTACGACTTTTTAGCAAAATGAGCGCATGTTTGCAGGGTTATTTTGATTATTTAGGTTGATTAATACAAAAGAGCGGCTGCAAAACCGTAGCGGAGGTCTCCGGCCTCCGCAGCAATCTGACAGACAATAGCGTCGTACTTGTTGCTGCGGAGGCGGGAGACCTCCGCTACGTTGTCAGGCTCTGAGTGTGAACTCGAAGCACAGACCGCCCTGCTCGTTGTTGTGAACGCTTATTGTGCCGCCGTGCAGCAGAACGGCGTTCTTCACGATGGCGAGTCCGAGACCGGTGCCTCCCATCTTTCTTGAGCGGCCCTTGTCTACGCGGTAGAAGCGTTCGAAGATGCGTGGCAGATGCTCCGGCGCCACGCCCACGCCGTTGTCCGAGAAGGTGAAATGCCACTTGCGGTGGTCGTCGAACATTTTGTTCGAGCTGAGTTCGGCGTTGATGGTTATCGTTGTGCCCACACCGGCATAGGCTATGGCGTTGTCCGTAAGGTTGCGGAACACGCTGTATAGCAGACTCGTGCTGCCGCGCACCACGATGTTCGGCTGCAAGTGGTTGCAGAACGTCATCTCTTTCCTCTGCAGCTGTAGCGCCGTCTCCTTCTGTATGTTCGATACAATCTCAGATATGTTCACGTTTTCTTCGCTCATCATATCCGGCGCATCGTCCATGCGGTTGAGCGTCGAGATGTCCTGAAGCAGCGATGTCAGACGCTGGCTCTGCGCATAGCTACGCTGCAGGAACTGCTCGCGTGTCGCGTCGTTGATGTTCGGGTTTTCGAGTATCGTTTCAAGGTATCCCTGAATACTTGCCACCGGCGTCTTCAATTCGTGCGCAATGTTCTGTGTCAGTTGTCGTTTCAGCACGTCTTGCTCGCGGCGTGTGGTCTGCAGACGCTTGTATATCTTGATGATACGCTCGGCAATCTCGCCCAGTTCGTCGTTGGGGAACACGGCGAGGTCTTCGGTTTCGAGCGACTCGTTGTGGTCGGCTCTTGAGGCGAACGTTCGCAGCTTCGTGATGTTGTCGCTCAGTCGTTCGATGAAGCGGTAGAGTATGACGGTGAGCAGCATTATGGCGCCCACAGCGAACCATATATAGTGCTGGTCAGCCTGCAGCGACTGTACAAGGTCGCTCGTGTAGGGCAGTGCGGAACGTATGATGAACTGCTGCCTGGGGAAGTAGGTTGCCGAGTAGAAGAAGTCGCCGTGTACGGTCTGGCTGTTGCGGTCGACGGTCGAACCGGCGCCGTGCTTCAGTGCTGTGGCAATCTCCGGTCGTGTGGCGTGGTTGGTTATGTTCGAGTAGTCCTTCAGCTTGCTGTCGTATAGCACCTTGCCGTCGTTGCGTATCAGCGTCACGCGTATGTTCGGTATGTAGTGGGTATGCACATAGCGGTCGAGCGCCTCCTCCGAGAAGTCGGGGAAGAGTCGCAGATATTCCTCCATGCGCGAGTTGTAGTCTTGCAGCTTTAGGTTGAGCGTGTCAATCTTGAACTGCTTCTCGCGGTCCTGCTGGAACACGATGAACGCCACGGCGAACACAAGGAACACCGAGAGAATGCTGAAGTATAGTTTTTTGCCGACAGATATTTTCATAATTAGTAATGTTTGAGAAGTCAGAATAGAATGTTTACTATCAGGTTTTGGTCTTGTGCTCCGTCCGCCGCCCGATCAGATTCCGTCCGCCGCCCGATCGGATTCCGTCCGCCGTCCGATCAGATTCCGAACGCCGTCCGATCAGATTGCGTTCGCTGCCCGATGTAGAAGGCTGCGTGGAGAGCGTGTCAAACCTATGAAATAGAGGCGAAGGGCTAACCGTAGCCTCCTACGATTCTAATCGTTTGCTATTCAATATAGCCATTGTTTTGTAGTTTTACCCCCATCCTCCTAAGCGTCGAAGTAGTAGCCGAAACCGAGGCGTGTGACGATGCACTTCGCGAAACGTCCTATCTTCTTGCGCAGACGCGTGATGTTCACGTCCACCGTGCGGTCGAGCACAAGCACATCCTTCGGCCACACGCGGTCGATAAGCTCCTGGCGAGAGAACACGCGTCCTCGCTCGTCGAGCAGCAGGTGCAGCAGTTCGAACTCCGTCTTCGTGAACGCTATCTCTTCGCCGTCGATGGTTACGGTCTTCTTGTCGAGGTTCATCACGATGCCCTGATATGTAATGAGGTGCTGCTGCTCCTCGCCGTTGTCAACCGCCGTACGGCGCAGCACGGCACGCACACGCACCATCACTTCTCGCAGCGAGAACGGCTTCGATATATAGTCGTCCGCACCGAGGTTGAATCCCGTCACGGTGTCGTTCTCCGTGTCGCGTGCGGTGAGGAAGATGATAGGCACACTGGCTGTCTTCGGGTTGGCTTTCAGCAAGCGAGCCAAGGCAAATCCCGACATGCCGCCCATCATCACGTCGAGCAGCAGCAGGTCGAACGATGCTATGTCGAGCGTCTGCGCCTCTTCAGCCGACGTCGCTGTCTGCACCTCGTAGCCTTCCGTTTCGAGATTGAACTTAAGGATTTCGAGCAAGTCCTGCTCGTCGTCCACCACAAGAATTCTTTGATTCTGTTTCATAACTGCTATATCTTTGTTCTGGTTGCAAAGTTATATATAATTGTATTCACACATACTACTAACGTGTTACAATTTCGTTACGCTGCACAAAAAAAGGCGCACCCTCAATGGGTACGCCTTCTGTATGTCAATGTGTTAAAAAGCCTGCTTGTCGCCTACTATCACGTTGGCTACGGTCTTATACATTATATATATGTCGAGCCAGATGCTCCAGTGCTCCAGATACCAGATGTCGCCCTCTACGCGTCCTTCCATCTGCGAGAGTTGCTTGGTCTCGCCGCGGAATCCCGTCACCTGACTCCATCCCGTGATGCCGGGTTTTATGTAGTGGCGCACCATGTAGTCGTCTATCAGCTTCGAGTAGTCGTCTGTGTGCTTCACCATGTGCGGTCTCGGACCTACGATGCTCATCTGTCCGAGCAGCACGTTGATGAACTGTGGCAGCTCGTCGATGTTCGTCATGCGCATTATGTTGCCCCACTTCGTCTTTCTCGGGTCGTTCTTCGTAGCCTGCAGCGTGTCGGCGTCCTTGTTCACCTTCATGCTGCGGAACTTAAGACAGTAGAACTCGTTGCCGTTGAGTCCGGTGCGCTTCTGTCTGAAGAAAATCGGACCAGGCATGGTTATCTTCGTGATTGCCGTCACTATAACTAATATGATGGGGAAGAGCGTGCAGAGGAACGTCAGTGAGACGAGGATGTCGAACAGGCGCTTAACCAGTCGGTTCTCCATTTGGCTCAGCGGCTCGTTGTAGAGGCTGAGGTAGGGCACGTCGCCCATCAGGTTCAGGTGCATGCGGTGGTGCAGGTAGTTGCTCAGGTTCGGCATCGAGTAGAAGTGAATCATGTTATGCTCGCAGTAGCGTATCACTTCCAGAATCTCATCGCTGAATCTTGACGACAGACAGCAGTATAGCTCGTGTATGTCATTTTGTTTCTTCAGCACTTTCGGCAAGTCTTGTGGCGTGCCCAGATACAGACATTTGTCTTTGAACATCTCGTTGGGCTGATGGTCGAAGTAGCCCAGCACGTTGTAGTCTAAGGCGTCGTTCTCTGTCATCTCCTCGTACATCACTCGTGCGTTGTTGTTGCTGCCCACGAACACCACGTTGCGCTTGTTAGCCGGCTTGCGGCGCCATGCCACCAGCATCTTTCTCACGATGATGCGGTAAATAGATATGCACACGAACGAGGCAATCCAGTAGGTGCCCATTCGCAGCAGCGACAGATGCGGGAACTTGCCCAGCGAGAACAGCAGGAAGCAGCAGAGCGAGTAGACGAACACGTTGCGCATTACGCGCATTACTATCTGGTGGTTGTTTACTTTGCGGTGGTGCAGTATGACACCGTTGTTCATGGTGCAAGCGAAGTATATGATGCTGCCAGCCACCATTGTGTGGCGCATTATCTGTACGAAATATTCTAATGGTATGAAACTGCAGAACAACCAGTAAAGCAGGTTGAGGATGACGATGTCACCCAGCAGTACCGATACTTTCAAGAGATTGTTTTCATGCGGACGATGAATACTATTGCTCATGTTTATATTCTGTTTTGGGGGGTTATACTAATGTTGTTCTTTACTTATTTATTTACTTATTTCTCGAATACTCTCTATGTATTCTACGTTCAGTCGTAGTTCGCTTTTTTTGTGGTTTGTGCTTTTGCTTTAACACGTAATGCAAAGGTAAGCCAAATAATTCAGATTAAGGGTGTAAAACAGAAATAAAAAGTTAATTTCTCTAAAAGAAAAGCATAAAACACCTATCTCAATATTTTTAAGTACCTTTGCACTCCGAATTTAAATTTTTAAACTTAGAAGAACAAATGATAGTCTGCATAGCCGAGAAACCAAGCGTAGCCAAGGATATAGCCCGCATATTGGGTGCCACAACCTCTCACAACGGATACATGGAGGGTAATGGCTTTCAAGTGACGTGGACCTTCGGACATCTCTGCACGCTGAAAGAGCCCAACGACTACACCGAGAACTGGAAGCACTGGAGTCTCTCGGCGTTGCCGATGATTCCGCCGCGCTTCGGCATCAAGCTCATCGACGACGACGGCATCAAGCGCCAGTTCAGCGTCATCGAGCGTCTCATGCAGGCTGCCGACTGCATCGTCAACTGCGGTGACGCCGGTCAGGAGGGTGAGCTGATACAGCGTTGGGTGATGCAGAAGGCTCAGGCTAAGTGCCCCGTCAAGCGTCTTTGGATATCGTCGATGACAGACGAGGCTATCCGCGAGGGCTTCAACTCGCTGAAGGACCAGAGCGAGTATCAGCCGCTGTACGTTGCCGGACTGAGCCGTGCCATCGGCGACTGGCTCTTGGGCATGAACGCCACGCGTCTTTACACTCTAAAGTACGGACAGAACCGCCAGGTGCTCAGCATCGGTCGTGTACAGACGCCTACACTCGCGCTTATCGTCAACCGCCAGAAGGAGATCGACTCGTTTGAGCCTGAACCCTATTGGGTGCTCTCCACTATCTATCGCGACACGCTCTTCACAGCCACAAAGGGCAAGTTCACCACGAAGGAGGAAGGCGAGCAGGCGTTCGCCACCATCGCCGAGAAGCCGTTCGAGGTGACGAACGTCTCGAAGAAGAACGGCAACGAGGCGCCTCCGCGTCTCTTCGACCTCACATCGCTGCAGGTGGAGTGCAACCGCAAGTTCTCTTACAGCGCCGAGATGACGCTCAACCTCATACAGTCGCTCTACGAACGCAAGCTCACTACCTATCCGCGTGTCGACACGCAGTTTCTTAGCGACGACATCTACCCGAAGTGTGCCGGCATACTCACCGGTATGCGCGGCTACGAGCAGTACATACAGCCGCTTGCCGGCAAGAAACTGCCCAAGTCGAAGCGTGTTTTCGACACGTCGAAGGTCACCGACCACCACGCCATCATTCCTACCGGTGTGCCTGCGTCGGCGCTCAGCGACATGGAGCGCAACGTCTACGACCTCATTGCGCGCCGCTTCATCGCCGTGTTCTATCCCGACTGCAAGTTCTCTACCACTACCGTGCTCGGAAAGGTGGAGGATGTGGAGTTTAAGGTGAGCGGCAAAGAGATACTGGAGCCAGGATGGCGCACTATATACGCCCAGCAGCAAACCTCAACACCTCAACCCAACAACCCACAACCGTCATCGTCCGAAGACGATGACAAACGCGACGAGGAGCGCACTCTGCCCACATTCGTAAAGGGCGAGAGCGGACCGCACACGCCTACGCTCACCGAGAAGTGGACCACGCCGCCTAAGTATTACACCGAGGCTACGCTGCTGCGTGCCATGGAGACCGCCGGCAAGTTTGTCGACGACGAGACGCTGCGTGCTGCGCTGAAGGAGAACGGCATCGGTCGTCCGTCTTCGCGTGCCGGCATCATCGAGACGCTCTTCAAGCGCCACTACATTCGCCGCGAGCGCAAGAACCTCATCGCTACGGCTACGGGCATCGAACTTATCGACATCATTCACGAAGAACTGCTAAAGAGTTGCGAGCTGACGGGCATCTGGGAGAAGAAACTGCGCGACATAGAACACAAGAAGTACGAGGCTGCCGACTTCATCAACGAGCTGAAGCAGCAGGTTACGGAGATTGTCTACGACGTGCTGCGCGACAACAGCAACCGCCGTGTTACCATTACTACCGACGAGGATCTGAAGAAGGCGAAAAAGAAAAAGACTGCTGCGCCGAAGAAAGCTGCAGCAAAGTCTGCTGCAACGTCGTCGACTGCATCAACAAAAAATGCTGCCGCCTCACCGCAGCCCGCAACAAGCGAGCCGTCGGCAGACGACAGCATTATCGGCACCACTTGTCCCGTTTGCGGCAAGGGCACTATCATTAAAGGTAAGACGGCTTACGGATGCAGCAACTGGAAGAACGGCTGCACCTACCGCGTCGCATTCAAGTAGTTTAGAACTTCACTACGCGTGCACCGTTCTCGGTCTCTTCGATAGTAACCTTCGTTGCGTCCTCCGGCAGCAGGTCCTCAATCAGCTCGGGCCACTCCAGGAAGCACAGCGAACCGCCGTAGAAGTAGTCCTCGTAGCCCATGTCGTATACCTCTTCGAGCTTCTTTATGCGGTAGAAGTCGAAGTGGTATATCGCGTCGCCGGTTGTGGCGGAAGTATACTCGTTCACGATGGCGAACGTCGGAGATGTGATTACATCCTCCACGCCCAGACACTCGCAGACAGCCTTCACGAACGTAGTCTTGCCTGCACCCATCTTGCCGTAGAAGGCGAACACCTTGCCGTCGCCCATGTTCTCGACAAATGTCTTGGCAGCCTCGTTGATGTCTGCCAGAGAGTTGATTCTTATTTCCATAGTTTTTCTTTTTATGTAATCGGCTGTTGGCAGCCGGTTTTCTATTTTCTTCCTTTTAATGTTATCAGCGGTATGAGCATCTCTTCGAGCGAAATGCCGCCGTGCTGGAACGTGTCCTTGTAGTACGACACGTAGTAGTTGTAGTTGTTGGGGTAGGTGAAGAACGTGCTGCCGGTGGCGAACATGTACGACGTACTGATGTTCGGCGCAGGCAACTGCGCCTCGTGCGGGTTCTTTATCACGAACACTTCCTTCGACTGGCAGCTGAGGTTCTTGCCCAGCTTGTAGCGCAGATTAGTGTTGGTGTTGCGGTCGCCTACTATCTTCACCGGCTTCGACGCACGTATACTGCCGTGGTCGGTGGTGATGATAATTTTGCAGTCGATCTGCGAGAGCGCGTTGAGCAAGTCTGCCATAACCGAATGGCGGAACCACGAGAGCGTTATCGAACGGTATGCCGACTCGTTGTTGGCAAGCTCGCGCACCATCTTTGACTCGGTTCTTGCGTGCGACAGCATGTCGATGAAGTTCACGACAATCACGTTCAGGTCGTTCTTCGTCAGTTCGTTGAGGCGCGCCAGCAGCTTGTCGGCGCCCGTCGAGTCGTTTATCTTATGGTAAGAGAACGAGTCGTGGCGTCGGTAGCGCTCTATCTGCGTGCGTATGAGCGGCTCCTCGTTGAGGTTCTTGCCCCCGTCCTCGTCCTCGTCCACCCACAGTTCGGGGAACATTTTCTCAATCTGCTCGGGCATAAGACCCGAGAAGATGGCGTTGCGGGCGTACTGCGTAGCCGTCGGCAGGATGCTGGTGTACATATCCTCCTCGATGTCGAACATGTTGCCTATCTCCTTCGAGAGCACGCGCCACTGGTCGTAGCGGAAATTGTCTATCACGATGAGGAACACCTTCTCGCCCTCGCTTATTGCGGGGAATACCTTGCGCTTTATTATGTCGGGGCTCATCAGCGGACGCTCCGTAACGCCCGGCGCCACCCACGACATGTAGTGCTTCTTTATGAACTTAGCGAAACCGTTGTTCGCATCCTCCTTCTGCATCTGCAGCATCTCGGTCATGTTGCTGTCCGTAGAGCTCAGCTCCAGCTCCCAATGCACCAACCTTCGATACACATCCTTCCAGTCGTCTATCGTCTCGCAGTTCATTATCTGCATCGAGATGTCCTGGAAGTTCTGCTGATAGCCCGTCTGCGTCACTTCCGACACAATCTGCTTGCGGTGAATGTTCTTCTTCAGCGTCAGCAGAATCTGGTTCGGGTTCACTGGCTTTATCAGGTAGTCGGCAATCTTCGAGCCGATAGCTTGGTCCATGATGTTCTCCTCCTCGCTTTTCGTCACCATCACGATAGGCGTGGCAGGCGAGAGCTCCTTTATCTGCTGCAGCGTTTCGAGTCCGCTTATACCGGGCATCATCTCGTCGAGCAGCACCAGGTCGAACTTGTGCTGCTTACATTCTTCGATGGCGTCGGTACCGTTGCTCACGGTCACCACCTCGTATCCTTTGTTCTGCAGGAAGATGATGTGGGCGCGCAAGAGTTCTATCTCGTCGTCAACCCATAGTAAATATCCGTTGCTCATAATGCTCTTTCTTTTTTAGTTAAAAACCGTCGAGGTCGTAATACTCGTCGTCGTCGAAGTTGTCTTTCTGGGTCTTGCTGCCCTGCTTCTTCGATGTGCTCTGCTGAGGCTGTGGGTCCTCGCCGAAGTAGAACTCGTCCTCCAGCTGCTTCGGTTCTTCCTTCACCACTGGCTTCGGTTGCTCCTTCACCATGGGCTTCGGTTGCTCCTTCGCGACTGGCTTCGGTTCTTCTTTAACCACTGGCTTCTGCTCCTCAATAACCGTTGTTGCAGGTTCCTCCTCAACAACAGTCGTTGCAGGCTCTTCCTTAATAACAGTCGTTGCAGGCTCTTCCTTAATAACAGTCGTTGTTGGTTCTTCCTTAATTACGGTTTCTGTAGTCGACTCCGTCGGCTGTTCGTCCTCAATGTTCACGACGCCGCTCTCCGTAGTCTGCTTCTCTGCCGGCTGCGGCTCCTCCTCGAAGAAGGTGTTCGTAGAGTTCTGGTTGCTGTTCTGCTCCTCGTCGAAGTCGTCCTGCGGCTTCTTCGTCTCGCTTTCGTCAGGCTCGGTCACGGTCACCTCTGGTATCTCCAGCAGATCCTCCGAAGCTATCTTCAGCGGAGCAAAGTTCTTCTCGTAGAACTTGGCGTAGTCGGCGTAGCTGAACTGCTTGCCGAGCATAGACAGATTGACGTCGCTGATAACGATCTGTCGGCTCTTGCCCACGAGCTTCATCAGCAGCTTCTGCTTCTGCAACTGGCGGGCGTACTGCAGCGCCTCGTCGTAGTTGCGGAATCCCTTCACGAGCATACGGTTCAGACCGTCTACCTGCTCAATCTCTATGTCGAAGTTGCGCACCATGTACGACGTGAAGTTGTAGCGTGCCAGCTCGAACAACATTCGGTTGGCGTCTATCGAGTCGGGCTTGTAAGCTATCATATATATGAACGCGGCGTTGCGGTCGTTAGAGAACTCGCGCACAGCCGTCGAGTCGTCCTCGTTGAGCACCTGCGAACGGCGTTCCCAAATGTTCTCGAGGTCGAACTTGCCGCCTTGCAGACGTCTGCCCTCGTTCACGCCCTTCACAATCATGCCTGCCATCTCAGCCACGGGGCTTTGCGGATACTTCTTCACCACCGTGTTCAGGTCTTCGATGCAGCCCTCATAGTCGCCGTCGTTCAGCTTGCCCAGTCCGCCGATGAAGAGGAACTTGTCGCGGTTGGCTCCCAACGGAAATCGATGTTCGGAGACAGCCACATTGGCGCTCACCTCCTTGTAGCGTGCCGCCTTGAACGCGTCGTAGGTAGAAGCGTAGAGCGAGTCTTCGAGATGCACGCCGAGGCGAGCGTTCTCCACGAAGTAGGGGTCGGTGAGCAGCGTTGTCCACTCGCTCTCGGGGTACTCCTGCTTCAGTCGTGCCACGTACGAGTCGGCGGTCTGCTTCTCGCCCTTGCGCATATATAGCAGGTAGAGGTGATAGTAAGCCTCCGCCATCTTTTCAAAGTTCGGATAGCCGCCGATGAGTCGCATCAACTGCTTCTCGCTAAGCGGCAGGTTGTCGAGCTTGTCCTTGAAGATTACGCCCGAGTTGTATAGTCCGTCGGCGATGACGGCGTTGCTCTCAGCCATCTGCTCCTCCGTGAACGGAATCTGCGCCAGATAATACTCGCGCTTGTGCGGATCGTTCTGCGCACTATCTGCCACGAGTGCCAGCGAGTCGGCTGCGGCTTCAGCCTGCGCTATCGAGTCCTGCTGCTCTTCGGTCAGTTCGGGCTCGTCGCTCTGGAACGCCACCACCGTCTTGTTCACACGCTGCCAGTTGTCTACGTTCTCGCGCTTGCCCCATTGCTTCTGGAACGCCGCCTTTCCCTGGCTCACCGCCATCTGGTTGTAGAAATACCACTGTGCGTTGCGCTGGTTCTGCTGGTTCTGCTGGTTCTGCATCGTCGTGTTGTTGCCGAACTGGTTGTTTTGCGCCATATCGTTGCCGCCGTTCTGCTGGTTTTGTGCGTTCTGCTCAGCCTGCAGTCGGCGTTCCTCCTTCTCTTTCTTCTTCAGCGCCTCGATGGTGCGGTCGATGGCTGCGTTGCGTTCGCTCTCGCTCATCTTGGCGAGCGACTGCAGCGAGTCCTGCAGGTGTATGGCGTCGGTGTACGGCACGAGGTCGTCCAGAATCTTCGAGCGGTTAGACAGCTCTTCGTAGTCCTTGCGCTCCTTGTCGAGCATACCGATAGCCTGACCGTAGCAGCGCTGCGCGTCGTTGTAGCGCTCCTTGTCCCAGTAGATGTCGCCCAACTTCAGCAGCAGCACGCCCTTCTCTATGCCCGAGCGTGTAGCCTTAGCCGCTCCGCGCTCGTAGGCGTTGATAGCCTGCGTGGAGTCGTTCTGCGCCAGGTAGATGTTGCCGATGGCGTAGTATACCTGGTCGAGATAGTCCTTGTTCTTGTCCGAGCGTGCCATGCGCTTCAGTCTGCCAATCATCTTCTTCGACTGACCGGCAGACATCACCTCCGTCATGGCGATGCGCGCGTTGAACTCCAGTTCGTACGGCGGGTTGAGCTTCACCACGTGCTTGAACGCCTTCGTAGCCTCCACGTTGTTGCCCAGCGCCGCCTGCATCTGTCCCATGAGAAACCACTCGCGGGCGCGCTGCTTGCGTCGCATCTCGTGCTTTATCACGTTACGCAGGTGGGGGATGGCTTTCTCGTATTCGCCCGTGTGCACGTAGTAGTCGGCGTAGGTGTAGTCCCACTCCTTGCGCGCCGACCAGTGAATGGAGTCGCGCTGCATGTTGCGTATCACGTCCTCGGCGTCGTAGAGCCAACCCTCCTCGATGTAGCACTTGGCGAGCCACGCTCTCGACTTGGCGTAGATGGCGGGCTGCGTCTGGTAGAGACGTCCCATGTAGTTGAACGTAGCCGCTGCCTCGTCGAACGCACCCTTGTAGAACTGCGAACGACCCATGAGCATCCATGCCTTCCAGAGGAACGGATTGTACTCGCGGCGCGAGAGCCACTCCAGGTCCTTCGCCGTCTTCTTGCGCTGCTTCGTCCACTGCGGTCGGCGCTTTATGCTGTGCAGCTTGATGGTCTTCTGACACTTCTCGATGGCGCGGTCGTAGTTCGACTTGCCTATCTCTCGGCTGCTCTTGTTGCTCACGGTGTAGAGCGGAATGATCTCGGTGAAGTTGTCTTTGTTGCCCTCCTCTTTCTCCAGAGAGGCGTCGATATACGCTAATGAGCCGTTATAATAGGTGTTATAACGGGCCTTGAACGAATGCCACCAGCGTGTGCGAGCGGTGTTTTTCTGCGTAGAACATCCTGTCGCAACCACCAATACAGCTGCGAGAAGGATGGGGATAATATGTCTTGTCTTAAATAGTTTCACGTATAAATAACTCTGTTTGTGGCGTTTTATTGCCTTAGCCCTCCATAAGCATGAATGTTTCGTCCTTTATCTGGTCGGGCAGACTGATTCCGCGCAGCGTTAGACTGCGGCACCAGTCGGCAATCTCCTCGTGTCGCATGGTGTAGAGCACCTCGCTGAACTGCTCCACTTCCTCGTCGGTGTAGCTGTCTGACGGGCGTCCTTTGAACACGTCGAGCTCCTCGTCGTCGTAGTAGACGATGTCCTTCGTGGCGGCCTCCATCATGCAGTCCTGCTCACACTTGTCGTTCGTGCCGTTGCATGTGGCGCAGGTCTCCACCACGGTTATCTTCTCTTCGCCGTCGTGCTTGCTCAGCTTGGCGATCAGCGCTGCGATTATGCCAAGCGCAATTATCGAAATCACTAATATTATCATATTCTTTTCAATGTTTTATTGGGTGTCCTCCCTACATCTGTGCCATCTGTGCCATCTGTGGGAGGCTCTTCTCTGCAAGAGGTTCTGTGTGTTCTGTGGAATTATCTGTTCTCCCACAGATTTCACTCTAAGTTTGCAGAAGAATGCGACGCAGTCGCATA
>OIWM01002041.1_pt1 | contig 17724 bp, 9 predicted proteins | sample 1587451 | NCBI WGS metagenome assembly OIWM01 (sample SAMEA3888907, study PRJEB22519) | human gut metagenome | biome: human gut; feature: human-associated habitat; material: faeces | place: Denmark | collected 2011
CCGTCTCAATTGGTAGTGGAGTAGTTAAATCAACACCTGCATGTTTTAATTCATCAAGTGGGAAAGCACTTCCACCCATTGATAAGAATTCAAGGTAACGTTTAACTGCACTTTCTCCTTCGTGAAGAATACCTTCAGATAAAGCAACTGCTGTAGAATAACCTGTAGCATACACATAAACATAGAAAGGACGATAGAAATGAGGAATGCGTGCCCATTCATATTGCACTTCATCATCCATTACTAATTCATCACCAAAGTATAATTTAATTAGTCTTGCATATAATGCATTTAAGCTTGATGGATCAAGTGGTTCTCCTCTTTCAGCCATTGCATGAGCTTCTTTTTCAAATTCAGCAAACATTGTCTGACGATATACAGTACCCTTAAAGCCTTCCAAGTATTGATTTAAGTAAGATAATCTTGTGACTGGATCATCTGTTTTTTCTAATAATTGTTCAATAAGCAAATTCTCATTTACAGTAGAAGCAACTTCTGCCACAAATAATGTGTAATCAGAATATTGTTTAGGCTGTGTATGGTTAGAATGCCATGTATGTAATGAATGTCCCATTTCATGAGCTAATGTAGATACACTGTCTAATGTACCTGTAAAGTTTGTCATGATATAAGGTCTTGAATGATAAGTACCACTGCTGTAAGCACCTGTACTCTTACCTTTATTAGGATATACATCAATCCATCTTTCTTTGAATGCACTCTTAACAATATTGTTGTAATTTTCGCCTAATGGTGAAACTGCGCTTAATACCATTTCTTGAGCTTCTTCATATGTATAACGCTTGTCACTATCTTTAACAAGTGGAGCATATAAGTCATAGTAATGTAATTCATCTAAGCCAAAAATTTCTTTTCTTAACTTTTCATAACGATACATTAAAGGCATGAATTTATGTACTGTTTCAATTAAATTGTCATATACAGCTAGTGGAATATGATTTTGTGATAAAGACATACTGCGAGAAGAATTATATTTACGAACGGATGCTTCTACAGTAGCTTGTTTTACATTTGCAGAATAAGTAGCAGCGAATGTATTGATATGTTGTTTATAAGTTTTGTAGTAGCTCTTAAATGAATTTTTACGTAATTCTCTATCAGAAGAACTTTGTAAAGTAATATAATTTGCTCCACTTAATTCTACTGTTTTACCTTCACCATCTACTACTGAATCAAATACTAAATCAGCATCCTGTAAATTATCAGCTATTTCTCCTGGAGCACTTAACACTTCACCAAAACGAGCTAATAATTGTTCTTCATTTGAAGTTAAAGTATGTGGTTTTTTATCTAATAGTTGATTAAATGCAAATGCATAATCTTTCATCACTTCATCTTTTGCAATTTGATCTAATTCTTCTTGTGGTAAAGATAAGATTTCTGGTTCTCCAAAAGCAATTGCTGAAGAGAAATAAGCATATTTAGCCATAACTTTTGCATACATTTGTTGAGCTTTAGATTCTCTAGTATCTTCACTTCTTCTTAAAGATGCATAACAGAATAAATCTTCAAAAATACCACTAACTTCTGTTAATTCTTCATAAAAACCATGAATTGTCTTAGCATCTTTTAAAGTACCTTGATACTTAGCTAATACATTTACTTTTTCATCAAATGAATCTAATTCTTTTTCCCATTCTTCATCACTTTTGAATAATGGTGTTAAATCCCACATATAAGCGGAATCAATTTCATTTCTTTCTTTAATCACTTGTATTTCCTCCTCTAATTTTATTATTCACCGCATCGCGTATTAATACATAAATTACAGAAAATAATGGAACCCCCAAGAACATTCCAATTACTCCAAATAAGCCACCACCTACGATAATTGCAAACATTACCCATAGAGCTGGTAATCCTAAAGATCCACCAAGAATCTTTGGGCCAATAATATTTCCATCTACCTGTTGTAAAGCTAATACAAATATACTAAATTCAATCGCACTAATTGGATTGATAAATATTAGAATAAAAATACATGGTATAGCACCAATAAATGGTCCAAATACAGGAATCATATTTGTAATACCAATCACAAAGGAAATTAATGTTGAATATGGAATTTTTAATATAGCTGTACCAACCCAGCAGATAACACCGATAATTAATGAATCCAAAGCTTTACCAAATATGAAACTGTTAAACATCTTCGATGTTAATTTAGCTACATAGAATATTTTATTCGAAGTTCCTCTTGTGCATATTGCATAAATGACTCTACAAACCTGACTTTTGAATTTTTCTTCATCAAGCAGTAAATAAACAGCAATAATTAAAGAAATAAACGCATTAACTATACTTGATAAAAAAGATAATGAATAACTGACTACGATACTGATTAAATTGTTTTCACCTGAAATAAGTGAATTAACAAAAGTTTTTAAAGCTTCTATAGCACTATCAAATAGTTCTCTATATTCTCCCTGTATTTCAACATTTTGAAATAATGAAGTAAATGCATTGACATAGCCATCAAATGAATTAATTAAGGTTTTAATACTTTCAACTAACTGAGGAATTAAAACAATAAAGAAACTGGCAATCACAATAATAAAGACAATCATTGTGATAAGTACGGCAACATTACGTTTTGTTTTATATGACCACTTTAATCTTTTAAAACAATCTTTTTCTATCAAATTACGAAGTGGTATCAAAATAAACGCAAAAGCAAAACCAAGAATAAATGGCATCAATGTCGTAAAAAAAGAGCCCAAAAACTTAAATATAACTGCACCGTTTTTCAAAATAAAATATGTGATAACAATAAATATACCCGAAATAGTATATGCTTTAATATTCTCTTTTGTTTGTTCTTTTAGTTCTATTTTCATATTTATAATGATAACACATTTATAATTTCCAGTTTCTTTAATACTTCATTAAGTTAATCTAATTTCTTTAATGCTTTTCTAAATTCAAAGAAGAATAAAGTTGCAGTAAATGCTACAGCTAGTGCATCGGCGATAGGTTCAGCTAAGAATACACCAGTAGTTGCATCACTAACAAAATGAGGAACGATATAAATTAATGGAATTAATAATACAAATTTTCTTAATACAGCAACGATAATTGAATCTACAGCATTACCAATAGATACAAAAATCATCTGACAGGCAATTTGAATACCAAACAAGAACAAAGCTGCACAATAAATTCTTAAAGCATTAGCTGTATAGTCAATTAATACTGCATCTGGTGAGAAAATAGATGCAAATAACTTTGGACACGTCATGATAAATAGCCATAACAATGTTGAATAAACTAAGCTAGAAACAAGCAACCATTTGAACGTTTCTTTCACTCTTGCTTTATTTTTAGCACCAAAATTATAACTTGCAATAGGTTGAGCACCTTGACCAATACCCTGCATTGGTAACATAGCTAACTGCATAACACTTGATAAAATTGTCATCGCTCCTACTGCGATATCTCCACCATATCTTTGCAATGATGAGTTAAAGCATACAGAAATAATACTTTCACTTGCCTGCATAATGAATGTAGCTAGACCTAAAGTAACGCATGGTACAATTACATCTTTCTCTAATGTCATATATTCTTTCTTTAAACGTATATTGCTCTTATTTGATTTTAAGAAAGATAATACCCAGATTGTTGAAATACCTTGAGAAATAATTGTTGCTAAAGCTGCACCAGATACACCTTGATTTAATACAAAGATCATAATTGGATCTAACACAATATTACATACAGCGCCAATTAAAACTGTTAACATACCAGTTTTCGCAAAACCTTGAGCTGTAATAAAAGCATTCATTCCTAATGTTAACTGCACAAAAATTGTACCTAATGCATAAATACGCATGTAACTAGTTGCATATTCTATCGTATTTTCACTAGCACCAAAGGCAAGCAAGAAGCTTCTACCAAATACAAGTAATACAATTGTTAAAATCACAGAAATAATAACCTGTAAAAAGAAGCATTCGCCTAATATACTTTCAGCTTTGTCATATTTACCTTGTCCCATAGAAATTGAAGCTCTTGGGGCTCCACCACTGCTTACTAAAGCTGCAAAAGCAGATACAATTAAAATAATAGGCATACATACACCAACACCAGTTAAGGCTAAACTTCCATTACCTGGCATATGACCAATGTAAATACGGTCAACGATGTTATATAGCATATTGATAATCTGAGCGATAACTGTTGGTACAGCTAATTTGAACAGTAATTTACCAACAGATTCTGTTCCTAAAAATTCCTTATTTTCCATGACTTATTTCCTTCTCTTTTTTTAAAATATTTAAACCAATTTTCTGAATACAATTTTTGAGTGTATTAATTTCTTCTTCCGTTAAATTTTGTGTCAGTATTCTTACATACTCTTGTTGAATTTCTCGACCCTCACGAATCATATCTTCCGCTGCTGGTAATATACTTAATCGAACTAATTTATGATTACCATCACGATATTCTCCACGAAGTAATCCTTTTTCACATAAAGATTTTACTGAAACTGATACATGCGATTTAGCAATATGCCTTTTTTCCACAATATCTTTCGCTGTATTTAATGTTGGATTATTTGCCAAAAATAACAAAATTGTCATTTCAATATATGAAAGACCATGCTTTTCACAAACAGACATCAATAATCTGTCGTAGATATCACTTCCTGATGAAAAGAAATCTATCAAACTCATATTTTTAACCACCACCCCGCAGAATAGTTCGTTTTTGAACATTATTCATTCTACTCTTATAGCTAATGATGTCAACAAGAAGGTTTATGAAGGTTAAAAAAGTGCATACAACAATATGTCATATGCACTCTTATTACTCAAATTAGGAATTTAAGTTGTTTTAGTGATTATTTGTTATCAGCGATAACTTGTTCACCAGCAGCTCTACCGAATACTACTGTATCAACAACGGCATTACCACCAAGTCTATTAGCGCCATGGATACCACCTGTGATTTCACCTGCAGCATATAGACCGCTAATTGGCTTACCAGATTCATCTAATACGTGAGTTTCTGTATCGATTGTTAAACCACCCATTGTATGGTGAACACATGCTTGTCTAGCTGTAGCAACCCATGGTCCATTTTCTAGTTTAACTGTGAATAATGTACGTTCGAATTCATCAGTAGCTGTTCCATCAACGCAAGCATTGAATGTATCAACAGTTGCCTTTAATGTTTCAGGATCACAACCGATTTGTTCAGCCATTTCTTCTAATGTATCAGCTACAAGAATGTAACCATTGTCTTTTAGATAATCAAATGTAAAGCCGTCAGCACTTCTCCAGTTAGGATCATTGATATCAACATATCCAGCACCATCACCGCATTCTAGCATGTAGAACATTGCATCTGGTTGAGATAATACGCCTAAGCAGATTTGGTCACGTCTACCATCTTCACGAACGAATCTTTCACCGTTCTTGTTAACGAAGATTAATTGGTCAGTACCGTTAGCATCTCTTGGTGGATATTTTGTTAATTGTCCATCTTTAAGGTTACCTAAGTATAGAAGTTGGATTTGATCCATATCTGTTAAGCTAGCACCGATTGCTTCTGCCATAACAATACCGTCACCTTGTGAGCAGCTTGTTCTGTTAGTTGTCATAGTCTTACTTAAATCATTCCACTTGCCGCTTGTATTATGTTCTTGAACCATCTTGCTGTTAGCTGCGAAACCACCAGTAGCAAGTACTACACCTTTACTAGCTGTAGCTGTGAATTCATTTCCATGTTGATCTTCACATACAACACCAGTAACTTTACCATCTGTAACTACTAGAGATTTACCAGCAGCTTCAGTAATGATTGTAACGTTATCCATAGCATCAATCTTGTCTAAATAAGTAGAGATGAATCCTGTACCCATTTGCATTGTTGATGTATGTGTTCTTTGCCATAGAGAACCAGCACCTTGGTTAATCTTGTCTGAGAATTCCATTCCCATACCTTCGATATATTGATAGTCTTCAAATGCGTCATAGCATAGTTTCTTAACAAGATCTAGATTACCAACTTTGTCACCATTAATCCAAGTTTGTAAAGCATACCATTCTTTAGAGTCGAATAAGTCCGTTCTTCCAGAAGCTTTATATTCATCCCATTGTTTTTGAACTTCTGCTTGTAAAGCTTTATGTTCTTCACTTACAGGTTCTTCAGCTAATGCTTTTTCAATAGTTGTCTTAACAGAATCTGTCATTGTAACTTCTTTTTGAAGTGCTTCATCTGGTGCATTATAAATAGCACCACATACTAATGTGTCACCACCAACTTCGCCATTCTTTTCAATAATGACTACTTTAGCTCCACTTTCACCAGCAGCGATAGCAGCAACTAAGCCTGCTCCACCACCACCAACTACTACTACATCAGCACTTACGTCTTCAGTAGGTGTTGCAGCAACTTCTGTTTGGAAGTCAGCTTTACTTCCACCAGCTTGTTCAATACAGTCAGCAACTGCATTAATGATTGCATAACTTGAGATTGTAGCTCCTGTAACTGTATCAACTTTTAATGTTTGTCCAGCAACGATTGCTGCAGGGATACGTGTAACTGGTGATTCACCACCATTTGTTTTAATTTCTCCCTTTGAATTTTCAAGAACTCCACCAATACCAGGTGTTTCAGAATCATTAGTAACTTTAACCTCACTAATTTTTCCATCAGCAATAGTTACTTCAACTTCTACATCAGCATTCATACCAGGCTTACTAGCAGTATAAGTGCCGTCAGTTAATGAACCAGTTGATGGTTCTTGGCTTGTTGTTGGTGTTGTTCCACCAGATTGTTGACATCCAGCAAGGAATACCATAGCAAAAGCCAATGTCATAGATAATAATTTTTTCATATCTTTCCCTCCGATTGAGAACATTTTAGCATGCTATCTTTTTAACAAGTCTTACTTTTTGTGAGACCAGTCACACCATTTTGACTATTTGACGAAAAAACAGATTATTGTATAATTACTTAATGAATGCACCAGTGGTGGAATGGCAGACACGTACGCTTGAGGGGCGTATGAGGCAACTCGTGCAAGTTCAAGTCTTGTCTGGTGCACCAAAATTATTATCTAAGCAAGCTTCGGCTTGCTTTTTCTGTCAAAAAGAATAGGATTTTGCTCCTATCCTTTAATGTTTTATTTTTAAATCATCAGAAATATATGATATGCAATAAATGCGAGTATATAAGCTAATACACATTGCATAATCACAACATATATCGCCCATTTAACACCAAGTTCCCTTTTAATTGATGCAATAGCTGCGATACATGGTGTATAAACTAAGCAAAAAACTAAGAGTGATATAGCCCCAGCAACTGATAATACACTTGTAATAATTACGCCACTTCCAAATAAGATATTTAATGTACTAACTACACTTTCTTTTGCCATAAAACCACTGATTAAAGCTGTAACAATACGCCAGTCTCCAAATCCAACCGGATGAAATAAAGGGGCAACGTTACTAGCAATTCCAGCTAATATTGATTTAGAAGAATCGGTAACGATATTAAAAGATAAATCAAACGTCTGTAAGAACCAGATAACAATCGTTGCGACAAAGATAATCGTAAAAGCTTTCTGCACAAAATCTTTGGCCTTTTCTAAAAGTAACTGCATAACATTTTTGGCGCTTGGCATGCGGTAATTAGGTAATTCCATAACAAATGGAACTGGATCTCCTTTAAATGCTGTATTTTTCATTAATAATGCACATACAATTGCTAACAAAATACCCAATACATACATACTGATCATTGCAATAGCTGCCTTATCTTTAAAGAAAGCATTCGCAAAAAATGCATATATCGGTAATTTTGCACTGCATGAAGCAAAGGGAATAAGTAAAACTGTCATTTTACGATCACGTTGTGAACTTAAAGTCCGACAACTCATTACCGCAGGAACAGAGCAGCCAAATCCAATAAGCATTGGCACAATACTTCTACCACTTAATCCAATATGTCTAAGTAACTTATCCATCATAAATGCTACTCTTGCTATATAGCCACTATCTTCTAGTAAAGATAAGAAGAAAAACAAAGTAACAATAATAGGTAAAAATGACAATACACTGCCTACACCATTAAATATGCCATCGATAATTAGGGAATGTAACACTGGACTAATACCTGCACTTGTTAATGATGCATCTACTACTCCAGCTAAAGCATCAATACCTTCTGCTAATAGATTCTGTAACATAGCTCCAATACAATTAAATGTTAGATAAAAGACAAGTCCCATTACTCCAATAAATATAGGAATACCTGTATATTTACCCGTTAACACCTTATCGATATTTTCACTTGTTTTACTCTGTTTACTTTGAGATGGTTTAATAACCGTCTTTGAACAAACTTCTTCTATAAAAGAAAATCGCATACTTGCTATAGCAGACGAATGGTCCATTCCTGTTTCCTGTTCCATCTGTAAAATAATATGATCTACAGTTTCTTTTTCATTTTCACTTAAATGAAGTTTATCTTTTACTAAAGTATCCCCTTCACACAGTTTACTTGCCGCAAAACGTAAAGGAATATTATTTTCTTCAGCATGATCTTCAATTAAATGCATAATTGCATGAAGACATCTATGAATAGGTGCATCTTTTCCTTCTTCTTTACAGAAATCCTGACGAACTGGTTTTTCTTGATATTTTGCAACATGAATTGCGTGATCTACAAGTTCATCAATACCTTCGCCCTTAGCAGCACTAATAGGTACTACCGCTACCCCTAACAAATGTTCAAGCTCATTTACTAAAACAGAACCATGATTTACTCTTAGTTCATCCATCATGTTTAAGGCAACTACCATAGGTATATCTAGTTCAATTAACTGCATTGTTAAATACAAGTTTCTTTCAATATTTGTCGCATCAACAATATTGATAATTCCTTTTGGTTTTTCATCCAGTAAAAACTCTCTTGTGACAATTTCTTCACTTGTATATGGAGACATAGAATAAATACCAGGTAAATCAGTAATTAATGTTTTAGGATGATTTTTAATTACACCATCTTTACGATCAACCGTTACACCTGGAAAATTACCTACATGTTGATTAGAACCTGTCAATTGATTAAATAATGTTGTTTTACCAGAATTTTGATTACCAGCTAAAGCAAAGGTTAAAAGTGTATCATCACTTAAAGGATGTTCATTTTTTTTCTCATGGTATTTACCATCTTCACCAAGTCCTGGATGGTCAACTATTTTCTTTTGTAATTGATTTGTTTCTTCTTCCTTAGTTTTATATGGAGTACCAATCTCAATTTGACTGGCTTCATCTTTTCTTAAAGATAATTCATATCCTCTTAGACGCAATTCCATTGGATCACCAAATGGAGCAAATTTAACAACACTGACAACACATCCTTGAATTAATCCCATATCTAATAAATGTTGTCTTAAAGCACCACTTGCCTCAACAGATTGAATCACTGCACTTTCGCCAATATTTAACTCACTCAGTTTCATATTCTTCTATCCTTTTTCGTTTTTAAGTGTAATCACCAAGTGTAAGTTAGCCAACACTAATATTTACCCTTTATTTTATGTTGAAACCCCCTACAAATTAAACACATTTGCAAATCTGTATAAATTAGCAATTACTTTCATTGACTGCCAGTCAAGAGAGAGCTAGATTATTAAACGCAAAAAGAAAAAAAAGGAGGGAATTTTGTGGAAAGTATAGCAAAGAAAATCGTCAAATATCGTATCTTAATATTGATTATTGCAACTATCTTATTAATTCCAAGCGGTATTGGATTTATAAAAACAAAAGTAAATTATGATATCTTAACTTCTTTACCAGAAACAGCAAATGCTATTGTTGGTCAAAACATTCTTGGTGATGATTTTGGGCAAAAAGCTACAGCTATGGTAACGGTTAAAGGCTTACCCGATAAAGAAGTTAAAAAAATAGCTGATAAAATTGAAGATTTAGATGGTGTCAATTCTGTTATCTGGATTGGTAAATTTACAGATACTATTCCAACAGAAATGATTCCAAGTGATATTCGTTCAATGATTGATAACGGTGACGCAAAACTCATCATGATTACATTTGATAACGATAACGGTAATGAAAAAACTTTAGCAGCAATTAAAGAAACCGAAAAACTGCTTGATGAAAATATATTTATTGGTGGTTTAGCAGCTGTTACATATGACACAATGGATGTTATTGAATCAGAATTTCCAATCTATGTAGTAGTTGCTGGAATACTTGCAATGGTAGCCTTGTTCTTAGGATTAAAATATACCCTTGCTCCAGTTATCTTTATTCTCGGTTTAATTTATGCCATTTGTTATAACTATGGAACAAATATATTCCTTGGTGAAATCAGTTATATTACAAAATCTATTGCCGCAATATTGCAATTAGCTGTATCAATGGACTTCTCTATCTTCTTACTAGAAAGATATGATGAAGAACATAAACATACGGACTCAAGTGAGGATGCCATGGTAAAAGCAATCACGGCTACATTTACCAGTATCTCAGGTAGTTCTTTAACAACAATTGCTGGCTTTATGGCAATGATCACAATGGATTTAAGCTTAGGTAAGAACTTAGGTATTATTATGTCTAAAGGTGTTGTGCTTGGTGTATTATGTTCCGTTATCATTTTACCAGCACTCATTCTTGTGTTTGATAAACCACTACATAAATATCAACATAAAACAATCTTTCCTAATTTCAAACCATTAGCGAGATTCAATGTTAAGCATTATAAAGGTTTTCTAGTACTAGCTGTTGTATTAGCTGTTCCTTTCTTTTTAGCTCAAAAACAGACACCTGTTTATTACAACTTATTAAAAGCATTACCAAGTGATATGGCAAGTAATGTAGGTACAAGTGTATTAAAAGAAGAATTCAATATGCCAACTACTAACTTCATTCTAGTCAATAAAGATTTAAGTGCTCAACAAATGGATGAAGTATTAAATACGATTGAAAATACAGATGGAATTGTATCTGTTGCAAGTTTAAATGAATTTGTTGGTGCAGGAATCCCAAGTGATTTCATGCCTAGTGATATTACCGGTTTCTTTGAAGGTGGTAACTATAAACTAATTCTAGCTAACAGTGCCTATGAACCAGCAACAGATAAGCAAAATGCTCAATGTAATACATTAGAAGAAGAATTACATAAGATTGATCCTACTGCCTATGTAACTGGTGAAGGTGCTCTTGATAAAGATTTAGTAACGGTAGCAGATCACGACTTTAATATCGTTAACTATGTATCTACTCTTGCTGTATTTATCATTATTGCAATTGTATTTAAATCATTAACAATCCCAATTGTATTAGTCAGTGCGATTGAGTTAGCAATATTTATCAATATGGGAATTCCATATTTCACGAGTATTCCAATTCCATTTATTTCATCAATTGTAATTGGAACAATTCAATTAGGAGCAACAATTGACTACTCTATCTTAATGACATCTCGTTATAGAGAAGAAAGAACTGTTTTCCATCAACCTCGTAAACAGGCAGTTATCAATACTGTTGCAAGTTGTGCAAGTTCAATTATCACAAGTGGTATGTGTTTCTTCGCCGCAACAATTGGTGTCGTATTTGTCAGCAAGATTGACTTAATTAAATCTATTTGTTCAATGCTTGCAAGAGGTTCAGTCATTTCTGTATGTGTAATCTTATTTATATTCCCTGCACTACTTATGGTATTTGGACCACTTATTGAAAAAACAAGTAAAGGTTTTAAAGATATTCAAAACTAAAAAAGAGGAGAAAAAATTATGTCTATTATTAAAAATACAGCAACTATTTCTTTATCTATTTTAATGGCATTAACTAGCGGACAAGTAGTTTTTGCTGAAGGAGAAGACGAAACAAGTAATTCATCTGTAGAAAAAGATGAAACCGTATATGCATTTCTAAATTCTGATGGTTCCTTAAAGAAAGCCACTGTTTCTGAATGGTTACACAGTGAAGGTGGATTTGATCAAATTGAAGATGAAAGTATCTTAAGTGATATTACAAATATCAAAGGTGATGAAGTTCCTGAAGTTAATGGCAACAAATTAATCTGGAACAGTACAAATGAAGATATTTATTATCAAGGATCAACAAATAAAGAATTACCATTATCAATGGAAGTATCTTATTACTTTGATGGTAATAAAGTTAATCCTGAAGATATTTTAGGTAAATCAGGTGCTTTAGAAGTACGTATCAAAATTATTAACAATGAAGAAAAAACTCAAGTCATCAAAGGTAGAACAAAATATATTTCCAGTTTATTCCCTGTAGCTGTTATTACTGACTTAAAGACAGATATCTTCAAAGATATTGAAGCTAATGATGCAACAATTATTAATGAATCAAAAAATCAAATCTTAACATTTGCGACTGTATCTGGTGCAAGTCAAATGTTAGCTGAAAGTGATATTGATACATTAAATGATATTTCCGATAAATTAAAAGATGAATTTGTCATCAAAGCTAATGTAACAGACTTTGAAATGCCTTCTATCTTGATGGCCGCAAGTTCTATGACTGATGTTGATCATGAAGATATGAACAGTGATAAACTCAACAAATTAACTGATGGTGTTAACTCACTAAAAGATGCAACTGCAGAAATATTAGATGGTACTGTTAAATTACATGACGCAAATATTGAATTAAATGACAAGATGGGTGAATTCCAGTCATCTTATGCTAAATTCCAAGATGGTATCAATACTGCTAAAAACAGTCAAGGCGATATCGTTGACGGTGCTAAACAAATTAATGAAGGTATTACCCAAATGAAAGCTCTTATGAAATCACTAACAAGCCAATTAGGTTCCTTAAGTATGGATGAAATTGGTAATTTGTTAACTAGTGCTGGTACAACTGTTTCTTCTTTACCTGAAACTGTAAATACTTTAAATTCTATGAAGGCTCAATTAGAAGCAGCTAAAACACAGTTAAGTACACTATCTGATACAATTTATGCTCAATATACAACAGAAAAAAATGCTGCAGATACAACTGCTCTATTAAAAGAACAATTTGCAAAACCTGCATTAAAGAGTCTATCCGAACAATTAGGTACAGCTGTTGATAATAGTACATTATCTATCCCTCTAACATTAACTGATGCTGATAAAAAAACTATTGCTGATACAATTGCAACGAATATTTCTTTAGATACAACTAAAGAAGGTTTCACAAATGCTGCAGGTACTATTATTGCTGACTTAGTTAAATTAAAATCTGCAAATTGTGCTGAAGCTGAAGACAGTGAAGGTTGTATAGCTACAGCAAAAGCAAATGCTCAAGCTGAATTTGATGCATTATCTAAAGAAATCGCAAATAGTATTAGCGTTGATTCAAAAGCTATAAACGATGGTTTAACTTCTTTAATCGCTTCTAAAGTTCCTGGTATTCAAAGTGAAGTTAAAACTGCTGTAAAAACACAATTAGGAGCTGCTTTAAATACAGACGATGCTCAAAATAATTTAGCAGCAGGTGCATATAAAGCTTCTACTGTTATTGTGCAAAATGTAGCTAAATCAACACAAGCCTCTCTAACTGATGAATTAACAGCTATGCAAGATCAATTAGATTCTGCAATTAGTCTATGCGATAAAATGACTAATAGTGTTAATGGCTTATTAGATCAAGCGAAAAATATTGATTTAAATAAAGTAAACTCTCTAGGCAGTTCTTTACAAGCTGCTGGTCCTGGCATTGATAAATTAATTGAAGGCAGCTCTAAACTATATGATGGAACTAAATCAATGCAAGATGGTTTAAATACATTAAGTTCTTCAAGCAATGATGTAACTGATGCTATTAATAAATTCAAAGATGCTACACAAGAATTAGCTGAACAAACAGGCAACTTAAATAGTGGTGTTCAAGAATTCTCAACTGATGGTATTGATAAATTAAGTACTGAAGTAGATAACGCTATAGGTGACCTAGATACTGTATTAGATACAGCAAATGCTACATTAGATCAATCAATTGATTATTCTAACTATGCTGGTGCTGGTGAAAATATGAAGACAACAGTTAAATTCATCATGAAAACTGATGAAGTAAAGAAACCAAAAGATACAGCTATCAATGAAGATTCTGATATCAGTAAAACTTCTTCTACACTACTAGAAAGAATTGCTAATTTATTCAAACACTAATAACTCTTACACACCTAGTCCTCTAATGGACTAGGTTTTTTTATATATTTTGTTTAAAATGAAATTAACAAGAGGGCACGCACATGAAAAAGCAAAATATATTATTATCTTTAGGTTTATCGCTTACGGCTGCAAGTTTAATTACTGAAAAAGTATTAGAGAAAAAAGATAAACCACTTGTAGCATATGGTCAAAAAGTAAGAGTATTTGGAAAGTATATATCCACTGAAATCATAGGTAATGGTGAACACGTTATCGTTTTATATCCTGGAGCTTGTGAAGCTTCCCCTATTCTTTCTTATCGACCACTCGCTAAATTGCTTGCAAATTATTTTACCGTGATTACCTATGAACCATTTGGATATGGCGACAGTGATTTAACAGATTATGAAAGAACTGTAGATAATTTAAGTGATGAATTGCATGAAACAATGAGAAGACTGGGTTATAACAAGTATTCTATTGGTATGCATTCTGCTGGCGGTATTGTCGGTATGGATTTAGCAAATAAATATCCTGAAGAAGTAGAATCTTGCCTGTTATTAGATACAACAGTTGTAGAAATAACAAACTATACAAATACACTGCCACTCGAAAAACTATCAGGTTACTCTATCAAACTGATGAATGCTTTAGGCATTTCTCGTGTATTATCTAAAACTGGTCGTCTTCTTCCTAAAGTAAATGGCTATACATATACAAAGGAAGAACAAGATCAATATTTAAAATGCAGTATCCAAAATGCTTTCAGTAGAAATATGCAAGAAGAACTGGATGAATTAAATCATAATCTTAAGTACATGGAAGATAAAAAGTATCCTGATTCTATTCCTGTCTGCATCTTTGTTTCTACTACAACAGATAAAATGCTAACAAAACTAGGTGCTCCTAATAATACCTGGATTAAAGCACATGAAAAACTATCAACTCATCCTTTATCTAAAATGTTTATTATTGATGGTAGTCATTACTTGCATCATGATTATCCAGAAGATATCGCAAATGATTATTTAGAATGGTTTAAACAAGTCATATAGAAAAAGCGGTCACCCGCTTTTTTGTTTTATTTTAGTTTTTTGAAACAAATTGCTGTTCTGGAAGGTAAATATACTTTAAATCCATAAGTACCATCTTTTTGTTTTTCTGCGAAATATGTTATATCTTCTTTAATACGACTGAATCCACCAAATTCAGGATTATCAGTTGTTAAAACAGGATGATAGTTTCCAAGTGACATTGTTTTAACTACATAGGAATCAAAACTCTTTACCGGATGGAAGTTGAAGGCAAATAATATATCCCCCCTGCTATAAATAATTATATGTTTTTCGTCATCGATATATAAGCTGACTGGGCTGTAATCAAACAAATTGTTTTCTTTTGCAAAAGAAATCATTGCTTTATCAAACTTTTGTAAATATTGGTATTTCAGTAATGAATCATCAGCCAAATGCCATTGTCTTCTACAGTAATAGTAGCTCCAGTTATTGCCTTCTCTTGGGAAATCAATCCATTCAGGATGACCAAATTCATTACCCATAAAGTTTAGATATCCTTCTCCTGCTAAAGATAAGGTAATTAGTCTAATCATCTTATGTAAAGCAATACCCCGATCTATTACCAGGCTTTGTGTAAGCTTTGACATATGTGTATACATTTCTTTATCACATAGCCAGAACATAATTGTTTTATCGCCTACTAATGCCTGATCATGGCTTTCTGCATAGCCTATGCACTTTTCTTTTGGTCTTCTACCAGTTAATTCATAGTAGATATAATGCATATTCCAGTCTTCATCTTTTTGTGTCTTAAGTAACTTAATCCACATATCTGGCACACCCATTGTTAAGCGATAATCAAAACCAATACCACCGTCTTCAATAGGTAGACACATACCTGGCATACCTGACATATCTTCAGCTATTGTTAAAGCATAAGGATTATTTTTATGAATGAGTTCATTTGCTAATTGTAAGTACGTAATCGCTTCTACATCTGTATTTAAAGAGAAATATTTAGAATAATCAGTAAATGCTGTACCTAAACCATGGTCATGATAAAGCATAGATGTTACACCATCAAAACGGAAACCATCAAAGTGGAATTCATTTTGCCAGTATTTTAAATTAGATAACAAGAAGTGAATTACTTCATGTTTACCATAATTAAATAACTTCGTACCCCAGGCTGGATGTTCTCCTTTTTCACCAGTATGGAAGAATTGATAATCTGTACCATCAAATTCATTGATACCTTCAGCTGTATTTTTTACTGCATGAGAATGAATTACATCCAGTAATACACCAATACCTAAACCATGTGCTGTATCAATTAAATGTTTTAATTCGTTAGGTTTACCAAATCGAGAAGATACTGCAAAGAAGTTAGATACTTGATAACCAAAAGATCCATAATATGGATGTTCCATAATTGCCATTATCTGAATTGTGTCATAACCTAAATCTTTAATACGAGGAAGTATATTCTCTGTAAATTCATTGAATGTTCCAACCTTTTGTTCTTCTTCAGCCATACCGATATGACATTCATAGATAAATGGTTTCTTATGCATCTTGAAGTTAGAATCATGCCATACGTAAGGCTCTTCATCAACAATTTCACCACACCATGCGATTGTTTTAGGATCTTGTACAACTCTATGAATATATAAAGGTATTCTCTCTAGTTTTTTACCATTATGAATAACAACTGCTTTAACTTTACAACCGTCATATAAATAATCTTTACCCTTTAAATATAGTTCAAAGATACCATTCTCTTTTTTTGTCATTGGTAGACTTGTTGGATTCCATTCATTCATGTCACCCATTAGATACATTTTTTCCGCTCCTGGTGCCCACTCACGATATACCCAGCCATCATCTGTACGATGAAAACCAAAATAATCAGCACCACTTGCAAAATTAACGATATCTTTATTTTTTCCAAGCAGTTCTTTTCTTGTTTTATGGTAAAGATCCATTCTTAACTTTATATCATTTTCATAAGGTTTTAGAGCTGAATCCAACTCAATTATTTTATAAGACATGTATTCCTCCAACAAATTATCTTTTGTTTTATTTCTTTATTTAATTATACCTATTTTTGGGAATTAAAACACTGTTTAATTTAGACGATTTAAATTTCATCTTAAACGCAACACATTGTTGCATTTACTTGAGATATGCTAAATTGAAGTTGCCTGTCTGTTGCTCGCTAAAGAAAAGAAAGGATAGTTAATATTATGGCAAGCAGACATTTCACTCTAGATGACAGACAACATATTTATGAAGGTATTTGTAAAGGTCTTTCTATTCGTTCTATCGCTCATAATCTCGGTGTTTCTCCTTCTACTGTTTCAAGAGAACTCGAAAAACATCGTATTCTCGATCAGAATGGCAGTTTCAAAAAGAATGGTGCTTCATGTGAAAGAGTATTGAAGGCTCCATGGATTTGCAATGGTTGTAAAAACTTTGCTAATTGCAGAAAAAGAAAATATCGTTATTCTCCAGCTCGTGCTCAAAGTGCTTATGAAG
>OIWM01002048.1_pt1 | contig 17694 bp, 20 predicted proteins | sample 1587451 | NCBI WGS metagenome assembly OIWM01 (sample SAMEA3888907, study PRJEB22519) | human gut metagenome | biome: human gut; feature: human-associated habitat; material: faeces | place: Denmark | collected 2011
TCAGAATGAGCAACGAGAGCTTTGACGCCATCGTTGATCCGGAAAAGTCGTGGCCGACCTTCTTCCCAGCTGATATGACCGGTGAAGATCTCTGCGAGCACATGGAGGGCCACGGCCACGACCACGAGGAGGAAGCTGACGAGCACGTCTGGCTGTCCCTGAAGAATGCCAAAACGCTGGTTGCCGCGATTGCCGATGCCTTGCAGGAGCTTGACCCCGATAACAAGGATACCTACACCGCCAACGCCTCTGCCTATATCGAAAAGCTTTCCGCGCTGGACGGCGCGTATCAGTCCGCCGTGGACGGCGCGGCGCGCAAGACTGTCCTGTTTGGCGACCGCTTCCCATTCCGCTATCTGGTGGATGACTACGGCCTGAGCTACTACGCCGCCTTTGCGGGCTGCTCCGCCGAGAGCGAGGCCAGCTTTGAAACGGTATCCTTCCTCGCAAAGAAGGTGGATGAGCTGAAGCTGCCCTGCGTGCTGACCATCGAAGGCAAGAACCACAAGCTCGCGGAAACCATCGTCCAGAGCACTGCCGGGAAGAAGCAGAAGGTACTGACCATGGATTCCATGCAGTCCATGACCTCCAAGGATGCTGCAAACGGTGCTACCTACCTTTCCGTGATGGAGCAGAACCTTTCCGTGCTGAAAGAGGCACTGGGTTAAGGGGGTAGGATGATGGCTCAGCTCACTTGTCAAAAGCTCTGCGTCGGCTACGATGGGAAGCCCGTTCTGCAAGACCTTGATTTTGAGGTCTTTGCGGGCGACTACCTCTGCATCGTGGGAGAAAACGGCTCCGGCAAGAGTACACTTATGAAAACGATCCTTGGCTTGCAGATGCCCATCAGCGGCAGAATTTTGACGGGCGACGGGCTGAGGAAAAATGAGATCGGCTATCTGCCGCAGCAGACCGTTGTCCAGAAGGACTTCCCGGCATCCGTGAGAGAGATCGTTCTCTCCGGATGCCAGGGGCGCTGCGGCAGCCGCCCATTTTATAACAAAGAAGAAAAGCAGCTTGCAGCAGAGACTATGGATAAGATGCAGATCACACAGCTTGCCAAGCGCTGCTACCGGACGCTCTCCGGCGGGCAGCAGCAGCGGGTACTGCTTGCCCGCGCGCTGTGCGCTACCCGGAAAATGCTGCTTCTTGATGAGCCTGTTTCGGGACTTGACCCCAAGGTGACGGCGGAAATGTATGCGCTCATTCAAAAACTCAATTACGAAGATGGTATCACCGTTGTGATGATCTCCCATGACCTGAGCGCGGCGCTGCAATATGCAAGCCACATCCTGCACATCGGGGACACGGTCTTCTTCGGCACCAAGGCGGCTTACCTGAACGAGTTCCCCCAGGTATGGCAGAAGGGTGGTGTGGCGCAATGATGGCGATCTTTGAAAAAATCGCGTTCTACTGGACCTATCCCTTTGTGCGCTACGCGCTCATCGTCGGTGTGCTGATCGCGCTGTGCTCGTCACTTCTGGGGGTGACGCTGGTGCTGAAACGGTTTTCCTTCATCGGCGACGGGCTTTCCCATGTGGCCTTCGGCGCGATGGCTATTGCCGCTGTGCTGGGGCTGACAGACGATATGCCCCTGACGCTGGGCGTCACGGTAGTCTGTGCCGTTCTGCTGCTCCGCACGGGGCAGAACACGAAGATCAAGGGCGATGCCGCTATCGCCATGATCTCAGTGGGAGCGCTGGCCATCGGCTATCTGCTGATGAACCTCTTCTCCACCTCGTCCAACCTCTCCGGCGATGTGTGCAGCACGCTGTTCGGCTCCACCTCCATCCTGACGCTGTCAAAAAGCGAGGTCTGGCTGTGCGCGGGACTGTCCGTGGTGGTCGTGGCGGCGTTTCTGCTCTATTACAACAAGATATTTGCCGTGACCTTTGATGAGGACTTTGCCAAGGCGGTGGGAACAAAGGCTGATTTATACAATCTGATGATCGCCGTCATCATTGCCGTGGTCATCGTGCTGGCGATGAATCTGGTTGGCTCGCTGCTGATTTCTGCATTGGTAATTTTTCCGGCGCTGTCCGCCATGCGGGTCTTTCAGAATTTCCGGTCCGTGACGGTCTGCTCTGCCGTGCTGTCGGTGAGCTGTGCGGTGCTGGGCATTCTGATCTCCATCCTGGCGGGGACGCCGGTGGGTTCCACCATCGTGGCGGTGGATATTCTGGCATTTTGGGCCTGTTCGGCCCTTGGCCGAGTGAGAGGAGGCAAAGCATGATGAAACGGCTTTTTTGCCTGTTGCTGGCTGTCTGTATGGCGGTTTCCCTCTGTGCCTGCGGGAAAGACAGCGAAAAAGTCGCGGAAAATAATACACCTTCTTCCGATGGGGAAGTCTCTGCACCGGCTGAGATCATCCCGACGCCGGATGAGCAGGAAACGCAGGACGAGCAGCAGACCCCGGAGGAACCCGAACAGACACAAACATCTGCCGACGGCGTGGATGTGGATCTGACCGTTCTCAGCAGCACCATGGTCTACTCCGAGGTCTACAATATGCTCTATTTCTACCCGGAGGACTATTACGGGAAAAATGTAAAAATGACCGGCCAATTCAATGTTTACCAATGGGTAGATGAAAGCGGTATTGTTGCCGATATGCCGGTAGCCTACGCCTGCATCATTTCGGACGCAACGGCCTGCTGCGCCGAGGGCATGGAGTTTGTGTTGAAGGATGACCTCGCCTACCCGGACGATTACCCGGAGCTGGGGACGGAGATCACCGTCATCGGTGAATTTCAGTCCTATGAGGAAAACGGGGTGACATGGTATCATCTGGTGAACGCGAGGATGGTGTGATATATTCCTCCCGCATTCAGGAGCAGCTTGCTTGCGGAAAGCGAGAGGAGCTGCACGACGAGCATGGGATCACCTCGTTTCTTTTCGAGGACAAGCGTCCCTTCGATCATGCGAAATTCACGGAATTTCTGGAAAACGACTATCCGGAGGAAATCATCCGTGCCAAGGGCTATCTCTGGTTTGCCGATGATGATATGCACGTCCAGCCCTTTGAACAGGCGGGGCGGAACGCCTCAGTGACGGAGGTTTCCAACTGGCTCGCCGCGTTTCCGGAGGACGAGCAGAAGCGAACCAAGCGGAAGTACCCGGAAATTGCGGAAACTTGGGACGAGCAGTACGGCGACCGGCTCAACCAGATCGTCTTTATCGGAAAAAACTTTGACCCGCAGCAGGTAGAGAAAAGGCTGCGGATGTGCATTGCATCTGGAGAATAATGTGGTTTCTCCGTTGCCAAGGGCTGTGATCTTAAAAAACTTTACGCAGCCTATGTGGACGGCATCAGGCAGCACTGGTATAATATGAGCAGAAAGGCTTTCCGCCTTTGGACAGATATTTGATTATTTACCGAAAAAATGTTGGAGGAACCAATATGCATTATGAAATCAAAGGCGGGGCGTTTCCCGTTGTCGTGTGCGATCTGCACGATGGCGAACAGATGATCACCGAGCGAGGCTCCATGGTTTGGATGACCCCAAACATGCGAATGGAAACTAGAGGCGGCGGCCTTGGCCGGATGTTTGCCAAGGCGTTTTCCGGCGAGAGTATGTTCCAGAACATCTATACGGCGCAGGGCGACGGTATGATCACCTTTGGGTCGAGTTTTCCCGGCAAGATCCTTGCGCCGGATATTCGTCCCGGTCAGGAGATGATTCTGCAAAAAAGCGCGTTTCTTGCGGCTGAAACCGGCGTTGAGCTGTCGATCCACTTTAACAAAAAACTTGGCGCAGGCCTGTTTGGCGGCGAGGGCTTCATCATGCAACGTCTGAGCGGCAGAGGAACAGCCTTTGCGGAGATCGACGGCGAGCTGGTCGAATACGAGCTGAAGGCTGGGGAACAGCTTGTGGTGGATACCGGCAATGTTGCGGGTTTTACCGACGGTGTGAAGATGGATATCCGCGAGGTGCCTGGGCTGAAAAATAAGCTTCTGGGCGGCGAGGGACTGTTTAACACCGTACTGACAGGCCCTGGAAAGGTCTGGCTCCAGACCATGCCCATCAGCGGCGTCGCTGCGGCGATCCTACCCTACATCCCGACTGGAAACGGATGAAGAATATGTCTGAGCAGATGAACGGTGGCCTTTCCGGCGGTCAGAAAGGCAAGACGATTTCCACATCAGGGCGTTTTCCGTCAGTCCTTTGTCATGCACCTGATCTTTCGTCTTTTGCGCTCCATGTACTGGCTATGCTGCTGATGCTGTGCGACCATTTGTGGGCAACGCTGCTGCCGCAGTATGCCATGCTGACGCACATCGGGCGCATCGCTTTCCCAATTTTTGCGTTCCTTCTGGCGGAAGGTGCAAGGCATACGCACGATCCAAAAAATATCTGCTCCGCCTGCTGATTTGGAAACGGAAAGCAGGTCGACAGCTATGCCTATACCAGCGTGGCAGCCGGCACGTGGTCCCGACAGGCCGATGGCGGCTTTGCCGATGCGGAAGCCACCAAGGGCGCGGCAAACGCAGCGCCTGCCGCGCCGGAACCGAATCCCCCCGCTGCAAAGGCAGCGTTGGTGCTCAACGAGATCAACTCCAGCCCCGATGATTGGGTGGAACTGATGAATACCGGCACGGAGGCGCTGGACGTTTCTGGCTATGAGTTGCGGGACAACTCCGACGATCACCGCTGGCACTTCCCGGAGGGAAGCACGCTTGCCGCAGGCGAACTGCTGGTAGTGGACGCTAAGAGCAATGGCTTGGTTTATGATGACCAGACAAAGACCTTTGTAGAAGGTACCTTTGAGGCAGCCATTGGCATCGGCTCCGGCGATTCTATCCGCTTGTACGATAAGGGCGGTAACCTGCTGGACGAGTACAGCTGGACGGAGCATGCTTCCTATGGCGGTGACGCGGCAAAGGCGTCCTACGGACGCTATCCCGACGGTACCGGCGCGTTCCGCCTGATGGCGGAGACCAAAGGGCAGAACAATACAGTGCCTTATGCATCTCCTATCGTGATCAACGAGGTGGAATCCAACGGCGACACGACCGACTGGGTGGAGATTATGAACATCGGTACACAGCCCGTGGATATTTCCGGCTGGTATCTGCTGGACAACGATCCGGTTAGACACAAGGCGGATGTCACTCCTGTGGCAGTTGGAACGATACTGGAACCTGGCTTCCTCTATGTGTTTGACCAGAATAAGGACTTCACTTTTGGCCTCGGCAAGGCCGATAAGGCCGCAATTTACGACGCAGAAGGCAATCTCATCACCGAATATGAATGGACCGCCCATGCAAACGGCGTCTATGCCCGCATTCCGGACGGGACCGGTGAATTTCAGGATTTCGCTACCGCCACCAAGGGGAAGAGGAATAAAGTCGTCAACCCTGTGGTTATCAACGAGGTGCAGTCCAATGATCCCAACGATGGACCGGACTGGGTGGAGCTGGCAAACCCCACAGCCGAGGCGCTGGACATCTCCGGTCTTGTGCTGAAAGATAATAAGGACAATGATCCTTACGCCATTCCAGAAGGAACGACCATTCCGGCAAACGGATTTTTGGTGATCTATCAGGACGACAACGGCACAAACGGTTTTGCGTTTGGCCTCGGTAAGGGTGACTCCGTCCGTCTGTTTGAAAACGGCGAGCAGATCGCCGCAACAACTTGGCCCGACGGAAGCAATACCAGCCCGACCTGGGGCCTGTACCCTGACGTCAATGGCAGCAGCTATCAGAACACAGTAGAAGCTACCCCCGGCGCGGCGAACAAGTTTGCCGGTATTCCCGATGTCATCGCGTGGCCCGGCAGCGATGAAGTCCGTACATTTGACACAGCGTCTACCTTCCTGGAAGACTCCTCCGGTCTGGATTTTGCCAATGGCAAGCTCTATGCCGTGGACAACGGCACCGCGACCTTCTGGGTTATGGATGTTGCCAAGGACGGCACCCTGACCTTTGCCAGCGGTTTTGAACAGGGCAAGCGCGTCTGCTTCCGGAAGGATGCCGATAACGAAAAGGCAAAAGGACCCGATGCCGAGGGCATCACGGTGGATGGCAGCGGCATGGTCTACCTTGCCTCCGAGCGCGACAACAGCGCCAAGGGCGTAAATTATGATACGATTTTGATGGTCAACCCCAACGAGTCCGGTACGCGCCTTGTCTCACAGAAGGAATGGAATCTGACTGATTCACTCCCACAGGTTTCCGCCAACATGGGCATTGAGGCCGTAGAATGGGTCGCGAACGCCGATGTCAGCGGCAAGCTGATCGACAAAACCACCGGTAAACCGTTCGACGCAGCCAATTACCCCAATGCTGTTGCAGGCGGCGTATTCTTTGTAGCGCTGGAGGATAACGGTCATGTGTACGCCTATATTCTGAACAAGAATGAAACCGTCGTGCAGATTGCGGACATTGACGCCAAGCTGGGCGGTGCCATGGCGCTTCACTATGACACTTATGAAAAGAAACTCTGGGTGGCGGCGGATGACGGCTATGGCAACCGCATGGCGCAGATCACGTTGAACGGTACTGCCGAGCCGGGAATTGTCCATGTGCTGCCCGCCTCCGGCGTGAATACCAAGGCGAACAACGAAGGCTTTGCCATCGCAAGCGCAGAATATACGGTAAACGGGCAGCGCCCGGTCTACAAATTCTGCGACGGCGTGACCAGCGGTGCGCTGACCATCGGCTCCATCGACTGTGATTACAAAGCGCCGTCACGTCCCTCTCACTCTTCCGGCAGTGACAATGATCCCAGCTATTCCATTAGCGCAGACAAGGCCGAGCATGGCAGCATCACCGTCAGCCCCCGCTACGCCGAGCGCGGCGATACCGTGACCATCACCGTTAAGCCCGACAGCGGCTATGTGCTGGAAACCATCACCGTTAAGGACAGCAAAGGCGATGAACTCAAGCTGACCGACAAGGGCAGCGGCAAGTACACTTTCACCATGCCTACCGGCAAGGTCGAGGTCAAGGCGACCTTTATGGACGACAACGCGATGCTGAACTTCTTTTTGGATGTTCCGGCAGACAGCTACTACTATGACGCTGTGCTGTGGGCGGCAAAGCAGGGCATCACTGGCGGCACGGATGCCGAGCACTTCTCTCCGAATGTTTCCTGCGCCCGCGACCAACTGGTGACCTTCCCGTGGCGCACAGCCGGAAAGCCTGCGGTGGACTACGCCATGAGCTTCTCCGATGTGAGCACTGACGCTTACTACATCGAGGCGGTCCGCTGGGCAGCGAGCCTTGGGATCGTCAGCGGCTACGGCGATGGCAGGTTCGGTGTGAACAATCCCATCACCCGCGAGCAGATGGCGGTCATGCTCTACCGCTTCGCAAAAGCGCAAGGCATGGATACCACCCAGGGCGGCATGGAGGTTCGCGAATTTGATGATTTCGAGCAGGTGTCCGCTTACGCGGGCGAGGCGATGGCATGGGCGGTCAACACCGGTATCCTCAAGGGCGCGGACAACCAGCTGATGCCCAAGGCCCCCTGCACTCGTGCGCAGATCGTCACAATGCTCCATCGGCTGCTGGCAGACTAATCGGGGATAGCGGCAAAAAGCGGTACAAAGTTAATAAAATGAAAGATCCGGAGCGCATACAAAGTTTCGTATGCGCTCCGGCATTGCTTTGTCTGGAATCAAGGGGCCTCTTTTCGCCGCTCGTCCTTTTCCCTGTGCGGCGCGGGAGAAACGCAAAAGGCTCGACCCCTTATCCGTTTGCGAAATGATGAGTGACGGCCTTGTGTCCCTGAACGGCGACGGTTTTTCTTTTGTCGGCATGGTGAAAAGCCTTACCGCAGCAAAGGGCGATGGAACGCCCCACACGCTGGCGGTGCTGATCCCGGAGGAGGATTACAATCTCGCTGTTGCCAAAAATATTATGCAGACGGTGTTGCTTTCGGCGCTGCTGCTGTTCTGCGCCGTCGTTTGCTGTCTGTATCTGGCGCGCCGGTATCTCGCTCCGGTGCATCGGGATCTGAATCGGCTGCGGGACGAGGACCGCGGCGGCGAGCAGATGGCGTTTGCTGATTTTGAACCGATCTCCGCCACGCTGCAGGCGCAGGATCGGGAGAATGAGAAGATCATTACAGCGTTGGAGGAAGAAAAGCAGACCGTGTAGGAGCAGGCCGTGCAGCTTTTGGATAAGAATGAAGAGCTGCAAGGGCAGTTTGAAGCGGCGCAGGCCGACGCCCAGCGACTGGCCTACTTCCGGAAATCCGAGATCGATCCGGCGACCTATGAGATGTTCCAGGTTGGCTATGATATGCTGACGCCAACGGAACGGGAGATCTTGGAGGCCCTGGCCGATGGCAGCAGCCCCCGTGAGCTTGCCGAACAACGGAACTGCTCGGAGAGCACCATCGCCACACACCGTAAAAACATTTACAGAAAGCTGGGCATCCACAAAGCCTATCAACTCAAAATCTGCATCGCGCTTCTGCGACAGAATCAAGAATCACAGAATTAAATAAGAAACGAGCCGCCCCTGTCAAGCGTTGAGCCTGACAGGGGCGGCTTCGTCTGTCCGTGGGTTTTTTACCTGTTTTCGTTGCCTTTACCGTCTTATTAAATGATATGTCGCATACAAGTAAGCAATATTATATCATTCAATGAAACGGTAAAATATATACAGGAAAGAAAGGTGACGAAACTATGGACACGCTTCAGCGGCTGCATCAACTACTGGACGAACGCGGATGGTCAGAATACCGGCTGGCTAAAAATTGCGGTCTTTCCAACTCTACCATTGCGAATATCTATCACCGCAATACGATTCCATCCATCAGTACGCTGGAAGCGATCTGTACCTCTTTCGGCATCTCGCTTTCCCAGTTCTTCGCAGAGGGCGAAATGGTGGAGCTGACACCGGAATTGAAGGAGCTTTTTGATAACTGGGTAAATCTGACGCCCCAGCAGAAGGACGCGGTTTTACAGACCATGCGCGCCATGAACCACGATCAGACCTGATACAGAGGAAGCCTTTGCAGGCTTCTTCTTTTTTCGCCCGCTATCGTTTTATTGAACGATAAAACTTTCCGCTTTCGACCGTGTTCGACGGTTTTCCCCTCATGTCTATGTTATATTGTCGTTAAGTTAAGCGATAAATACCGCTAAGAGAAATATCAGGAGGGAAACCGTATGAAAACAAGTGCCAAGCAGCTTGCCGCAGCGCGACGCGCCATGGAAGTCATCGCCGCGCGTGAGGGGATCAGCGTGGAGGAAGTCCGCAGGGAAATCAGCCTTGCCATCCTCATGGCACAGCCAAGGAACGCCGGTATCGTCTCCGAGATTCCGTGCGCCGGTGCGGTCCCGATGCCGGAGGAAATGATCGCCTGCTGTGCGGCGCGGATACAGAGGGAACGGCGCAATTCACCACGGCCCCGGAAATAGTAGGGTTGTCAGCTTCTCCAGTTGTTTTTCTCCAGCGCCTCAAAGTAGGCCCAGGTCTGCGGCGCGGCATTCCGAAAGGTTTCCATGCGTTTTTCGCTGCCGCTGTACGCGATTCAGTAGTCAAAGCTGTCTGCGAAGTATTCCCTGGCGTTGGTTTTGGCGTAATCCCGCAGCCCGGAGTTCTGCGCCTCCGCCAGATATAGCTGCTCATGCTCCGCAGGGATTCCCAGCGTCCAATCGAGGAAATGTCCGAATTCATGGAGCGTCGCGCTGGCTTCCGATAGATAGATGGTTTTCTGGCTGTAGTTGGTGGCTCCAATGCAGCTCATGTTCAGCTGCTTGCTGAGGTCGCTGATGTAGTCGAAGTCGATACGGTATGTCCAGCCGGCGGCGTTAAAGGCGGCAAGCATCGGCTCCGGCACCTGCCGCAGCGCCACCAGGTAGTCATTGATGTTGACGCCTGCCGCGTTTACCAGAGCCACCGGCGCGGGCGGAGCCTCCACGGTGAAGGCGCGGGTCAGAATGGCGTGAAGGAGCATGGCAGCGTCCCTGCGGGTAACGATCTCATTTGCGTCATCCTCCTCGCCGCAGAGCTGAAGCTCCTTCCCGATGCGGATGCAGTTTTCATAATCGGGCAGCGACACGCCGCCCGCATAGAGTACGCTGTCGTAAACGGGGATCTTGGCTGCGGCAAAGGCGCTTTTGAGCAGCGCTCCCCGGCATAGCTGGATATTGGGCGCGGAGAGTGCGGTTTCGTTCAGCCAGCCCTTCCGGTAGGATTGCTCCACAGCGCTTTGGCTCAGATCACTCCATGAGTTGCCCTCGACCTTCACATCATAGGCCCGGCAGAGCATCATCGCCCACTGCCGCACCGTCACCGGCGCATCCGGGGAGAAGTATCCGTTCCCCGTGCCTTGCGTGATCTCATGCTCCGCAAGATACATCACGCTTTCATAGCAGTCCGCAGTTTCCGGCAAGTCATCAAAGCCTGTGCAGGCAGCGGAAGCAGCTGTGGGCAGGATCACTGCCAGGACAAGGGTGCAGACAGCCAACGCTGTTCTTCTAACGATCATCTTCATAAGTTCCTCCACATTCTTGTTCTTTCTCTGTCCTGTATCCTCCGGTAGAGTAGGCTCTTCTGGATGCGCCATGGTGACGCTACCCTATGGACAGAATTTTGAGAGTAAAAACGTCACAGTCCCCCCTTGGCGGGAGGCTGTGACGTTTTGTGCTTTGTCAGCCGATATAAATTGCTGGTGAGGCTGCCGTTGGAGCGGCGGCGGTTCTGCTTCTCAATGAGCTTCCTGCGCTCCAGATCTGCCAGTGCCCGCTGGACAGTCCGCGGCGAAAGTCCCAATTCTCGGGCAATGGTTTTGATCCCCGGCCAGCAGACGCCGGAGGCGTCCGCCCGGTCCCGCAGGTAGATATAGACCGCCTTCTCCCGGTGGCTCAGATGCTCCTCGGCGTAAATAAAGTTGAATTGACTCATCTGCCTCCCTCCATGTTATAGGGACTCTTTGTGCAACTCCGATGGATGCTGCGGACGAGTTCGCCCTGGTCTACGTAGGAGATCTTTCGGGCTGCCCGCTCCGGCATCCGATAGCCGTCCGGATCAAAGGTGATGCCCCAATCCAGAAAGAGGCGCAGTTTGGTGCGCATGGGATGCGTTCCCGTTTTCATCACCACAAACTCTCCCTTGGGGATGGATTTCAATTCATCCGGCGTCATGAGCGCACGCTCCATCATCTGCAAGGACTGGCTGCTCTCCTTGCCCTGGCTGACAGAGCCGGATAGCACCGTCCGGCTGCCCAGCGCCGAGGAGAGAGCTTCCGCTGTCTTGCTCTGCGGTGCAAAACCGCCGAAGATGGTGTCCTGGCAGTTGTCACATATGATTTCCGCGCCTTCTTTACCATAGTTCTTTTCCAGTTGGGCGAGGCTTTGGATAATGGGCACCAGCGTCAGTCTGCGGGAGCGCCCTGCGCTGAATAGGGGCAGGATGTCAAAGGGCGGCATGGTTCCCAGCTCATCACAAAACAGCACCACGCGGTTTTTGAGTCTGCCGCCGGTTTCATCCGCCACGGAGAACAATTCGCGGGACAGATTTTGGATCATGAGCGCCGCGATGAAATTCTTTGCCGGATCTTCTTCCGGCAAAATCAGAAAGATGGCGCACTTCTCCGAGGCAAACATTTCGGCATTGATGGGGCTGTCATAGCAGATGACCTGTTCCAGCTCCGTATCCAGAAAGGCGTTGAGGCGGGACATGACGGTGGACATGACCGAAGCCATAGATTGATCCGCACTGGTGAGGGCGGCGCCTGCCAGCCACCGGGCCTTATGCTCCGGTGGCAGTTCATCCATGAGCAGCTGAAAGCCATTCTTGCCTCTTGACTTCGGCACCGCCAGCAAATCCTGCACCAGCTTGAAGGCTGAAACGATGTGCCGCTTCTCCGGCTCCCCATCCTTTGGTGGTGCGAACTCCGCCAGCAGAAGCACAATGGCAGTCAGCAAACCTTCAGCGCTGTCGTAGAAGAAAGCATTCTCACCATACTGGGCAGCGTCGCCGTCCGGGTTGATAATGGTCTTGGCGAGGATCTTGGCGTATTTCTCTGCGCGCGCTCGGGCAGCGAGGTTCTCCGGATGCTTGCGCGCAATATCCATGTAGTGATTCATCAGCGTCAGGAAATTGAAACCGTCTGAGCGGGTTGGGTTGCGCAGGTCGATGACAGATACCTTGTAGCCATAGTATCGGGAGGCGATGGCACCGTAGTTGCGCGCCAAGTCTCCCTTGGTGTCCAGCGCCAGATAGCTCATACCGCTGGCGCTGGCGTACTCTAAATTCGCGTATAAAAAGTACGCAGTCTTGCCCACGCCGGAAGCGCCGATCATAAGGCAATGGATATCATCGCTGTCCACCAGCGCGCGGACATCCTGCTGATCTTCCACGACATTTTTGATTTTGGAAATTGCCGTTTTCTTTTTCTTCGGCTTTCGCTGTTTTTTTTTCCCGCTGTAGGACGGCGGAGCCTCTCCAGCAGCTTGTGAGTAGTTTGCGAAATCACACCTCTTTTGGCTCTGCGCTTTCTGCCGCCCATACTGCCGAGGATGATGCCCTGCACCGCAGGAAGATCTTCGCCCTTGCGCCAGCGGCGCGGGCGAAACGGAACTACATGATAGGTCGTGTGGATCTCCTTGGGGGTTGCCCAACGCGCCGTGCCGTGCTGACCGTCGCCGACAGTTTTGTTCTTGAAGTTGTTGAGAGAATAGTTCTTGGAGAGGAAGGACACCAGGAGCAAAAATGCCAGCAGTCCGCCGCCAAGCAAAATCAAGGGCCATACATTTTCGTTCATGTGTCTTTCTCCTTCTTCTCAAATTTGGCGCAGAGATCGTCATTCCAGTCCTTGCGCACCGGGCAGAGCCGCTCCACATCCAAGCCCATCTCCTCCAGCGCATCCGTCATAAGGTCACAGGCATCGTTGCCCGCGTCATCGTTGTCGAGACACAGATATACCATATCCAGCTTTGGATTCTGACGCAGCCGTTCCAGCACCGGCTGGATGGAGAGCCCACAGCAGGCGACATAGCTGTGTTCCTGCCAGCCGTAGGGATAGAGCGTGATGTGGGACAGGAGGTCGATGGGTGCCTCGAACACATAGAGGGACTTGTCGGTCCCGTTTTTGTGAAAGCAATGCTCACTTGCGCTGCCCTCGATGTTCATGCGGAACACTCGTCCCTCGCTGTTGGTACTGCGGATGTGGGCGTGCTTGGCCTCACCGCAGTCATCCAGCCCCACGAAAACACAGTTGTGATGCCTGTCCTCGTAGAGCAGCTTTTCATGTACGAAGGCGGAAATAACCTCGCGGTCAATGTGGCGCTGACGCATGAGGTAGGCATACATACGGCGCATGGTTCCGTAAGGCTCCGGCAGAGCGAAGGGCTTCGGAGCCTCCTTCACAGGTTTCGCCTGTTCATACGATTTTCCGTTCTTTCTGCCCAGCAAAAGCAAAACCGCCTCCGGATAAGGGAGACGGTAATAACGCTGGACGAAGCTGACGGCATATCCGCCGACGCGCGCGGAGTGGTCGAACCATTTGTTGCCCCGCACGGTGATGCTGGGATCGTTGGGGGGACGGAACTCCCGGCCGGAGCGCACGGGTCGTTCCCCCTGGGCGCGCAGCAGAGACACGAGATCCGTGTTCTGCGCCCGTGCCTTTTCCTCCGGCGTGAAATAGATAAATTTGCTCATGACATGTCCTTTCATAATTCTGCTTTGCGCTATCTGAATGTCTGCTCCTCGTGGTCGTCCGGCTTGTGTCCCATCGCCAGCCGCTTGCGCTGCAATTCCTGACGGCGCTTGCGGTCGATCTGCAAGCCGCGGTGGATCTGATCGACCTTGCTGTTGTCCTCGAAGATCCTGCTCATGTGATGCAGCATCCGCACGATGGTTTCGCTCACCGTGGGGGCGTGGTGATCCGCTTCCGCCGGTACGCTCCCTTTCTGCTGATTGGGGTGATCTGACCACTGAGAGAAAGCCAGTGCATCTCCAGCCGCAGGCGGTGTGGTACCCTTAGATGCGACATCATCAGCGGAGGCGGAATCTTCTGGTGCGGCACTCGCCGCACGGTCAGATTTGGGCTGCGCCGACGCAAGAGATGCCGTGACCTCAGAGTTCTTTGGCGCGGCTTCTGCGGCATCCTTTTTAATGATAGGTCCTTCCTGCGCGGAAGGTGTTCTCCGCACATCCGCGTACCGCTGACGTTCCGCCATCCATTGCAGTGTTTCCTGAATGACCATATTGCGGACGCTCCGGAACTTCTTTTGCTGGGAGAGCGGCAGACGCTTGCGCGGCCGCTGATCGTAGTCCAGGCACACCTGCTCGTAGAGCGTCTGCCACGTTTCATAGGCGGCGGACACCCGCTCATCCTTCGCCAGCTCCTCCACGATGGCATCCACGATGGCCTTTGTCCGTGGCGGCAGGTAGCCGTAGACCTTTCGGCCCTTGACCGTCATCAGGCGTTCCGCCAGCTCCTCGGTGAGCTGCTCCAGACGCGGGTTATCCGATGTGCCATGCTCCAGCTGCGCGATGCACTCCACCATTGCCTTGCGAGTCTGCGCCTGCAACTCTTGCCGCGCGGTATCCTTTTGCTGGTAGATGTGCATCCGATCCGCGTGGTAGATCCGTCTGGCGAAGACGGATTTCATTTCCCGGATACCCTCTTTGGTGAGGTAGCCCTCCTTTGGATCTGCGGAGAAGATGATCATGTGGATATGCACCTGATTTGGCTTCTGGTGGAACGCAGCATACCAACGCAGGTTTTCCGGTCGGATCTTATACGCCTTTGCGATATCGCAGATGGAGGCGTTCACCAGAGCCTGCCAGTTTTCCGCGTTGTCATAGCCCAGCCGCTCTGCGTCCTCACGGCGCAGCGCCACCACCGGTGTCCATACATTTCCGGTGTGCTCCGCCACCTCCCGTACCGCCTGCGCGAGATTTTGTACCTTACCGTGAGCGTCCCACAGCCCGTGCTCACCGTCCTTCTCGACGCCGGGGCGATGGGAGATGTAGTCGATAAAATTTTCCTTTTGCTCCAGCGCCTCCATGTAGTCTTCCTGCACCTGCTGAATGAATGCGGAGGCGCTGCCCTGGGTGGGGTGATCCAGATATTCCTCGTACTCAATGAGTTCCCAGCAGGAGGGAAAGGACTTCAGCAGCCGTGCGATGAATTCCTGCTGCTTTTTTGTTGCGGGAAGTGAACTGCGCTCATCCGCCAGCAGCTCCACGCCGGGACGGGTGGCGACGTAGCGGGTGCGCTGGGCCAGCTTCGCGGCGTTCTGTCCGCCCTTGAGGTAGGGCGAAATCAGTACGATCCGGGCCATGCGTCATCCGGCTCTATGCGCCGCTGGCTCCGTACCGCATTTTCAAAACTCACCTGACCATTGGTGCGCTTCACTTCATCCACTGCGTAGGCCCGCAGCTCCCGCGTGTGGATGGGATCGGTACGGAAGTGGGCGGCGATGGTGTGGCTCATCATGTTCAGTTCCACAGCGCACTTGAAGAGGAGCGTTCGCAGGCGGTTGTTGTTATCGTCCATCGTACCCTGAATGGCGGTGAGGATAGCCTGCGAGATGTAGGCGGTGTTATCCTCCGTGCCGAGATAGCCCATGTAGAACCGCAGGGCTTTTTCTACGAATTCATTGCGGCTGCGGCAGTTATCCGCCTTCAGCCAGCCGTCCATGCGGTCGATCATGTCGGGCGGGAGCCAGAATGTCGTTTTCTTTTTCACTTTTTCTTCCATCGGTGTTCTCCTTTCCCTGCCGTCGGTCAAAAGGGGCACGAGTGCCGGAAACACCGTGCCTTTTTGAAAACCAGACTGCGGTTTTTCTGAAATGTGCTGAAATAGACTGCGCTTTGGAAAGCGCGAAAAAGCCCCGCACTGCGGGGCTTTGTGGGCGGGCCGCGGGCGCTTGCGACTGCGGCCCTTTATCTTGTTCCACTATCGAACGGGTAAATAAGGGGCGAAAACCTCCGGAACAGGGCATGGTCAGGAGGAAAAACACACTCCCCAAAGTCTCGTTTCTCCATCGTCGAAGCCGTATCCACACAGATTTTTCGCACATCGCCCACAAACGCCGCAACACTCGCTTCAATGGGCTTTGGCGGGTACACACTCCACCCCAGCCCTTAAACGCGCACACAGCGGCACACAGGGCAAACGGTGCGGGGAAACGGGGAGCCGCCCTGCGCGGCACATTTGAAAGCACAACTATCTGCGCAAAACGCTTTCAAATTCGGGACGGAAAAAAACCGCGGGAGCAGAATAACAGCCGCCAAACTGCGGCTGCCCGCCAAGGGCGGGTTGACGCAGTTCGGCGGCGCCGCGGGCCCGCAGGCACGCGCAGCCTGGACGCTGTTGTTTCCGCAGCCGTGAGTGCTTCAGCCTTGCTGTGCCTGCGTTTGTACCTACAGCTTCATCACCGGCCCCTGCTGCTGTTCCGGTTCCTCGCGGAATTGCTGCGCGTAGTCGTGGAGACTCATGCCGGTCTGCTGTTGACAGTATTCCTCCATCTTGCGCAGCAGGACATCCTGCTCTGCGGCGTTGAGCTGGTAGCTCCAGCTCTCCTCGGAGCCGTCACCCTTGCAGAGCGTCAGCTCCAGTGTGTCGCAGGGTCTATCCTCCGCGATGTCGTAGTTGGCATAGATGTTGAGCCAGTCATCGTTTTTGCCCGTGAGGACGAAGGTTCCGAAGGCAGCATCTACATCGAACTCCGTCTGTACATAAAAATTGAGCTTGCCGTCCGATTCGATGATCTCGTCACCGAAAGAGAAATTTCGCGCGGAGAGATGTCCCGCCGAGGTGATCTCTTTACCGCTCAGATGATCTAGCAGCTTGCGCCACTGATCATCGCTCGACGCGAATTGCGACCGTGTGGCATGGTACACCGCCGCTGCCACATCCCGCATCGCCCAGGTCTGCCAACCATCCATGATGTGAACGGCGGAGAACTCCCGTTTGTCAAAGTCGAGTTCAAACACGCCGCGCACCTTGCCGGTGTTCTCCATGCGCTTCGCAATCATCTGCTGATATTCCTCCGATGTGAGCAGCGTCCCACAGGAGAAAAGGCGAATGAATTTGCTGCCTGTGTCGGGAGACTCTTTCAGGTAACGGTTCAGTCTTTCAGCGGCATTCAGCAGTTCCTCACCGGGCGCGACTTTGAAGCACCATTCCTCACCGTTTTCGAGTACACGGTAGGCAGACCATGTCTGCGCTGCTTCTTCCCGCTCACGAGCGGCAGTGCTTTCCGCCTGAATTGCTTTACTGATCCGAGCGTACTCCCGCTCCGGCAGTTGATTGCAAAGCTCATCCAGCACATCTTCCATGTGCTCCTGCAGCGTCTGACCGTTGAGGCGCTTTTCGATAGCGGTCAACCAGCGCCGGTCGATCCACAGCACGATTTTTTCCTGCCGTGCCATCTCAACCACCAGCCTTTTCAGAAGCGTCAGGTGACGCCAACACAGAGGGAGGCTCCACCCGCATCTGCGGCTTCGTCGGTCTTGCCGGACGGCGGGGACGGGCAGCGGGCGCTGTGCGGCTGGCGAGATATTCCCGCACCGGCTCCGGCACCTCGGATTCGTAGAGACATTTGAGCAGTTCCTCCAGCTGCGCCTGCACGCTGGTGTTTTTCTTTTTGAGCGAAAATTCGAGAGCGGCAAGCTGCTCACTCTCGAATGTGATCGTGACATTTTCCTTTTTCATGATCATACCTCCTCGTAGTAGTCGCGGAGCTGGAAGCCCAGCGCCTCCATATCGCTGTGAT
>OIWM01002050.1_pt1 | contig 17691 bp, 15 predicted proteins | sample 1587451 | NCBI WGS metagenome assembly OIWM01 (sample SAMEA3888907, study PRJEB22519) | human gut metagenome | biome: human gut; feature: human-associated habitat; material: faeces | place: Denmark | collected 2011
GAAAAGATATGGCCCGCGGAGCGGCGGATGCGGCTTCGCAAACCGCACCGCGCCTTCGGCGCATACGAATGCAAAAATACGACTGCCGGAGGCAGAAATTATGTACATCCCCATTGGGTTGGATTTTTCCGTCCGGGACAGCGCCGTGATCGGCGTATTTGACTTGGACAATACATCATGGTCGGCGCGGACGCGGGAATTTCTCGCGCAGGCCGAAAAAAACGGGCAGGCCGTGGACGCGGCGGACGAGCTGCCGAAATCCTTCGTTCTGACGCAGGAATACGGTGAGCAGCGCGTCTATCTGACCCGGGCCAACGCCGCCGTGCTGCAAAGGCGCATGGCGGAGGAGTAAGCAAACATCTCTTTTCATGCAAAGGAGTTTCTCTATGAGTGAAGAAATCAGAAATGACATCGTGGAAACGGAGTATGACGCCAGTCAGATCCAGGTGCTCGAGGGCCTTGAGGCCGTCCGCAAGCGCCCGGGCATGTACATCGGCTCGACGAGCGTTTCCGGTCTGCACCATCTGGTGTATGAGATCGTGGACAATGCCGTGGACGAGGCGCTGGCCGGCTACTGCAAGCACATCCGCGTGACCATCAACCCCGGCAACACCATCACCGTCACGGACGACGGCCGCGGCATTCCGGTCGATATCCAGCAGCAGACCGGCAAGCCCGCGCTCGAGGTCGTCTATACCGTACTGCACGCGGGCGGCAAGTTCGGCGGCGGAGGCTATAAGGTTTCCGGCGGCCTGCACGGCGTCGGCGCGTCGGTCGTCAACGCGCTGTCCGAATGGCTCGAGGTCGAGGTCAGCCGCGACGGCAAGATCTATCAGATGAAGTTCTCGCGCGGCCATATTACCCAGGAAATGCGCGTCGTCGGCACGACCGGCCAGCACGGCACGAAGGTCACCTTCAAGCCCGATGGCCAGATGTTTGACACGCTGGAGTACGACTATGAGACGCTCCATACGCGGATGCGCGAGCAGGCGTTTTTGAACGCGGGCCTGCACATCACCATCGAGGACAAGCGCCCGGAATCGGCGGACAAGCCGGAGAAGGAGCGCTACGACTCCATGTGCTACGAGGGCGGCATCCGCGAGTTTGCCGCATGGTATAACCGCCACAAGACGCCCATCCATGAGCAGGTCATCTATATGGCCGGTCAGAAGGACGACGCCACGGCGGAGGTCGCCATGCAGTATAACGACGGCTTCGCCGAGACCATCGTTTCCTTTGCGAACGACATCCATACGCCGGAGGGCGGTATGCACGAGGAGGGCTTCAAGCGGGCTCTCACGAATGTGCTCAACGCCTACGGTCTGAAAAAGGGCTACATCAAGCCGGACGACAAGGTCTCCGGAGACGACGTGCGCGAGGGCCTGACGGCCATCGTGTCCGTCAAGCTGACCGATGCGCAGTTCGAGGGCCAGACCAAGGCCAAGCTCGGCAACGCCTCCATGCGCGCGCTCGTCAGCTCCATCGTGACGGCGCAGCTGACGGAATTCCTTGAGGAAAATCCGGCGGTCGGCAAGATCATCCTCGAAAAGGCCATGATGGCCAACCGCGCGCGTGAGGCGGCCAGAAAGGCCCGCGAGGCCATCCGCCGCAAGACGGGCCTCGAATCCGGTCAGATGCCGGACAAGCTCCGCGACTGCAACGACCGCGACCCGGCGCTCACCGAAATTTACATCGTCGAGGGCGACTCCGCAGGCGGCTCGGCCACACAGGGCCGCGACTCGCGCTTCCAGGCCATCCTTCCCCTCTGGGGCAAGATGCTGAACGTCGAAAAGGCCCGCGCCGACAAGGTCTACGGCAACGACAAGCTCCAGCCGGTCATTACGGCGCTCGGCGCCGGTATCGGCGACGAGTTCAACCTCGAAAAGCTCCGCTATCACAAGATCATCATCATGGCCGATGCCGATGTGGACGGCTCGCATATCCGGACGCTTCTGCTGACGTTCTTCTTCCGCTTTATGCGGCCGCTGATCGAGCAGGGCTATGTCTATTCCGCTGTGCCGCCGCTGTTCAAGCTCACGCGCGGCAAGACCACGCGCGTGGCCTATTCCGAGCCGGAGCGTGATAAAATTTCCGCCGAGCTTCGCGCCGACAATCCCAACGCGAAGGTCGATATCTCCCGCTTTAAGGGCCTCGGCGAAATGAACCCGCACGAGCTGTGGGAGACGACCATGGATCCCACGACCCGTACCCTCCGCCGCATCACGCTCGAGGACGCCGTGGCCGCGGATCAGATCTTTACCGTCCTCATGGGCGAGGCCGTCGAGCCGCGCAAGGAGTTCATCGAGGAAAACGCGAAATACGTTGTGAATCTGGATATCTGACCTGTTTGGAAATGATCGTAGGGGCGGACGGCTCTGCCCGCCCCTACAAAGGAGAAAGCATAAATGGCACATAAGAAAGACTACAAGCCCGAGGACATTTTGTTCCCGGATCAGACCATCGTGGAGTCCGAGCTTGTCCATGAGATGAAAAGCTCCTACATCGACTATGCGATGTCGGTCATCGTCGGCCGTGCGCTGCCGGATGTCCGCGACGGCCTCAAGCCCGTCCACCGGCGCATCCTCTACGCAATGTATGAGGACAATCTGACGGCGGACAAGCCATTCAAGAAGTCCGCGACCTGCGTGGGCGACGTTTTGGGCCGGTATCATCCGCACGGCGACCAGTCGGTCTATGACGCGCTGGTGCGTCTGGCGCAGGACTTCTCCATGCGCTATCCGCTCGTGGACGGCCACGGCAACTTCGGCTCCGTCGATGGCGACCCCCCTGCCGCCTACCGTTACACCGAGGCGCGTATGTCGAAGCTCTCCAACGAGATGCTGCGCGACATCGACAAGGACACCGTCGATTGGGATCCCAACTTCGACGAATCGAGAAAAGAGCCGCGCGTGCTGCCCTCGCGCTTTCCGAACCTGCTGGTCAACGGCTCGGCGGGCATTGCCGTCGGCATGGCGACCAACATCCCGCCGCACAACCTGCGCGAGGTCATCAACGCCTGCATCTGCATCCTCGACAATCCCGAGGCGGAGCTTGCCGACCTCATGGAATACATCAAAGGCCCGGATTTCCCGACGAAGGGCATTATCATGGGCCGCAGCGGCATCCGCGCCGCCTATGCGACCGGCCGCGGCAAGATCACCGTCCGCGCGCGGACGGAGTTCGAGGAATACGGCCAGAACCGCGAGCGCATCATCGTCACCGAGCTTCCCTATCAGGTCAACAAGCGGATGCTCATTGCCGCGATGGCCGATCAGGTGCGCGACAAGCGTCTGGAGGGCATTTCCGATATCCGCGACGAGACAGACCGCAACGGTATGCGCATCGTCATCGAGCTGAAAAAGGACGCCAATCCGCAGGTCGTGCTGAACCGCCTGTTCGCACAGACGCAGATGCAGACCACCTTCGGCGTGACGATGCTGGCGCTGGTCAACAACCAGACCCAGCCGCGCATCCTCTCCCTGCGCCACATTCTCGACGAATACCTCCGCTATCAGGAGGAGATCATCACCCGCCGGACGCAGTACGACCTGAAAAAGGCGCTCGAGCGCCAGCATGTTCTGGAAGGACTGCTGATCGCGGAGGAGAACATTGACGAGGTCATCAAGACCATCCGCGAGAGCTATGACGACGCGAAGGAGCGTCTGATGGCGCGCTTTGACCTGTCCGAAATTCAGGCGCAGGTCGTTCTGGACATGCAGCTCAAGCGCCTGCAGGGTCTGGAGCGCGAGAAGCTCCAGAACGAGTATGACGAGCTGGAAAAGCGGATCGAATACTACCGCGAGCTTCTTTCCAATGAGACGATGCTCAAGGGCGTTCTCAAGGACGAGCTGACCGTCATCCGCGACAAATTCGGCGACGACCGTCTGACCGAAATTCAGGACGTCGAGGATGAGATCGACATCGAGGATCTCATCGAGGAGGAGCAGTGCGTCTTTACCCTCTCTCACGCGGGCTATATCAAGCGCGTCCCGGCGGCGACCTACCGCAGCCAGAAGCGCGGCGGCCGCGGCGTGACGGGTCAGACGCTCAAGGACGAGGACTTCGTCGAGGGCGTGTTCTCGGCCTCGACACACGACTACATCCTCTTCTTCACGAATATGGGCCGCGTCCATCGCCGCAAGGGCTATCAGATCCCCGAGGGCGGCCGCGTGGCAAAGGGCACGAACATCGTCAACATCCTGCCGCTCGAGGCCGGAGAAAAGGTCACGGCGGGTCTGACCGTCCGCGAATTTGACGAGGACAACCTTCTGTTCGTCACAAAGCAGGGCACGGTCAAGCGCGTGACGCTCGAAAGCCTCAATACGGCCAGAAAGGCCGGTATCCGCGCACTGACGCTGGCAGACGGCGACGAGCTGATCGCCGTCATGAAAACGAATGGCAGTCAGAACATCGTGCTGGCCACGGCGGACGGTATGGCCATCTGTTTCAGCGAGAACGACGTGCGCGTTATGGGCCGCGATGCGGCGGGCGTGCGCGGTATCGCCCTGTCCGACGGCGACTATGTGGTCGGCGCGGGCATTGCCGAGGAAGGAAAGCAGCTTCTGACCGTCACCGAGCTTGGCTACGGCAAGCGCACCGAGATCGCGGAATATATGCGCCTCGGCGAAAACGGCCAGCGCAGCCCGCAGCTGCGCGGCGGCAAGGGCCTCAAGAACTATAACCTGACGGCCAAGACCGGCCGGGTCGCGGGCGTGGCCGTCGTCGGCGAGGACGACGACGTGATGCTGATCGAATCCGGCGGCGTGCTCATCCGAATGGCCGCTTCGGATATCAATATCTACAAGCGCGATACGCAGGGCGTCATTCTGATGCGTCTGGAGGAGGGCAGCCGGGTCATTTCCCTCGAGCCGGTCGCCAGAGAGGACAGCGCGGAGGACACTGCGGAGGCTTCTCCGGACGAGGCTCCTGCAGAAGCGCCTGCGGAGACCGAAGAGCCGTAAGCCATGAAAACTGTCACCATCTACACCGACGGGGCCTGCTCCGGCAATCCCGGCCCCGGCGGCTGGGCGGCGATCCTCGAGTATAACGGCACGGAGAAAATGATCTCCGGCGGCGAAGAATCGACGACCAACAACCGCATGGAGCTGACGGCGGTGATCGAAGCGCTGCTGGCGCTGAAGGAGCCGTGCGCCGTGGAGCTGTACTCCGATTCCAAATACGTCATTGACGCGCTCGAAAAGGGCTGGGCGTGGGGCTGGCGGAAGAAGGGCTGGGTCAAGTCCGACAAAAAGCCCGCGCTGAATCCAGACCTCTGGGAAATACTGCTGGGCCTTGTGAGCCAGCACGAGCTGCACTATCACTGGGTCAAGGGCCACGAGTCCAACGAAAAAAACAACCGCTGCGACCAGCAGGCCGTAGCGGAGTGGAAAAAACTCAAATAACGCTTCGCCGCGCTTTCATTCGGCAGCGGCGGGAAAGAGGAATACTATGTGCGATACCTGTAAGAAGAAATTTTACATCACGACGCCGATCTATTACCCCTCGGCAAAGCTGCACATCGGCCATACCTACTGCACGGTGGCGACCGACGCGATGGCGCGCTACAAGCGGCTCCAGGGCTGCGACGTCATGTTCCTGACCGGCACCGACGAGCACGGCCAGAAGATCGAGGAAAAGGCGAAGGCCGCCGGCGTCACGCCGCAGCAGTTCGTCGATAACATCGTCACCGGCCCGAAGGGCGTGCTCGACCTCTGGAAGCTGATGAACATTTCCAACGACCGCTTCATCCGCACGACCGACGATTACCACGTCGCCGCCATTCAGAGGATCTTCCATAAGATGTATGAAAACGGCGATATCTATAAAGGCTCCTACAAGGGCAAATACTGCACGCCGTGCGAGAGCTTCTGGACCGAGAGCCAGCTCGTGGACGGCAAGTGCCCCGACTGCGGCGGCGAGGTGCACGACGCGCAGGAGGAGGCGTATTTCTTCCGCCTCTCCAAGTATGCCGATCGCGTGCGCAAGCTCCTGACGGAGACGGACTTCCTCGAGCCGAAGTCCCGCGTCAACGAAATGGTCAATAACTTCATCGATCCCGGCCTCGAGGATCTGTGCGTCTCGCGCACCAGCTTCACCTGGGGCGTGCCGGTCGATTTCGACCCGGGCCATGTGGTCTATGTCTGGATCGACGCGCTGTTCAACTACATGACGGCCCTCGGCTTTGAGAACGACAAATATCACGACCTTGAAAAGTACTGGCCGGCGGACGTGCATTTTGTCGGCAAGGAGATCGTCCGCTTCCACTCCATCATCTGGCCCGCGATGCTCATGAGCCTCGACCTGCCGCTGCCGAAGAAGGTCTATGGCCACGGCTGGCTCGTCATGGACGGCGGCAAAATGTCCAAGTCCAAGGGCAATGTCGTCGATCCGTATGTGCTGGCCGAAATGTTCGGCGTGGATGCGCTGCGCTTCTTCCTGCTCCGCACGTTCCCCTTTGGCTCCGACGGCAATTTCTCCAATGAGCTGCTCATCAATACGATCAACATTGACCTTGCAAACGACCTCGGAAACCTCGTCTCGCGGACGACCGCGATGGTCGAGAAATACTTCGGCGGAACGCTCCCGACCGACCGGAAATTCGACGATGTGGACGATCAGCTGATCCTGATGCTGACCGGTCTGCGCGAGCGCTATGAGGCGCAGATGGAGAAGTTCCAGTTCCAGAACGCGCTCGACGAGGTGTTCAAGTGCATCCAGCGCGCGAACAAGTATATCGACGAGACGATGCCGTGGCAGCTGGCCAAGAACGAGGAAAATATGCCGCGTCTGGCCTGCGTCATGTATAACCTTCTGGAGTCCATCCGCATCTGCACGGACCTGCTCCAGCCGTTCATGCCCGATTCCTGCAAGAAGATCTTCGAGCAGATCGGCGCGGACGAGACCGTGACGACGTGGGACGCCGCGAGGGTCTGGGGCAAGCTCCCTGCGACCGTGACCGTCCATAAGGGCGAGGCCGTGTTCCCGCGCGTGGACGCGGAAAAGGCGCTTGCGAAGCTGGAGGAGCTGCATCAGGAGCAGCTGAAGAGCCTCCTGCCCGCGCTGGAGGTAGAGCCGTTCGAGCAGGAGAGCGTCGATTTCGATACGTTCTGCAAGTCCGACCTCCGTGCCGTGAAGGTCAAGGCCTGCGAGCCGGTCAAGAAGTCCGATAAGCTCCTGCGATTCACGCTGGACGACGGCTCCGGCACCGACCGTCAGATACTCTCCGGCATTGCGAAGTATTATAAGCCCGAGGAGCTGGTCGGCAAGACGCTGGTCGCGATTATCAACCTGCCGCCGCGCAAGATGATGGGCCTCCAGTCCTGCGGTATGCTGATCTCCGCCGTCCATAAGGAAAAGGGCGAAGAGAAGCTGCATCTGCTGATGGTCGATGACGCCATCCCCGCAGGCGCGAAGCTCTGCTGACACAACACAAACAAAGCGGGTGGATGCCAAATGGCATCCACCCGCTTGATTTTTATGGGTCGTCGATCAAAGATCATTGATGATGCTGCCGAACGCCGCAACGCCGGCGATGACGAGGATCAGGTACAGGGCAAAGATGCCGAGTGTGATGAAGAAGGTGATCTTGCCCGCGCGGTCCCAGCTGCCCATGGCGGCGTTGAATTCCTCGATCGTGGAATACAGGCCGGAGTTCTGCGCCCATTCGTGTCCCTTCGCGCCGCAGATAAAGACCCAGACAACGTTCAGAAGCGGAACGAGCGTCAGAAGCGTCAGATAGGCCTTGTTGCCGAAGCCGAACGGAATGTTGAACATAAAGGCGCCCCACGACCAGCCGCGAACGGGCTGCGGGCGATTTGCGCTGTACGGCTGACCATACTGCTGACCGTACTGCTGACCGCCCCACTGCTGGTTATTCATGTTGTTTTCCATAGCTTTTCTCCCTCTTCTCTTGACTTTCAGCGTTGCTGTATTCGCATTATATCAGTCCGGTGAAGTCTTGTAAATACAAAACGCTCAGGATTTCCAAATTATCAGGAATTTTCCGCAGCTGTGCGCGGCGGTTTTCAGAGATTCCAGTTGATGGACGCCTCGCCATGGGCGGCGAGAAAGGCGTTGATCTGCGAGAAGGGACGGCTGCTGAAAAAGCCGCGGTAGGCGCTGAGGGGGCTGGGGTGCGGCGCTTCGAGCACGAGACGCGGATGGGGCGAGGCCTTGCACGCGGCGGCTTTTTTCTGCGCCTGTGCGCCCCAGAGCACGAACGCCACCGGCTGCGGAAGCTGCGCCAGCGCGGCGACCGCCGCGTCGGTGAAGCGCTGCCAGCCGAAGCCGCTGTGGCTGTTGGCCCTGCCCTGCTCCACGGTCAGGACGGTGTTCAGAAGAAACACGCCCTGCTCCGCCCAGCCGGTCAGGCAGCCTGTGGAGAGCGTCGCGCCCACGTCCGAGGCAAGCTCCTTTCCGATGTTCACGAGCGACGGCGGCATCCTCACGCCGTCGCGCACCGAAAACGCAAGCCCGTGCGCCTGCCCCGGCTCATGATACGGGTCCTGCCCCAGAATGACGGCGCGCACGCGCTCCGGCGGCGTCAGCCGGAAGGCGGCAAAGAAAAAGCCGCTGGCGGTGAAAAGGAAACCAGCAAAGGGGGAGTTGCGTCGGAACAAACTCCACATCCCTCATCCTGTCCGCCGCAAGCGGCGGACAGGCGTCGTCCGTTCCGTTGTTCCTCCTTTTCCCACACGAATCGCTTCGCTGGATTCGCGTGGGAGCCCTGTCCCCTTTGCAAACCCCCTTAAAACGACCAAGAAGGGGGCTGCGGCCCCCTTCCTTGGATTATCCCCGGGGCTTGGCTTGTGCGGGAGTTTATTTTAAGCTTACAAAACGCGATGCAGATGCGTCTGTGTTAAACCGGCGAGGTCATCGAAATACTCTGCGGCTGTTTCAGATGTGCCTTGTGTGAAATATTGATGCGCGATATGCGTGGCCGCCCTTGCAAAAAGGACGGCCTATCGACTTCCATACGTCAAATATTCAACGGGCGCAAACGAAGCGATTTGTACGGCGTATCGTGCGCCTGGGAAACCCGATTCTACGGCCGCCCGAAGGGCGTTCCTTGCGGAATGCATTATCGGTGAATGGCATGCAGAATCAAAATGCCTTTTCAGGCGCGTAAGCGCTATTTCGTTCTCCAGCGCCTCTTTTCTCCCCATTCTTTTCTGGCAAGACAGAAAAGAATGGGCCGCCGGAGGCATCCCGCGCCATTCCGGCGCATTCGAAATGTACCGCCGGAGGCCGTTTTCCATTTGGAAAAATGCTATTTCTTTGGATATGGCGTCTTTACGCCCGTGCGGCCAAGCAGATAATCGACGCTGACGCCGTAGAAATCAGCCAGCGTGACGAGCGTGTCCACGGAATAATTCAGCGTACCGATCTCGTACTGCGAGTAGGTATTCTGGCTGACGTGCAGCAGCTCCGCGATCTGCTTCTGTGTGTAATTATGGTCGATCCGTAGATTGCGGATATTCTCGTATTTCAGAATTTCCTTTCTCATGAAATCACCCGTCATGAGCTTATCGTATCTGGAAATCAGATATTGCATTTTATCTGATAATCAGATAGAATATGTGTGGAGGTGATTTCTATGCAGGAAATCAAGAAAGCATATGCTATTTTGTGCGGAGCAGCCTCGGATGCGCTGGACGCTTTGCCGGAGTTGCCGGAAAATGTACGCGGTCGCTGGATTTTAGAGAATGCTTTATCAAAAGCAGAACAGCTTATTTGCGATGATGATACAGAAATAAAATAAGAGAGCGTACAGCGCTCTCCATAAAGAAAAAGGAGGAGCCTTCGCTCCTCCTTTTGCCTGTTTTGCTTATTTGTTTTTCAGAAGATCGCGGATCTCCGTGAGCAGAAGCTCTTCCTTCGTCGGTTCCGGGTCCTTTGCAGGCTCCGGTTCGGCGGGCTTTTCCAGCTTCTTCTTCGCGGTGTTGAACGCCTTGACGATGCTGAAAACGATCAGCGCCACCAGCAGGAAGTCGATGATCGTCGTCAGGAACGTGCCGATGCCGATCACGACCGCTTCCTTCGTCACCTCGCCCGCCTCGTTGAGCACAGCCGGGGAAAGCGTGATGTTCAGCTGCGTCAGGTCGATGTCGCCGATCAGCCAGCCGATGAGCGGCATGAACACATCGCCGACAAGACTCGTCGTGATCTTGCCGAAGGCCGTTGCGATGATGACGCCGATGGCCATGTCCATGACGTTTCCGCGGGAGATGAACTCCTTGAATTCACCAAAGAACTTTTTCATTTTTCTTCTCCTTCCTCTTTTGTCTGCACGGATGTGCGGAATTTCTTTTTGTTGCGCCGGATGCCTCCGGAGGCGCATTTGTATGCGCCGGAGGCGCGGTGCGGTTTGCGAAGCCGCATCCGCCGCTCCGCGGGCCATATCTTTTCTGCGCCGGAATGGCGCGGTGTGCCTCCGGCGGCCCATTCTTTTCTGTCTTGCCAGAAAAGAATGGGGAGAAAAGAGGCGCTGGAGATACGAAATAGCGCTGACGCGCCGAAAAAGCGTATCGGTTCTGCCTGCCATTCATCGTTTGTTTGTGCGAAAAGGAACGCCCTTCGGGCGGCGCATCGAATCGACTTGATATGAAATGTCGTACTGCGGCAAATATTTGACGTATGAAAGTCGATAGACGATATTACAATAAGCTCTGCCGCACAGAATGCATCCGAAACAGCCGCAGAGTATTTCGACTACCACGCCGGTCTATCAAAGACGCATCGGTAGCACGTTTTGTAAATTTGAAACAGCCCACAGCACAAACTAAACTCCGGGGAAAATCCAAGGAAGGGGGCCGCAGCCCCCTTCTTGGTCGTTTTAAGGGGGATTGTCAAGGGGGAGAATCGAAACTCCCCCTTGACTATTCTTTCTTTCGACCGTCAACGGCGCTTTCTTTCTCATATGAGAAAGAAAGCGGGGTTGAAAACGCCCTTACGGAAGCATTCCGTAACTTCTCAGTGCTTGGGAACAAGCACCTCTTTGCCGCCCATATACGGCTGGAGGCACTTCGGGATGGTGACGGAGCCGTCGGCCTGCAAATGATTCTCGAGGAAGGCAATGAGCATACGCGGCGGCGCGATGCAGGTATTATTCAGCGTATGGGCGAGGTAGAGCTTACCGTCCTCGCCGCGCACCTTGATATTCAGGCGGCGCGCCTGCGCGTCTCCGAGGTTGGAGCAGGAGCAGACCTCGAAATACTTCTTCTGCCGCGGGCTCCACGCCTCGATATCGCAGGATTTGACCTTGAGATCGGCCAGATCGCCGGAGCAGCAGATGAGCTGACGGACCGGAATTTCCAGATTCCGGAACAACTCGACGGAATAGTGCCACAGCTTCTCATACCAGTCGTTGGAGTCCTCGGGCTTGCAGACGACGATCATTTCCTGCTTTTCGAACTGATGGATGCGGTAGACGCCGCGCTCCTCCAGACCGTGGCTGCCGACCTCCTTGCGGAAGCAGGGGGAATAGGATGTGAGCGTCAGCGGCAGCTGGCTTTCAGGAAGGATCTGGTCGATGAAGCGGCCGATCATCGTGTGCTCGGACGTGCCGATCAGGTAGAGATCCTCGCCCTCGATCTTATACATCATGGCCTCCATCTCCGGGAAGGACATGACGCCCTTGACCACGTCGCCGTGCATCATGAACGGAGGAATGACATAGGTGAAGTGCTTTTCGTCGATCATGAAATCGCGCGCGTAGGCAAGCACGGCCTCGTGCAGACGCGCGATATCGCCCAGCAGATAGTAGAAGCCCATACCGGCTACGCGGCCTGCGGCGTCCTTATCGATGCCGTCGAAGCGCGCCATGATATCGACATGATGCGGGACCTCGAAATCAGGCACGACCGGCTCACCGAAGCGCTGCGCCTCGACATTGCTGCTGTCGTCCGGGCCGATGGGGACGGACGGGTCAATGATGTTCGGAATGACGTACATGATCTCCTTGATCCGTGCGTCCATCTCCGCGACCTGCTGGTCAAGCTCCGCGCGGCGGTCGTCGTCGGCCTTGACGGCGGCGTTGTTCTGATCGATCTGCGCCTGAAGCTCGGCCTTTTTCGCCTCGTCGGCGCACTTTTTCAGCTGGCCGTAAAGCGGGCCGTTCGCCTTCGAGAGCTTGTTGCGGGCAGCCTTGAGGCTTTCGACCTCGGCGATGGCCGCGCGGCGCTTCGCGTCCAGCTCTACGACCTCATCTACGAGCGGAAGCTTCTCATCCTGAAACTTTTTGCGGATGTTTTCCTTGACAACATCCGGGTTTTCTCTAACAAATCGAATATCCAGCATAGCTTTTCTCCTTAGTTCTCCTGGAGCGCTTCGTAAACGGCAAGCGCCTCCTGCGAGAGGTATTCCTTATATTTTTCCACGGTGCTCATGGCCTTTGAGAAGGTGACGTTTCCTTCGCGGGTCGTGCAGCGCAGCGCCGTCAGCAGCGCATCATACGCCTCCTGCGTGCCTTCACTGCTTTCAGAGGCCTCCGCGTGCTCGGTGCGCAGAGCCTCCAGCTCCTGCTCCAGCTGCGCGATGCTTTCCTCCTGCGTTTTTGCCTTTTCCTGCTCGTCCGCAAGCAGCTTCTTGGTGCTGTCCAGCTCCTCCTGAAGCTTGCGGTTCTCGTCCTGAAGCAGCTCCGCGTTGACGGCGGCGTTGGACAGGGCGCTGGAATTGCTCTCCTTCAGATCGGAGAGTGCGGCCTTTGCGGTGTGGGCCTGCAAGACCAGCGAGATCAGCACCAGCAGAAACGCGACGGCAAAAATGATCGTCATGTACCGCAGAAATGCGTTGCGCTTGGCGGCAAGTTCCTTTTCCTTATCTGCCTCGCTCTGCGGCGTGGGCTTGTTTTCTTCACTCATTACGGGAAGTCCTCCTTTCAGCTCAGACGTTCCAGAAGCTCATACAGCCGCTGGAGATCCTCTTCTCCGTAGTATTCCAGCTCCAGACGGCCCTTACGCTTTCCGCTGACGATGCGGACGCCGCGTCCAAGGCGCTTGGAGAGTGTTTTTTCGCATTCGGCCAGATAATCGACCGCGATGGGCTTTTCCTGCTTGGGCTTGGTGGCCTTTACAAGATTTTTGCACATATTTTCCGTCTGCCGGACGGAGAGCTGCAAATTGATGACCTTCATCGCCACGGCGTACTGCTCCGGCGCGGATTTGACGGTCAGAAGCGCCCGCGCGTGTCCGGCGGAAAGTCTCCCCTGCTCGACCAGCTCCAGCACCGCCGGAGACAACGACAGCAGGCGCAGCGCATTTGCCACCGCCGGTCGGGATTTTCCGACGCGCTCCGCCGTGACCTCCTGCGTCATGCCGTATTCGGTCATGAGCTGCTGATAGCCCTTGGCCTCTTCGATGGGATTGAGGTCGGAGCGCTGGAGATTTTCAATCAGCGCCAGCTCCATGGCCTTCTTGTCGTCGGCCTCGATCACGACGACCGGAACCTCGTCGAGACCTGCGAGCCGGGCTGCGCGCCAGCGGCGCTCACCGGCGATGATCTGATAGAAGCCGGACGGCAGCTGCCGCACGGTCAGCGGCTGGATAATGCCGTGCATGGCGATGGAGTCGGCCAGCGCCTGCAATTCGTCCGGGTCAAAGCTCTTGCGCGGCTGGAGCGGATTCGGCTCCACCTTTTGCAGCGGCAGAAGCTGCGCGCCGGAGGGCGGCTGCGCCGTCTGCATGGCCGCTTCGCCGAGAAGCGCGCCCAGCCCCTTGCCGAGGCCACGTTGTTTCGTCATAAAATTCGCTCCCTTTTCAGGAATTTTTCAGCTTTTTCAAGATTTCCTCCGCCAGAGACAGATACGCCCGCGCACCGCGGCTGAAGCGGTCGTAGGCAAAGACCGGCAGCCCGTGGCTGGGGGCCTCGCTGAGGCGGACGTTGCGCGGGATCATGCTGGCAAAGACCTTGCCCGGAAAATGCCGCCGCACCTCCTCCGCGACCTGCGCGGAAAAGTTGGTGCGTCCGTCGTACATCGTCAGCAGCACGCCGAAAATTTCAATTTTCGGATTGAGCCGCCGTTTGACGGCGCGCATCGTGGTCATCAGGTCGGACAGGCCCTCGAGCGCGTAATATTCGCACTGCACCGGGATCAGCACGCTGTCCGCCGCGCAGAGCGCGTTGAGCGTCAGCAGCTCCAAGGATGGCGGGCAGTCGATCAGAATAACGTCATAGCTGTCCTTGAGCGGAGCCAGTGCGTTTTTCAGGACGAATTCCCGGCCCTCCGTCCCGACCAGCTCCACACCCGCGCCGGAAAGCGCGGCGGAGGACGGAATGAGGTCGCCGAAATCCGTGTGGACGACGGCCTCCGCCGCGTCCGCGCCGTTGATGACAACATCGTAGCTCGAGGACGGCGTATGCCCCTTTTCCACACCAAGACCGGAGGTCGCGTTGGCCTGCGGGTCGAAGTCGCAGAGCAGCGTTTTCAGCCCCGCCTGATGCAGCGCTGCCGTCAGATTGACCGCGGTCGTCGTTTTTCCGACGCCGCCCTTCTGATTGACCAGAGCGATGATCCTGCCCATATGCGCCCTCCTTCAAAACTCTATTGAAACTTATTATAATGCGTGTATCCGGCAATTGCAACCAGAAAACTGCCCGATGTTTCACATGAAACATCGGGCGGAAGAATCAATTCAGTTGTTTCACGTGAAACACGCTCAGTATTCCCGGATAACGGCCTTGACCTTTCCGAGAATGGACGCCGCGCGTCCGTCGATCGGGGCATACGCAGGATTTTCCGGCATGAGCCAGACCTCCGTGCCCTTCTTCTTAAGACGCTTGACCGTTGCGGAGTCCTCAAGCAGCGCCACGACGATCTCGCCGTTTTCCGCGCTCTGCTGCGGACGGACGACGACCTTGTCCCCGTCGAGAATGCCCGCGCCGATCATGGAATCTCCGCGCACGCGGAGCGCAAAGCAGCCGCTTTCGCCGTCCCACGGGATGTAACCCTCAATGTTCTCCACGGCAAGGATGGGGATACCGGCCGTAACCACGCCAATCACGGGAATGCGGTCGGGACGGTGCGCGTCGGGAAGCGTGATGGTGCGCTTTTTCATATCGTCCATCTGGATGAGGCCGCTTTCGCGCAATGCGTTGAGGTGGTAATGGACGGTCGCAGTGGATTGCAGGCCAACGGCGGCACAGATCTCGCGCACGGAGGGTGCATAATGATTCTCCTGAATGAACTGTGTGACAAAGTGCAAGATCTTTTCCCGTTTATCCGTGGTGCGCGCCATAAAAACTCCTCCTTTTGGAATGCGCGGCGGTTGCTGAACGCTGTGAATGTATTTCTAAATCGGAGTATAGCACACTTTGCCGGAAAAAGCAAACACATGTTTCTGAATTTTTACAGGCCGGTCAGATCGAAGCTCGGTGTATAGCCGCGCTCAGCGGAGGAAAAGTCCTGCGTGTAGCCGTCCTCGATCCCGAGCAGCATCATGTAGGACAGCACCGAGTCATATTCCAGCTCCGTGATGCGCCGGTCAAACGGCGGCATTTCCGCGGCACGCCCCATCGGGACGTACTGACTCATCAGACTGAAAAGAATGTCCCCGCTGCGGAAATGTTCCGCGACCCAGTCGAGCACGCCCAGAGAATTGTCCACGCAGCCCGGCAGCACCAGATGCCGCACCAGAACGCCGCGCTTCATTTCGTCGTCCTCAAGCACGGGCTTCCCTACCTGCCGGTACATTTCCAGGATCGCGGCGGAGGCCGTTTCAAAATAGTCCGGTGCGGAGGACAGCTTCTTTGCAAGCGCGTTGTCGCTGTATTTGAAGTCCGGAAGATAGACGTCGATCTTCCCTTCCAGCTGCCGCAGCGTCTCCACGGACTCATAGCCGCCGCAGTTGTAGACGACGGGCACGGGAAGTTTCGGCTCCAGCGCCGGAAGAATGTCGGGGAGAAAATGCGTCGGTGTGACCAGATTGACGTTCTGCACGCCCTCGTCGATCAGCCGCTCAAACGCGGCGCGCAGCTCGGTGGAGGTCAGCGGCTTGCCGAAATTCTCCTGCGAAATGTCGTAATTCTGACAGAAGGCGCATTTCAGTGTGCAGCCGGAGAAAAAGACCGCGCCGCTGCCGAAGCTGCCGGAAATGACCGGCTCCTCCCAGTAATGAACGCCCGCGCGGGCGGCATGGACCTGCCCCGGCATTTTGCAGAAGCCGAGCTGTCCCCTCGTCCGGTCCACACCGCATCGGCGCGGACAGAGCGTACAGTGCGTATAAGAAAGCATGATATCCCTGCCTTTACAGCTTTGTGGGTCTATGATAAAATAATCGAAGAGAGAATTCAAGAGAATGTTTCATGTGAAACAATGGAGGAATATGCTGAAGCTCAACGAACGGTATCCCGTCGAGATCACCGGCTACACCTCGGACGGCGAGGGCGTGGCGCGCATCGACGGTGAGGTCATTTTCATTCCCGGCGTGATCGCGGGTGAAAAATGCGTGATCCGCATTGTAAATATCGGTAAAACGGCGGCACACGGCGTATTGGAGACGCTCACGGAGCCGTCGCCGCACCGCGTGGAGCCGGACTGCCCGTATTTTGGCCGTTGCGGCGGCTGCGATTTCCGGCACATGGATTACGACGAGGAGCTGCGCCTCAAGCGCCGGCGCGTCCGCGACGCGCTCGAACGCATCGGCGGGTGCAGCGTCCCGGAGCTGGAGATCACGGGCGCGGCCGTGCAGAACGGCTACCGCAATAAGGTGCAGTTCCCGGTCGCGCAGCAAAAGGGCCGCGCCGTCGCGGGCTTTTACCGCGCGCGCACGCACGAGGTCATTCCGGCGGACGGCTGCAGGCTCCAGCCGGATTGCGCCGAACGGCTGAAAAAGGCCGTGACGGACTGGATGCGCGAAAACCGAATCCCGGCCTACGACGAAAAAAAGCATACCGGCTGCGTCCGGCATATCTATCTGCGGCTGGGCTTTGTCAGCAGGCAGGCGCTCTGCTGTGTCGTTCTGAACGCAAAAAAAACGCCGCAGCCTGCGGCGTTGGTGGAAGCAATTCTGCGCGAGGTGCCGCAGACGGCGGGGATCGTCGTTTCCTATAACGAAAAGCGCGGCAATACCATCCTCGGCGACCGCATTGAGACGCTTTACGGCAGCGATACAATTGAGGACACGCTCTGCGGCCTGCGCTTCCGGCTCTCGGCCAGAAGCTTCTATCAGGTGAATCACGATCAGGCGGAGCGGCTGTATGATGCCGCCGTGCGGCTGGCAGGCCTGACGGAAAAGGACTCGGTGCTCGATCTCTACTGCGGCGCGGGCACCATCACGCTCTGCCTTGCACGCCATGCAGGGAAGGCCTACGGCGTGGAGATCATCGACGCCGCCATCCGCGACGCCAGGGAGAACGCCGCCCGGAACGGCCTTGAAAACACAGAGTTTTTCTGCGCCGACGCCGGAGAAGCGGCGTTGGAATTTGCGCGGCGCGGCGTGAAGCTGGACGTGATCGTCGTCGATCCGCCTCGAAAGGGCGTCAGCCGCGACGTGATCGCCGCCATGCTCGAAATGGCCCCGAAGCGCATCGTCTACGTTTCCTGCGACCCGGCGACGCTTGCGCGGGACGTGAAGCTCCTGCGCGAGGGCGGCTACGCGCTTACCCACGCGGAGGCGTTCGATCTGTTTCCACGCTGTGCACATGTGGAGACGGTAGTTCTTTTGTCCCACAAAAAAGCCGACAGTTATATCCACA
>OIWM01002053.1_pt1 | contig 17671 bp, 20 predicted proteins | sample 1587451 | NCBI WGS metagenome assembly OIWM01 (sample SAMEA3888907, study PRJEB22519) | human gut metagenome | biome: human gut; feature: human-associated habitat; material: faeces | place: Denmark | collected 2011
ATGCGCGGCGTGACGATCAAAATGTTGTTTTCCGGCGTCATCCTCTCGCCTTCCTTCCTTTGATTTAGATATTTTATTCTACCAGATCAGAACGGGCCATTCTGCACAAATTCGGAAACATTCTGTGAATTTTTCATGAACAAAAAAGAGCCTGTACGCTGTGTACAGACTCTTTTCATGATTGACTTTACTGAGCGGACTGCTCGGTCGCAGACTGCTCTGCGTCGGACGGCTGTGCGTCGGACTGCTGTGCGTCGGACTGCTGTGCGTCGGACTGCTCGCTCGCCTCACCCGGACGGGTTACGAGGGTCTGAACGTCCTGCGGCAGATAATCGTAGACATTTTCATAGGTGATGGTGCTGTACAGATCGGTGGTCTCGACCTGCGCCTCATCCATCCACTGCTGGAGCAGCTCGTCCATCGAGCCGGAGATCGCGGAGATGATGTCGCTCTTGAAGTTGTCGAGCTGGCTGTCGTCCAGCTTGACGCGCTTGATGATGTGGTAGCCGTAGTTGCTCTTGACGAGCTCGGAAACCTCGTCCTCAGCCAGAGCCTTCGCGCCGTCGTAGAACTCGGTGACCATCTGACCCTCGGTGAAGGTGTAGCCGTTCGGGTTGTTGGACAGGCCGGTATCCTCGCTGTACTGGTTCATCAGCGTGTCGAAGTCCTCGCCTGCATTGATGCGGTCGAGGATGGACTGCGCTTCCTTCTTCGCTTCCTCATCGGTGCGCTTGGTCTCGCCGGAAGCCGGGTCAACGGTCGTGATGAGGATGTGCTTTGCGGTGATGTAGTTATCCTCGTAGTACTTCTGAATGTCCTCATCAGACGGGGTATTGACGCCGTTCTCGCCGAAATAGTAATCGTTCAGCGCCTGATAGCACTGGCTGATATACATGAAGTTCTGGTAGGTCTGGTCAGAAAAACCGAACTGCGCGATCTGGTTCAGATAAGCGTCCTTGGTGGTGTTCGCGATGCTGTTGCGGCGAACGGACGCCATCTCCTTCTGCTCGTTGTAGCTGAGCTTGAGGCCGAGCTCGTTGAACTTCTGCATGACGACGCGCGCATAGATCGCCTGCTGCTCCGCCGCCTCCGGCATGGAAGCGCCGAGCGACTTGGCCATGTCCTCGTTCGACCACAGGTCGGTCAGACCCATCTGCGCATACATGCTCGCGTAATACTGCATGTTGTAGAGCATGTAGCCCGAGTATTCGTCGGCAGTTACTGCATCGCCGTTTACGGTCAGCACGGTCTCCGCGCCTTCGTTCAGCGGCTTATAGTGGATCATCATGCTCGACACGCCGCCGATGGTCGCGCCCAGTACAACGGCGGTCATGGCAACCATTGCAGCAAGACGCTGTACTAATTTGCTCATGTTACTCCTATCTCCTTACATTTAACAGACTTCAATCAGTATAACACCATTTGTCCTCGGTGACAAGAAAAATCACAGAATCGACACAAAAACAGCGGTGCGGTCTGCGTGCGCGTCAGCTTTTCGAGGAAGCCGCGGCGGAATTTGCCAGCGCGATGCCGCCGCTGACGAGCAGGAGCGACAGCAGATTGCGCACGGTCATGATATTCTCCCCGAGCACGAGCGCGGAAAAGACCGCGCCGAAAACCGGGATGAGGAAGCCGAACAGGCTGACCCGGCCGACCGGGAACCGGCCGAGCAGCGCGGTCCAGATCGTGAAGGCTGCCGCCGAGAGCACGATCATGTAGCCGAGCAGCGCCGCGCCGCCGGCGGTCACGCTGCCGAGGGCGCCGCCGCCGACCCTGCCGAGCAGGCCGAGGAACGTGCCGCCGAGGGCGAGCTGCCAGCCGGTGAGCAGCATCGGGTCGCGGCCGGGCGTATAGATGCGCGAGACGAGCGCCCCGGCGCCTGCCGAGACCGCAGAGAGCAGAATCAGGCCGTCGCCGTGCAGTCGGAAGCCGTCCAGACCGCCGAGGCCGAGCACGAGCACGCCGGCAAAGCCGAGCACGCAGCCGAGCGTTTTCCGTCTCGTGAGCCGGTCATTTTCCAGCAGAGCGTGCGCGAGCAGCAGCGCAAAGAAGGTCTGCGTGCCCGAGAGCACCGAAGCCTTCGTACCGGTCGTACCGGCGAGACCGATATAGTAGCAGACGTACTGGAGCATGCTCTGGAACAGGCTGATCATAAAGATCGCCCTGTATTCGCCGCGCTTCGGACGAATGCGGTGTCCCATGCAGGCCGCGACGAGCAGCACGAGCACGCCTGCGAGCGTGAAGCGCCATCCGGCGAACACCAGCTGCGAGAACGAGTCCCCTGCCGCGATCTCGAACAGCTCGTATCCCTTTTTGACGCAGGGCGCGGCGCTGCCCCAGAGCGCGGTGCACAGAACCGCCGGCAGAACAAGCGAGAGAAGCGTATTGTTTTTCCTTTTCATATCTATATTCCTACCCCTTGAAAATTTATGCAGCAGGTTCAGTATAGCAGTTTTTTCGCCCTTCCGCAACAAATCCGGGCAAAAGAAAGGAACTTCCGATGCATTTCGCGTTTCGGAAGTTCCTTCACTGTGATTCTTCGGTTGTTGACATCAGACTGATCTGCTCCTTTGAAATTCCCTGTATTCGCTGCCCTTAGCGAGCACGGCGAGAATTTCTCAGAGTCTTAGCATCGATGCGTTCGCTCTCAAGCTCCATGGTACGAGCAGCTACCAGACCGTTAAAGAAACCCTTCATCATGATTCATGCACTCCTTTTCAGTGTTTGTATTTTCCTGAGATCGTCTTTCCTGATCTCTGGTATTATAATACACCGCGGGGCACAGAAAAACAAGAGTGAGTTTTTATGAATGTTGCACATCATAGACGTCATTTTATTGTGCATATTGACGAGGATACTTGCGCAGTTTGCACATAGTTAACATTTTGTTTTTATTCAGTTTACACAACGAAGTGAAAGCAAAATAATTTGAAGGAAAGCGGTAAGCGAAAGAGCGGAAAACACCGTTTTCCGCTCTGAGTCCGCATTATCATCGAATTTTGTACTCTTCCGCGAGCTTTTTGAACAGCGGCAGCGCCTTCTCGACGGTCTCGGTCTTGACGCAGTAGGAAATTCGCATATGTCCGGGAGCGCCGAAGTCCGAGCCGGGAACGAGCAGCAGGTCGTATTTCTTCGCCCGCTCGCAGAACGCGCGGTCATCCGCCTCCAGCGTGCGCGGGAACAGATAGAACGCGCCCTCCGGCTTGACGCAGGTATAGCCCATTTCCGTCAGACCGCTGTACAGCAGGTCGCGGTTGGTCCTGTACACCGCAATATCGCTCGTCAGGTCTGCGCAGCGGGCCGCGACGCGCTGGAACAGGCTCGGCGCGCAGACATAGCCGAGCGCACGGCCTGCGCCGCAGACCGCCGCATACAGGTCGGCGCTGTCCGCAGCCTTCGGCGGCACCAACACATAGCCGATGCGCTCGCCGGGGAGCGAGAGCGACTTGGAGTAGGAGTAGCAGACGATGGTGTCGTCATAATAGTTCGGCACGAACGGGATGGTCACGTTATCGTAAACGATCTCGCGGTACGGCTCGTCCGAGATCAGATAGATCGGATGGCCATACTCGTTTTCCTTTTCGCGCAGGAACTCCGCAAGGCGGCGGATGGTCTGCTCGGAGTAGACCGCACCGGAGGGGTTGTTCGGGGAGTTGATGACGACCGCCTTGGTGTGCTCGCTGACGCGCTGCGCAAAGGCGTCGAAGTCGATCTGGAAATCCTCGATGGACGGCGGAACGAGCACGCATTTCGCGCCTGCGCCGCTCTCGATGAACATCTTATACTCCGGGAAGAAGGGCGCGAACACGACGAACTCGTCCCCCTCGCACGCGAGCGCACGGAAGGCGCACATGAGCGCGGCCGCCGCGCCTGCGGTCAGATACAGGCTGTCGCCGGTGTAGTCCGTGCCGAAACGGCGGTTAAGGCTGTCTGCGAGCGTTCTGCGCACGTCCGGCGCACCCGGCGCGGAGGTATAGCCGTGGATCGCGACCGGATCGCCTGCGGCCTCCGCGAGAATAGCCTGACGCACCTCATCCGGCGCCGGCACGTTCGGATTGCCGAGCGAAAAGTCGAGGACGTTTTCGCGTCCGACGATCGCGGCGCGCTGATTGCCATATTCAAAGATCTCACGAATGGTCGAGCGGTGACTTCCCAGCTCGTACATCTGTCTGTTTATCACAGGTATCGCCCCTTTCAGATAGGCTTTATTATAGCACAGCTTTATCTGTCTGTCGATAAAGTCGATTTTTTCACGGTCGGCGGAACATCAGTTTCGCGGCCGGCTTAGAGGATGCGCCTTACCGGCTTCTCCTCGACCGCCTTGACCGGTGCGCACGGGTTGCCGTAGGCGAGCCAGCCGGCCGGAACGTCCTTCGTCACGACGCTGCCGGCGCCGATGACCGCGTTGTCTCCGATCGTGACACCCGGGCAGATCTGCACGCCCATGCCGATCCAGACATTGCTGCCGATGGTGACCGCCTTCGCGTACTCCAGTCCCTCGCCGCGCAGACGCGCCTCAAAGGGATGACCTGCGGTCGAGATCGTGCAGTTCGGCCCGATGAACACGTTGTTGCCGATGGTGACGGTCGCGCCGTCCAGGATGACAAGGTTATGGTTGGCGTAAAAGCTGCGGCCGATGCAGATATTTTTTCCGTAGTCGACGAAGAACGGCGGCTCGATGACGGCGTCCTCGCCGCAGATGCCGAGCAGCTCCTGCAGGAGCGCCGTGCGCTTCACGCCCTCGTCCCAGCGCAGCTGATTGTAATCCATACACAGGTTTTTCGCCCATGTGCGCCTGTTCAGCAGCTGCGGATCGTGGTTTGCGTTGTAAAGCTGACCCAGCTGAGCCTTTTCACTCTCTGTCATAGTCTGTATCTCTCCTTAGTTCTGATGTCGTACAAGCTCATAGTCGTCGCCCGAGCGGTAATAAGGGCAGGCCCTGCCGCAGGTCTGCACGCGGTAGAACTCGTCCTCGTCGAGATATGCCTCGCAGATATACTCGTCCATCTCGTCGTCGTAAACATTATAAGCGCAGTCCTCACAGGTTCCTGTCATGCGCGCACCTCATTTCTCTCATTGCTGCTATCAGCATAACATATTTTATCCCGCTTGTCGACAAACTGTATTTCTATCTTTTTGCACGACAGCGCGCACGAAATAGAATTTGCGCAGCGAATTCATCAAAACCGGGGACATGCGCCTCGGTTTTGATACTTCTGGAGGGAGAAAGTTTCCGTATGGGAACTTTCGGACGACTCGTGTTCTGCGTTCGTCAGAACACAGATTGTCGGAAAAACGAAGTTTTTCGACAGTCTCTTTTTATTCCATGCTTTTTATTTTTTGCAGACTGTGCTATGATACAGATAGATAAAACCTACCCCCAGGAGCGTGAACACTATGAAACTGTATACCTTTGATAATGGCGACGGCGTAAAGCGCGTCGGCGTAGAGCTTTCCGGTTTTCCGGGCCTCATCCGTGATGTGCGTGATTTCGGCCTTCCGTACCGCGATATGACCGACCTCATCCGTCACATCACCCCGCTCGAAAAGGAACGCATCTCGGACCCCGAGGCCGCGCTCGACGGCCGTCCGCTGCGCCTGTCCTCCGTCCGCGTCTGCTCGCCTATTCCGCATCCCGAGCAGGATATCATCTGCCTCGGCGTAAACTACGCCGCGCACGCAGACGAAAGCGCCCAGTTCGACCGCAAGGCCTTTCTGCTCGACCGCAAGAAGGCGACCTATTTCAGCAAGCGCGCATATCAGACGAGCGGCCCGGACGACCTCATCCCCTCCTACCCTGAGCTCGTGACCAGTCTCGACTACGAGGCGGAGCTCGCCGTCATCATCGGCCGCGACTGCAAAAACGTCTGCGAGCGCGACGCTGCGGCCTGCATCTTCGGCTACACCGTGCTCAACGATGTCTCCGCACGCAATCTTCAGACCGAGCACAACCAGTGGTACTTCGGCAAGTCGCTCGACGGCTTCACCCCGATGGGTCCGTGCATCGTCACCGAGGACGAGATCCCCTATCCCCCGGCGCTCTCCATCTCCTCTACGGTCAACGGCGAGCTGCGCCAGAACAGCAATACGAAATGCCTGCTGCATTCCATCTCCGAGATCATCGCCGAGCTGTCGCAGGGCATGACCCTGCTCGCCGGTACGATCATCGCGACCGGCACCCCCGCCGGTGTCGGCATGGGCTTCGATCCTCCGAAGTTCCTCAAATCCGGCGACGTCGTGACCTGCGAGATCGAGAAGATCGGCAGACTCACCAACATGGTAAAGTAAAGGGGCGCGGCAGAAATGGCAAAGAAATCGGCCTCCGAAAAGACCAACGTCATGCGCGTGCTCGAGCAGCACAAAATCGCCTATACCCCCCACGAATACCCCCACGGTAAGGAAGCGGTGGACGGCGCGTCGGTCGCGCACCTGCTCGGCCAGGACCCGGTGCAGGTGTTCAAGACGCTGGTAGCGCGCGGAAAATCCGGCGGCTTCCATGTGTTCGTCATCCCGGTCGAGAAGGAGCTTGACCTCAAAAAAGCCGCCAAAGCCTCGGGCGAAAAATCGGTCGAGATGGTGCATGTCAAGGAGCTGCTCGGCCTGACCGGCTATGTGCGCGGCGGCTGCTCGCCGGTCGGCATGAAAAAAGCCTTTCCGACCGTGTTCGACGAGAGCGTGCTGAACGTTCCGACCGTCATGGTCTCCGCCGGAAAGATCGGCTATCAGGTCGAGTGCGCCCCGGCCGACCTCATCGGCCTTGTCCGCGCCCAGACCGCAGCCATCACGACGGAATAAGCCCGGCCGCGTCCGGATACAGTGCGAACACGGTCTGCACGCCGCAGCCGGTGAGCTGCGCGAGCTTCGCCGCGAGCGTATCCGCGTCGTCGAACAGCACGAAGTGCGCCGCGCCCTCGCGGTCTGTATAGGTAAAGTACCGCGCACACAGCTCGTGCGAGAAAAATACCTGTGCGCCGGTCTCGGCAAGCAGCGCCGCCCGTGCGGCGGCGGAGAGCGGTTTTCCGTCCGGCGAGGCAGAGGGCAGGGTAAAATCCTGCGACACCGGCTGGAGGAACGCCGCGACACGGTGCGCCCCGTAAATGCCCTGCAACGAGGAAAAATATGCGGTCAGGCTGCCGCCCGAAAGCGCGGTCGAAACCGTCAGCACCGCATGCTCCAGATCGCGCCCGATGTTCACCGGAACATAGAGCGGGATGCCGTCCTCCGCAAGTGCTTCATCAAAGGCACGCAGCAGCGCGAGGGTCTGTGCCGTCTCGCGCTCGAAATCCGCGAACACGCCGGGCGCGTTTACGCGCTTCGCCTCAAAGGCGAGGTCGAGAGCGAGACGCTCGGGATTGCACAGCCGCAGTCCGCGCGGCGGATCGCATAAGCCGAGGAAGCAGCCGCGCTGCATCGCCGGGAGCTGTCTGCGCTCGAGCGCTCCGTTTTCGCTCAGTCCGAGGCACAGATGCAGCACCTGCATTCCCTGCGCGGCGGCGCGCACGGCGTCCCGTCCGGCGCACACAGCTACCAGATTTTTGGTATATACCATGAAAAACGACTCCTTTGCATTATCGTGATGTCACTCTGGACTTTTACGGTAAATTCCTTTACACTATACGCAGGGAGCCGCATTTTCATGAGCCTGTCAGAGCGTTCCCATCCGGACTTTTTATCGACAGACCAAATGTCTCCTGCAAAAATCCCGAACGGTTCTTTTCCGTTCGTTCAGAAAGAGTGTACGAATGAGCAAATTCATACCCGATTACGTTTTCGACTCGATATACGACATCACGCCCGAGATCCTGCAAAGCCACGGCATCCGCGCCGCGCTGATCGACCTTGACGGCACGATGGTCTCGCACAAGACCGCCCTGCCCACTGAGGAGGTCACGGCGTTTATCCGCCGTCTGGAGGACAATGGCATTCATGTCGTCGTCTTTTCCAACAACAACGCGAACCGCGTCGGCACGTTCTGCGAGCCGCTCGGCGTGGACTTCATCAGCCGCGCCCACAAGCCGTTCGCGCGCGCTTATGCACAGGCTGTGGAAAAACTCGGCCTGCCGATCGACCAGATCGCGGTCATCGGCGACCAGATCTACACCGATGTGTTCGGCGGCAACCGCGCCGGTGCGCTGACCTGCTATGTTGAGACGCTTGACCGCCGTTTTTTCTGGATCAACGTCCGCTATCAGCTTGAGCGCGGCTTTATTGCGCGCGGACGGCGCAGAATGGAGGCGAGACGCCATGACTGAGCCCCGTTTCGGCCCTGCCGGAAATTCCGAGTCCTTCGCAGCCGCCGGCTTCAAGAAAAGCGAGGACGCTCCCGCATGGCTCGCGCAGATGGGCCTTACCGCCTTCGAGTATCAGTGCGGCCGCGGCGTGCGCTGCGGCGAGGAGACCGCGCTGAAGATCGGCGCGGCGGCAAAGCAGCACGGCATCCGCATGAGCATCCATGCGCCGTACTTCATCAACCTCTCCTCCGAGGAGAGCGAACGCATGGAGAAAAATGTCGGCTATGTACTCGAGACCGCCCGTCTCGCCGTGCCGCTCGGCGCGACGCGCATGGTCGTCCACTGCGGCGGTCAGGGCAAGCTGACGCGCGACCGCGCTATGCGAAATTCTCACGCGAACGTAAAAAACATCCTGCGTGCGCTCGATGAGGCGCATCTCACCGGCTGCACGGTCTGTCTCGAGACCATGGGCAAGAAGAGCGTGCTCGGCACGGCGGAGGAGGTCTGCGAGCTGGTCGCGGCGGACGACCGTCTGCTGCCCTGCATCGACTTCGGCCACCTCAACTGCCGCACCGGCGGCCGCATGAACACGCGCGAGGAAGTGGCGGCGCTGTTCGACCTGATGGAGAATACCATCGGCCGCGAGCGCACCGCAAAGCTCCACGCCCATTTCTCGCACATCGAATACAACGACAAGGGCGAGGTGCGCCACCTCACCTTCGCGGACACGGTCTACGGCCCGGATTTTGCGCCGGTCGCCGCAGAGACCGCTGTGCGCGGCTACACGCCGACCTTCATCTGCGAGTCCGCCGGGACACAGGCCGAGGACGCGCTGTCCATGAAGCGCTGCTATCAAACCTGCAAAGGGGAATAACGATATGAAAAAAGTATTACTCATCCACGGACCCAACCTCAATCTGACGGGCATGCGCGAGCCGGGCATCTACGGCACGGACACCCTCGCCTCCATCAATGCCGAGGTCGTCCAGAAATGCGAGCGGCTCGGCATGGACTGCTCGGTATTCCAGTCCAACTCCGAGGGCGCGCTCATCGACCGCATCCATGCGGCCCGCGAGGACTGCGACGCGATCATCATGAATGCCGGCGCGTACACGCATTACAGCTACGCTATCCGCGACGCCATCGCGGCGGTGCGCCTGCCCTGCGTCGAGGTTCATATGTCCAACGTCCATGCACGCGAGGAATTCCGCCACAAGTCGGTCATCGGCCCGGTCTGCGCCGGCGTGATCGCCGGCTTCGGCAGGCAGAGCTACCTGCTCGCGGTCGACGCGGTCAAGTCTATCATCGGTTAAGAGGCGAAAACACATGAAACGAGACGATTTAAGAGCTTTTCTCGCAGAAAAGCCGTATGACGCGATGGTGCTGACGAGCGAGATCAGCCGCCGCTACGCGACCGGCTTCCATTCCACCGCAGGCGCGGTCTACCTCTCCGCGAAGCAGGCCGTTTTCTTCACAGACTTCCGCTATGCCGAGGCGGCGCGCGCGGCCATCTCGGATTTCGAGGTGCGCGAGATCAAGGCCGGACAGAGCTATTCCTCCCTCATCAACGGACTCATCGAGGAGGACGGCGCGAAAAAGGTCGCGCTCGAGGACAAAACGCTGACCTACGCGGAATTCATGTCGTGGTCCACCGCGCTCCACGCGACGGCGGTCCGTCTCGAGGACGGCGTGGAAAGCCTGCGCATGATGAAGGAGGACTCCGAGGTCGAAAAGATCGTCGCGGCGCAGCGTATCGCCGAGCAGGCGCTCGAGGAGGTGCTGAACGACATCAGGATCGGCGTGACCGAAAAGGAGATCGCCGCCCGCCTGACCTACCTCATGCTGCACTACGGCGCGGAAAACATGTCGTTTGACCCGATCGTTGTTTCGGGTGCGAACAGCTCCAAACCGCACGGCGTGCCCACCGAAAAGACCATCGAGGCAGGTGATTTCGTCACGATGGACTTCGGCTGCATCTATGACGGCTACTGCTCGGACATGACGCGCACGGTCGCGGTCGATCATGTGACCGATGAAATGCGTCTCGTCTACGACACCGTGCTGAACGCGCAGCTCGCAGGCATCGCGTGCTGCAAGGCCGGTGTGACCGGCCGGGATGTGGACGCGGCCGGCCGCCGCATCATCGAGCAGGCCGGTTACGGCGACGCCTTCGGCCACGGCTTCGGTCACGGCGTCGGTCTGGAGATCCATGAGGCGCCGACGGCTTCGCCGCGCGGCAACAGTCCCCTCCCCGCCGGCAGCATCGTCACCGCCGAGCCGGGCATCTATCTCCCGGGCAGATTCGGCGTGCGCATCGAGGATATGCTGTACGTCATCGAAGACGGCTGCATCGACCTCACCGACGCACCGAAATCGCTGCTCATCCTCTAAAACAGCGCAAAAGTTAAGGGTATCTGCCGAGGCAGATACCCTTTTGTTATGCTTTTTCGTTGTTTTCGGTTTTGCTCTGCTCCTTCGCCTTTGCGGCGGCGCGGCGCTCGCGCGCGCTCACCGGCGGGACATTGCTCGACACATGTACAAACTGACCCGTTCCCGCATCAAGCCGCTTGTCGCCGCGGTAGTCGTTCGTGTCCTCGGACAGACCGCGATTATGCAGCAGATGGTTGATGCACTCGGAAACGATGCTGTAAATGACCGCGAACAGCGGTACGCCGATCGCCATGCCGACAAAGCCGAACAGGCCGCCGAAGATCAGAATGGCGAACATGACCCAGAAGCTCGAAAGGCCGGTCGAGTTGCCGAGGATCTTCGGGCCGAGGATGTTGCCGTCGATCTGCTGAAGAATGATGATGAAGATAACGAAGTACAGCGCCTGAAGCGGACTTTCGACCATGATCAGGATCGCGCTCGGAATAGCGCCGATAAACGGGCCGAAGAACGGGATAATGTTCGTAACGCCGATAATGACCGAGATCAGCAGCGCGAAGGACGACTCGATGGTCAGCAGCCCCACCGACATCATCACGCGTATGCCAATGAAGCACAGTACGCCGATGATGAGCGAATCGATGAGTTTGCCGGTGATAAAGCCGCCGAACACGCGGTGAATGTATGCGACGCGCTCGATGATCGAGTTCGCCCGCTCGATGGAGAACAGGCTGTACGTCATTTTTTTGGCCTGCGCGCAGAAGGTCTCCTTGCCGTTCAGGATATAAAGAGCGATGATGATGCCGATCAGAATATCAACGACGACCGAAACCGTCGTAACGACGCCCGTCATCATGGTGACGAGGTGCGGCAGCGCGATGTTCTGCACCCAGTTGACCAGCTGTTCGGAAAACTGCTCATAAACCTGCATGAAGTTGCGCGCGATGACCGGGTTGTCCTTCAGAAGTCCCGTCACCCAGTTCGACACATCGTTCATATAGGTATCCGCTGACTCGACGATGGAAAAAATGCTGACGACGAGCTGCGGCAGCACCATCCAGAGCAGGCCCGCCACGACGGCGAGACCGATGATCAGCGTCAGCAGACTGCTGATGCCCTTGGCGATGCGCGTTCCGTGGGTAAATTTTCTCGACATCGGCGGCTGGATGCGCCGGTAAAGCATATTAAAGACCGGCATGAGCAGATACGCCATGACAAAGCCGTAAATAAACGGACTGAGCGCACCGAACAGCTTTTTCACCACGTTCCAGATGAACGGGAGCTTGATCAGCACAAATGCCACGAGAACGCAGCAGCCGATGACACAGAAAGCGGTCAGCCCCCACTGAAAATAGTGGGGCTGCTCGCTGAATTTTGACTTTTGGGGTTCGTTTGGGTTCTCCATAAATTCATTCCTTTCCTGCCCGCTCCGGACGGGCGCAAGCCGGAGAAAACCGCTCAGGACAAAGCCGCATCACGGAACAGGCGCGGCCTCCTGCGGCGCGATCTTACTCCTCCTCGTCGAAGAAGATCCGCCAGAGCATATACAGCCAGCTCGCCGCGAACGCCACAAAGAACAGCGTGCGCAGCTTTTTGAAGCACTTGGAAAAGCAGGTGCCGAGCCACAGACCGAGTGAGAGCAGGCAGGTCTCGAACACAGCGAAATCCAAAATCGAGAAGCCGCGCGCCTTGTCCACGGCATGATTGGTCCAGCGGCTCGCGGTGCCGCGCGCCTCGTCGGCGTAATGGAGCATCTGCTCTGCACGGGCGCGGAGCGCTTCGCGGTCAACGTTTTCCAGATAGTTTTTCATAGCGTGTCTCTCCTTCTGTTACAGATTGCGTTTTGCAGGAGTCCTGCGTTTTTCGATCGTATTCTTTGCGATGCTGCACGGCGTTTTCCCCATCGAGGAAATGCGCCCCATGCGCATGCCGATCGTATCGGCAAGTACGTCAGCGTCCGCCGCGCCGGTCTCGCGGAGCGCGGCCTGCAGGATCAAACCGGCGGCTCTCGCGTCCGAGCCGGCCTCATGATGGTCGAGCGTGATGCCGAGATAATCGGATACGGTATCCAGTTTATGATTGGCAAGGTCCGGCCATACGCGCTGCGAAACCTTTACCGTGCACACATAGCGGCATTCCGGCATCGGCAGCCCGTAATGCGCCAGACAGGCGCACAGCACGCCGGTGTCGAACATCGCGTTGTGCGCGACGAGGACGCTGCCCTCTGCGAGGGGCGCAAGCTCGCGCCAGAACGACGCGAACGACGGCGCATCCTGCACCATGTTTTCCTTGATGTGGTTGACGCGGACGTTGCTCCAGTGAAATTTGCCGGCGCAGGCGGGCGGCTTCAGCAGCGAAACGCGCTCTCCGACCAGCCTGCCGTCCTCGAAAATGCTGACGCCGAGCGCACAGGCGCTGAGCGGCGAGGCGTTTCCGGTCTCGAAATCGAGTGCGAAGTATCTCACAGGCGCACCTCCCGGCCGGCGGCCGCGCGTTCCTTGCCCGCGAGCAGGAAACGGTAAAAGGGCGCGAGCTTTTTCATGGTCTCGAGCATCGGTCCGACGAACGAGCCGTCGAGCACGGGCGCGAAGTCCTCGCTTTCGCGAAAATCCACGCCGATCTCCTTGCGGTTCAGCCACGACTGGTATTCCGGCTTCGCGTCGGGATATTTCGGGCGCTTATACAGCTCGCCTGCAAGCGTCACCTCCGGGCAGCGCTCCACCGCCTCGAAGGCGTCGAGGAACAGTCTGTCCTCGTGCAGGATCATGTCGCGCAGCGCCTGCATCTCGCCCGTGCCCCATGCGCCCCAGCAGCCCCACGCCCAGTATTCGGGGTGCAGCTCAAAGTAATAGCACGGCATGCTTTCGTGCTGCCGGCGCGCTCTGCGGAAGAAAAGCCACAGATTTGCGCGGTAAAGCGTCTTGTCCTTCGTATACCGGGTATCGCGCCGCACGCGCGAGACCATGCGCGAGGGCACGGTGACGAACTGCGCGTCGATCTGCTGCATGACGGGCGTCATCTGCTCGATCAGCTCATAAAACGGCGTGATGGCGAGTTTCTTGATCTCGTTTTTATGTTCTTCGTAAAATTCCTTGCTGTTTTGCAGGCGGTTAAGCTGAAGCAGGTCGACGCCTGCTGCGGAAAAGCCTGTGAATGCCATAATATCTGTCTGTTCCACCTTTGTCTTGATCCGCAGGAAGCAAAAAAACGTGCTTCCTGCCTTATTATATTTTAACCCCTCGTGTATGGTAAAGCAAGGAGAATTTCGCCTCGAAGATGTTAAGAAAATATGTCCGCGCGCTTCGCTTTATTTTGACAAGTCCCTTCTCTGCGGTGTATAATACAGTATTATACTAAAAAATATACCGGGAGGCTGATTATTATGAAGAACCCCGAAAAACTGCTCGACCTGCTCAGCCAGGACGCCCGTCTTTCGACCGCCCAGCTCGCCGCCATGACCGGCTCTTCTGAGGACGAGGTCGTATCTCAGCTCAAGCACTATGAAAAGAACGGCACCATTCTCGGCTACAAGGCTCTCGTCGACTGGGACAAGACCGACCGAGAGAGCGTTACCGCGCTCATCGAGGTCAAGATCACGCCGCAGAAGGGCATGGGCTTCGATGAGATCGCCCGTCAGATCTACTCGCACCATCAGGTCGAGAGCGTTTATCTGATGAGCGGCGGCTTCGACCTGACCGTCATCATCAAGGACCGCACCATGCGCGAGGTCGCGCGCTTCGTCGCCGAGCAGCTCGCGCCGATGGAGAACGTTCTGTCCACCGGAACCCACTTCATCCTCAAAAAGTACAAGGACTACGGCGTTGAATATAACCCCTCCGAAAAAGATAAAAGAGAGGTCATGATGTCATGGTAAACTACGATCAGATGCTTTCTGACCGCGTCAAAGTAGTCAAACCTTCGGGCATCCGCCGTTTTTTCGAAATGGCAGCCAAAATGCCCCACGCGATCTCGCTCGGCGTCGGCGAACCGGATTTCGAGACCCCGTGGCAGATCCGGCGCGCCGGCATCCAGTCGCTTGAGAAGGGTCAGACCTTCTATACCTCCAACTGGGGTCTTGCCGAGCTGCGCAGCCAGATTGCCGCGCTCGCGCGCCGCAAGTACCAGCTGTGCTACGACGCAGACAAGGAGATCCTCGTCACCGTCGGCGGCTCCGAGGCGATCGACAACACCATCCGCGCCCTCGTCAATCCCGGCGAGGAGGTGCTCATCCCCGAGCCGAGCTTTGTCTGCTACACGCCGCTCACGCAGATGGCAGGCGGCGTTCCCGTGCCGCTGCCGACGCGCGTCGAGGACAAGTTCAAGCTGACGCCCGAGGCGCTGCGCGCCGCCATCACGCCGCGCACCAAGCTGCTCATCCTGCCCTATCCGAACAACCCGACCGGCGCGATCATGGACCGCGACGAGCTTCAAGCGATCGCGAACGTCATCCGCGAGACCAACATCATGGTGCTCTCCGATGAGATCTACAACAGCCTGACCTACGGTCCCGACCGCCATGTCTGCTTCGCAGAGATCGACGGCATGAAGGAGCGCACCATCGTCGTGGACGGCTTCTCCAAGTCCTACGCCATGACCGGCTGGCGTCTCGGCTGGGCGATGGGCCCGAAGGAGCTTATGCGCCATATCTGCAAGATCCACCAGTTCGGCATCATGTCCGCCCCGACGACCGCGCAGTTCGCCGGCATCGAGGCCATCCGCACGGGCGACGACGACATCGCGCGCATGCGCGACCAGTACGACCTGCGCCGCCGCTATCTGCTCGGCGAGCTCCGCTCGATGGGTCTGGAATGCTTCGAACCCGAGGGCGCGTTCTATATCTTCCCCTCCATCGAGTCCACCGGCCTGTCCTCCGAGGAGTTCTGCGAGCGCCTGCTGCACGAGCAGGAGGTCGCGGTCATCCCCGGCAGCGCCTTCGGCGCGAGCGGCGAGGGCCACATCCGCATTTCCTATTCCTATTCGATGAGTCACCTGCGCGAGGCCTGCTCCCGCATGAAGATCTTCCTTGAAAACCTGAAACAGGAACAAAAATAACAAAAAAAGACCCGATACAGTAAAAACAAACTGTATCGGGTCTCTTTTTCTGCAAATTTTAGAATACGCAGTACTGCTTCATGTAGGCGTCCATCAGCGGCAGGAGGTGTGCGTACTCCGCCTTGTCCGCGAGGTACTCACGGATGTCCTGAACGGTTACGAGGGCGTGCACCTTGATGCCGAATTCCTCACCGACCTCCATGACAGCGGTCTTGCCGGGGTTCTGGCCGATCTCGCAGCGGTTGACCGAGATGAACATATCGGTTACCTTGACGTCCGCGCAGCTCTTGAGCACCGGCATGGTCTCACGGATCGCGGTGCCTGCGGTGATAACGTCCTCGATGATGATGACGCGGTCGCCGTCCTGCGGCTTGTAGCCGACGATGCTGCCGCCCTCGCCGTGGTCCTTCGCTTCCTTGCGGTTGAAGAAGAACGGCTTGTCGATGCCGTAGTTGCGGGCGAGCGCACCGGAAACCGAGGTCGCGAGCGGAATGCCCTTGTATGCCGGGCCGAACATCGCGTCGAAGTCGTCGCCTACCGTCTCCTTGACGAGAGCGGCATAGAACTCGCCCAGACGGGAGTTCTGCATACCGGTCTTATAGTTGCCGGTGTTCACGAAATAGGGGGTCTTGCGCCCGCTCTTGGTGGTAAAATCCCCAAAGGTCAGCACGCCGGAGCGCACCATGAAAGTGATAAATTCCTCTTTATATGTCATGTTCTTAACCTCATTTCGTTTTTTCCCGGCAGCACCCGGGGAAGTTGGTATCATTATACCATTCTTTTCGCCGGGATACAACAAATAATCATGGGGACGGCCCCCAAATCCAGAAACCGTCCCCATATAGTTGATCTTTTTTCTTTGCTTACCAAGTGTAGTTTGAGGATGCTAAAGAGATCGTTGCCCAATGTGAAGATTTTAATTGTTCTTCTTTGACGTCAGAATTTCCAGCAACATTGATACCTAGTTTTTCTAGTTCGCTTATTAGATCACTAACATTGCCAGGTACAGATTCCCGATAAATTCCAATTCCGATGTTAGGAAATGCGAACGAATACCCGTGTTCATTATCCATGATATTGCCAGTATTGTGATCTGCTAAGATGCGGTATAACTCATCTGCATTTACTTGAAAAGCCTGAATTCCATAGATAATAGGTTGAATATTTCCATGATATCCCCCTAAAAATTCTATGAATTCCAGTCTACCTTTCTCAGCAAAATCAAACCGCAATTCACTATCAAAGTAGTAGAGCGACTGATCGACAATATCCGGCTGTCCTAATTTCGCTTCGACAGCTTCCATCGTACTTCCCAACAAGACTTCTTGATCGTCCCATCTGATTCCTTGTAGCGGTAACATCGTGAAATTCATTTAATTTCTCCTTCGATTAGGGAACTGTTACATTAAACCTGTCATCAAGAGCAGTCGATTTTTTGGAGCTAGACATCCTCATTTTCATAGTAGCAGAGTCCGAAAAGGATTTCAATAATCAAGGGGACGGTTCTTCTGATTAGGCACTAATCACAAGAACCGTCCCCGTGATTACCCCCGTTGCCCCTGATTACTGTTGCATTTGCAGGAGAGTTGTGCTACAATGCCATTCCAAGGAAAGGAGTGGTGAATATCCACCAGGAAAATGCAACTTTTTTTGGACTTTTGATCCCATTTTTGGGTACATCCCTAGGAGCGGCTTGCGTATTTTTCATGCGCCGTTCCCTCAGCGACGTGGTGCAGCGCTCCCTCACCGGCTTTGCCGCCGGAGTGATGGTGGCCGCCTCCGTGTGGAGCCTGCTCATCCCCGCCATTGACCAGGCCGCGGCCATGGGCCATTGGGCCTTTCTTCCGGCGTTTATCGGCCTTTGGATCGGCGTGCTGTTTCTGCTGCTGCTGGACCATGCGGTCCCACACATCCACCAGAACAGCGGCCAGACCGAGGGCCCGGCCAGCCGGCTCCAGCGCACCACCATGATGGTGCTGGCCGTCACCCTGCACAACATC
>OIWM01002055.1_pt1 | contig 17661 bp, 17 predicted proteins | sample 1587451 | NCBI WGS metagenome assembly OIWM01 (sample SAMEA3888907, study PRJEB22519) | human gut metagenome | biome: human gut; feature: human-associated habitat; material: faeces | place: Denmark | collected 2011
TGCTCCATGGCCTGCGCCGAGGATATTTTGGATCTGTAGTCGAGATGGGCATAAATATTGGCGGTCGTGCTGAAATCCGAGTGGCCGAGCCATTCCTGGATTTGCTTCAGCGGCACGCCGTTGGCCAGCAGCAAGCTGGCGCAGCTATGGCGAAGATCATGAAACCGCATCTTCGGCATCCCGTGTTTTGCTATGTACTTAGGAAAGTACTCCGTCAAATAGTTCGGGCGCATGCGCTCTCCCAGCTCGTTCACAAAGACATAACCGTCGTAATCGTAGTTATAGCAATACCCTCTCCCCGACCTATTCCGTCTGTGCCGAGCACGGCTACCTGTCCGGCGAGCAGTATACCTGCCCCATCTGCGGCAAGCCGACTGAGGTCTACAGCCGCATCACCGGCTACTACCGCCCCGTGCAGAACTGGAACGACGGCAAGGCGCAGGAATTCAAGGATCGCAAGGTCTACGACATTGGCGCTTCGACGGAACGCCGCTTCGGCGCGGCGAAGGCGCCCGCCACGAAGGCTGAGCTTGCCGAGAAGGCCAAGCCCGCCGAGGGCCGGATGCTGCTCTTTACGACCGCGACCTGCCCGAAGTGCGTGATGGGGAAAAAGTTCCTGAACGACGCAAAGCTCGCCTACGAAACGATTATCGTCGACGAACAGCCGGAGCTGGCGCGGAAATACGGCGTGCGGCAGGCCCCGACGCTGCTCATTCTTGACGGCGAGGGCGTGACGGAGCGCGTGGAGAACCCCTCCAACATCCGCGCCTCTGCTGAGGCAAGGGGCAACTGATATGTGTTATGATATTCTTATTGTCGGCGCGGGTCCTGCCGGCCTGACGGCGGCGATTTATGCGCGCCGCGCAGGAAAATCGGTGCTGGTGCTGGAGCGCGATGCCTTCGGCGGCCAGATCACCTTCTCGCCCAAGCTGGAAAACTACCCCGGCTTTGCGGAAATTTCCGGCAACGAGCTTGCTCAGCGGATGCTGGAGCAGGCCATGGCTCTCGGCGCGGAGATCGACATGGACACCGTGCTGGAGATTCGCGACGGCGCGCTCAAAACGGTCGTCGGCGAGAGCCGCAGCTATGAGGCGCGTTCGGTCATCATCGCAGCGGGCGCAAAGCACCGGCGGCTGCATCTGCCGCGCGAGGAGGAATTTATTGGTAACGGTCTGTCCTTCTGCGCGGTCTGCGACGGTGCATTCTATCGCGGCCAGCACGTCGCCCTGATCGGTGGCGGCAATACGGCCCTGCAGGAGGCCGTGCTGCTGTCCGAAATCTGCGCGCGCGTCACCGTGGTGCAGAATCTTCCCTTTCTCACCGGCGAGCAGCGCCTCGTGCAGACGCTGGCCGCGCGGGAGAATGTCGAGTACCGCTACGGCACAGTTGTGACCGGCTACGAAGGCGCGGAGGCGCTGACAGCGCTGCGCCTTTTGCAGACCGAAACCGGCGAAGAAAGCCGCCTTGAAGTCGACGGCGCGTTCCTCGCCATCGGAACGGAGCCGGAAAATGCGCCCTTTGTCGCCGTTGCGGCACTGAATGAGCAGGGCTATATCGCCGCAGGCGAGGCTTGCACGACCGCAGCCGCCGGTATTTTCGCCGCCGGAGACTGCCGCGCCAAGGCCTACCGTCAGGTCGCCACCGCCATCTCCGACTGCGCCGCCGCTGCCCTGAATGCCTGCCGTTGGCTGGACAGCCAAGCCAGATAAAAATGCGCTGCCTCGCCGGCAGCGCATTTTTTATGAAATTTTACGGGTATCATTCGCCTGCTGCGGCAATGTAATCATTCACGAAGTGCATGATCTCACGTTCCAGCAGCTTCTCCGCGCTGCCGTCGCACGCTCCGGTCAACACCGCCGGAGCCGACTGCGGGAAATACTGATAGATCAGCCCAAGCGGGACATGAACATCCTTCAGATTCGCCATCATCCGATCGATCGCCTCCACGACCTCCGGCATTCCGATGTAATACCGTGCGCGGTCCGAAAGACTGTAGCTGCGGGCGAGGCGCTGCTCCTCCGGCGTTCCGTGGTAATGCTTTTGCCAGTTTTCGGGGTGATTCAGCATCGCCTGCTCCAGAGCCGCCGGGAAATTGGCCCGGCGCTGTGCGGGAATAAGTGCCTGCTCAATATGTGATAGGGCAAATAGCGCATCGCGGTAGCCAAAGGTCAGCGCCGGACCGACCTTCAAGATGGCGATGCCATCTTCCACCATATGCCGTAGACACGCCTCGGTCTGATAGTCTGTGGAATGGCCCTCAAAGACGAGATTGGGATAATCGGCCAGCATCGCGACTAGCTTCTGTGCTTTCTCATGGTCATACAGAAACACTGCGTCGTCGCCGAACTCAACGCCTGGCTGCACCACGACGGCGATGATATACTGCCACGCCTCCTGTAATCCGCAGGCATTGAATTCCTCCAGATATATCGCAAGCGTCTCCCGCAGGTCCTCCGGGTTTGTGACAGAAATGCGGTCCTCCTGCTCCGTTGCGCCGCCGGGGATGGGGACCTCGCTGCCGATCACATAGACCGGATGCAGCGCTTCGGGATGCTCAAGACGGTAGCGTGTAAATTCTTCTTCTGCTGCTCTGCACAGCCGAGCGCCGCGTCTTGCACAGATCCGTTTGTCCAGTGCGCCCGCCGGGTCGTCTGCGACCTTCATGCTCGTGTCCAGATGAATCTTCGTAAAGCCCGCCGCGACGTATGCCTGCACCAATGCTTCGGCCTTGTCCATTGCTGCGGCTTCCGGCTCCTTGCAGAAGGTCAGTGGACCCAGATGGTCGCCGCCGAGAAGGATCTGGCGCATATCACAGCCGGTCTGTGCGGCGATTTCTTCGATAAAGCGCACGTAGTCCTTCGGCTTCATTCCGGTATAGCCGCCGAACTGATCGACCTGATTGGCCGTTGCCTCGATCAGCACAGTGCGCCCATGCTTGGCGGCATCGCGCAATATCGTTTCGATTACCTTGCGGTTTGCGGTACAATAGGACGGAATCCCGACGACTTTCCCCTGCCTGCGTTCGTTCAGAATCTTCAAAATTGGATGCAGCATCTTCGTATTTCTCCTTTTCGTATGAATTTGGCCGCTGTACGCACCACACAGGATGCGTGCAGCGGCCGGTAAAAGGGGTCAGGCTTCAAAATTCGCCTTGAGGAACGCGAGAGAGTCGAGCAGAAGCTGGTCATACGCTTCGTCGCTGATGTCAGCGGGGACAAATTCACGCCAAAGATGTACCGCCTTGCTCAGCGGGCCGTTTTTCAGCATAAAAGGCTCGATGCAGAGATAGCCCTGGAAGTCCAGCTCACGCAGGACCTCGCCCATCTCCTTCCACGGCAGAGAGCCAAGGCCGGGGAGCTTGCGATTGTTTTCGTCGAGATGCATATGGCCGAGCTTTTTTCCTGCGCGGCGCATCGCTTCGGGAAGATCGTCCTCCTCAATGTTGGAATGGAACGTATCGATGAGCAGCAGCAGATTGGGGCTGCCGACCTCGTCGATGAATTTCAGACCCTCCGCAACATCATTGATGAGGAAGGATTCATAGCGGTTGAGAATTTCAAGATGCAGGGTGATTCCCAGCGCCTCAGCGGTTTTGCAGACCTGCTTCATGGAAGCAACGGCGTAGCCCCAAGTCCGCTCCTTATCGTGATCGACCGACCAGTCGGCGGGCCATGCACTGATTAAGCCGCCGATCAGCGTGTTGGTGCCGAGCTTGACCATCTGGCGCATCAGTTTTTCCAGATACGCAATGCCGGCAGCACGAATGGCAGGGTCGTCCGCAGAGGGGTCCACATCCGCCCCGGTGCCGTTGTTGACGGAAACTTCAAGGCCCAGCGCAGTGACCGCCTCGTGCAGCGCCGCGATTTCTTCATCGGTCATTTTGTAAAGATCCCCGGCATCGATCTCCATCACGTCAAAACCGGCGGCCTTGATTTTCTTTGCAACCTCAAGATAGTTGCATTTGCCTGCGTCTTTCATCCAGTAGTGAAACAAAAGTCCGTATTTCATGGCGGTACTCCTTTAATCATGATTTGAAGTGATTTTGTTAGCTATTTTCTCCGGAGATCAGTGCTGCGACCGTTTCCGGCGAGATTCGGCCCTCCATCGGACCGAACGCCGCGGCGTTCAGTGCGCCTGCTGCGTTGGCATTACAGGCGGCTTCATAGAGGTTTTTACCCTGTAGGAGCGAGGCAAGGAATGCGCCGTCGAAGCAGTCGCCTGCCCCGGTTGCGTCAAGCTGTTCGACCTTGAACGTTGGCGCCTTAACAAGCCCGTCGCGCGAGTAGATTGTGCTGCCCTTGGAGCCGTTTTTCAGCGTGATGAGCTTGAGACTCGGGTACTGCGCGAATAAATAGTCCACGGCTTCTTCGACGCTGGGTTTCTTGGAAAGCATCAGCAGCTCACTCACACCCGGCATCAGGACGGAGCAATTGGAAAGAATGGGTGCGACGATCGCGCTGAAATTGTCGTCACGCAGCAGCTCCGGCCGAATGTTAGGGTCAAAGCTGATCTCCGCCCCGTGCGCGGCAAATTGGAGCGCCGTATCGACGATCTTTTGGCAGAACTCTGGTGTTACGGTCAGTGAACAGCCCATGACATGGAAATATCCGGGCGCTGCAACGCGACCAAGCGCCGGTACAGGTACATCAACTGCGGCAGTTCCGTTGATGTGGAAGATAAACTCGCGGGAGCCGTCGTCGTGGTACATGACGAAAGCCGAACCGGTCGCCGCGTTTGCGGAACGATTTACGTGGGAGCAGTCCACGCCACAGCCGGTCAGCCGGTTAACGATGACATCACCGAAGGCATCCCGGCCGACACCGCCGATGATGCCTGCCGGCACACCCATGCGTGCAGCGGCGGAGATCATGATGGCCGGTGCGCCGCTGGCGTACGGCCCGAGGTATTCGCCGGGGGTGCTGTGGGGTACTTCTGATTTTGCGCGCATGATCTCAACGATCATCTCGCCCATCGTCCAAATGCTTTTCACTCGAATGCCTCCTGTTCATATGGTTTATTCGCCGATGAGCAGCTCCGGGAGCTGCACAAACTTCGATTCCTGCAGCGGCGTGAAAACGTAAGCGCGAAAGGTATCTCCGAGCGGGATGGGGACGTAGTGGAGCTTACCTGCTTTTACTTCAACCTGGGTGCCGGGACGGATCCGAACCAACTGAAGCGAATCGGGATCAACGCTGTCGCCAACGCGGGTCCCGAAGGGCATGATGCACGTGCCTTCGGTAAAGTAGAAGTTTTCCGTATCGTCGTGATACTCCAGCGTGTCGAACTCGACGGTCCGGTGCCAGCCCTGCAAAATGCCGGAGATGACCTTATTGGTGCGCAGCATTGTTTCCAGCGGAAAGCTGCGCCACTCAAAATGACCGGAACACAAAAGATTTTCCTCGCCGGGAAAGGCAAAACGGACGCCACTGATTTTTGCATCTTCAGCATTGATTACTTGGACTTTCATGGCATTTTCTCCTTTTTTTCTAATAATAACATCGGCTTTGAAGGAAAAAAAGGGAGATCTTTTTGCTTTTTCCTAAGCGAAACGGAAAATATTGCACCGCAAAAATTTCCCCCGCCGGAATAGAAAAAAGCCGCACCGTCCGAACAAGACGATGCGGCTTTCGCTATGAAATTTTGGAGTCTAGCGATTATCTTTTTCTCTTCCGGGAGAGAGCTGACTGCGGTAGCTTGCCGGGGTCACGCCGGTCTGCTTGCGGAAGCATTTGCAGAAGTATTTATAATCCGTATACCCGACGTGTTCCCCGACATCCTGAATTTTCATCTCCATATTCTCCTCCAGCAGCTTTTTGGCGACCTTCATGCGGTAGTTCGTCAGATACTCGACAAACGTCATGCCAGTTTTCGCCTTGAAGAGCTTGGTAAAATAGAAGGAGCTGAGATTGACCTTTCCGGAGATATCGCTCAGCGAGATCACGGAGCTGTAGTTTTCCTCGATGAAGGCGATGGCCTCGCCGATCAGATCGTCGGAATAGTCCTCCTTCATGTCCCGCAGGTTTTTGAGGCAGCGATCGATGTTGGAGATGCACCAGTTATGAATGGCGATGGTGTCATACATATATTCGAGCCCCAGATTGCTGGTATCCTCGATTCCTTTTTCGACGCAGAAGCGCGCCAAGCCGATTGAAAAGATAAAAATTTGCTGATAGATGAATTCCTGATTGCCGTCGGAATAGGCAACGACATAAGACAGCAGCCTTGAGAAAATTTCGATGGCCGTTTCCCTGTCCTCCAAGGCGATGGCGCGGAAGATTTCCGATTCCAGCTTCATCGGGTATTTATAGTCCGAGAACCTTTTCAGCGGCGGGCAGAGCAGAATGCCTTTCGTTTTTCCTCCCTGTATGGCCGCGCGGGCGGCAGCGCAGTAAGAAAGCGAGAGCCGCTCCATCTGCTCCTCATACGGGCCGTAACCGACGGCGGCATTGACTTCGCCGCTTTCCTGAAGCAGCGCGGTAATCCAGTGTAGCTGGCTGTTGACCCAGGCATCATGATCCTGCGTCTGTGTGTAGTTATACAAGAAGATTACGATTCTCGTGCCAAGAGAGTTGAACGCAATTCCCTTTTCCGGTCGATCGAGGACCTTCTGAATCCGGCGAAAATTTCTCCCGCAATAGACCTTGACCGTGTCCTCCTCCGTCGGGCTTTTCTGAAAGTCGATTACGACGGAAAAGCCGCCGTACGTCCCGCCGATGGTTTCAAAATACCGATAATCCTCCAGCCGATCCATGTCGCCGATCATCAGGGAATAGGTAATCTGTCGGTCCAGCTCGCGCTGGACCTTATAGACCTGCTCCTTGAGCTGATAGTGGCTGTCGGCCCGCTTCTTTTGCAGACCCTTCTTTTCCAGAATATCCTGCACCGCCGCAAGGAACTCGGTCTTGCTGATCGGCTTGAGCAGATAGTGATTGATGCCGAGCGAGAGCGCGTCCTTCGCAAAGGAAAACTCATCATATGCGGAGATGATGATGACCGAGGTGTTCGGCGCAGTAGTGCAAATGGAGCGAGCCGCTTCAAGGCCGTCGATGCCCGGCATTTTAATATCCATACAGATCAGGTCGGGATGCACATTGGCGGCAAGCTCAATGGCTGCCCGGCCGGAATCGGCCTCAAAAATCTCCGTGATCTCCGGAACATACTTGTCCACCAACATACGGATTGCTTTGCGAGTGATCTGTTCGTCGTCTGCAATAAGTAAACGGTACATACGTTACACTTCCTCTCTGGGAGCTTGTAATTGGTCAGCCGGGATTCTGAGCCGGACAACGGTCCCGTGTCCGGCAACGCTGGTAATTTCAAAGATGTTCTTGCCGTAAAACAGCTGCAACCGATTGATGACGTTTTTGATGCCGATGCCGGTGGAGTGGCCGCCGCGATTTTTGGTCGTTTCGCCTGTGCGCTGAAGTTCACTGAGCGTTTGTGCATCCATGCCGATGCCATCATCCTCGACGCAGATCAGGAGTTCACCGGCCGACGTTCTGTGCGCATCGACGCGGATGGTGCCGCCGCACTCGTTGCTCTCAAAGCCATGAATTACGGCATTTTCGACGATCGGCTGGATGGTCAGACAGGGAATCTGCACCGAGAGCGTATCCTCATCAATGTCCGTTTCAAAATGAATCCGATCGCCGTAGCGCAGCTTCTGAATGCAGATATAGCGGTTCAGATTTGTGATCTCCTCGCCGAGCGTAACCGGCGTTTCCAGTCGCCGCAGATTATAGCGCAGCACATTGGATACGGTGATAATCAGAGAATTGGTTTCTGCGGCATCCTCAAACATCGCCGTCTGCGCGATGCAGTTCAGGGTGTTGAACAGGAAATGCGGATTGATCTGCGATTGCAGCGCCTTCAGCTCTGCGTCGCGGAGCATATTTTGCGTATTCAGGTTTTTCAGCTCACTGTTGCGCAGCTCGTTTTCCAGATTGGCCTTTTCGTTCAGCCGCGCGATATAGCGGCGAATTTGCTTGGACATTTTATTGAAGGCAGCGGCAAGGTCGCCGACCTCGTCGTCAGAGGCAATATCGATCTGATGCTCGTCCTCCGGATACTGCGCAATGACGGCCGCCTGCTCCGTCAGCAGGGAGAGCGGCTTGGTAAGATTTCGTAAAATCAGGATGGTCGCGGCAGAAATCAGCAAAATGATGACGGCCAGAATCATCACCGTTGCATAGCGCATGGCCGCGCTGCCTGCGACAAGCTGCTCGTAGGTCGCCTTGCTTTCCGTCATGTACTCAAAGACGAGAAAATTGATGCTCCCGGCGACCGAGGAAGCGATGGAATTCGCCCGTGCGAATTCCTCCGACATTTTTTCAATATCTCTGCCGCGGCAGGCCTTGATCGACGCGTTGGCGCACTGGCTCAGCGAGATGAGCATATTGCGGATGTCGTTATAGGCCATCTGCTCCGTCTGCGTGGCAAATACGGTCGGCATTGCGTTCACGGTTGCATACAGGCTGTCCATTTTTGCATTTAAGTGGTCCACATTGCGCGTGCTGCTCTGCGACAGATAAAGCTCCAGCTCGTCGAGTACCTCGTTCAGACGCTCTGTCGCATCGTTCAGCAGAACGACATTTTCCAGAATCTTCTGGTAGGCGCTGGAGGTCTGCTTTTCCTTTTCCAGAAACAGGTTCATAATCAGAACCGTTACGATAATCAGGACGAGGACAAAAATGCCGAGCTTTTCCCAGATTTTCAATCTTCTCATCGTATCAGGACACCACCGTATGAGGAATCAGATATTCTTGCGCCGCTGTGTCCAGCTCGCCCCGGCAGGCGCGGACCGCCGTCTGCACGGCCAGCTCACCCATGCGGAAGGGATCGGTGTTCACGGTGATCTGCACGATACCGCTCTGGATATAGGTTTCGATTTCATCGGAGTAGCCGATACCGGCGACATCGACCGAATTGACGCGGTTCAGGTCGATAATACCGCGCACCGCGCCGGAAATCAGAGTTTCGTCCAAACAGAGAATGTAGTCCGGACTTCCGTTCGGTAACAGAAGCAGCGTTTCTGCTGCGCTCATTGCCGTCAAAAGATCGGATTTTGTATATACGGTGTCAACGATGGTAACGGTCTTTCCAGCTTCAAGCGCATCGTACAGCCCCTTCAGAGTTGAAGAAACAGCCTGATCTTCCTTTTCCGGGAGAAGCAGCGCTGCGGTGAGATTCATCCCCTTTTTGCAAAGGGCTTCGCCGAGGTCGTAGCCGACCTGATAGTTATCCGACCCAACATAGGCGCTGCTATCAGGGAGGGCATCGTTTCTTATCGAAATGCATGGAATGGCGGAAAACGGCTCGAGTGAGCTTTCTTTGGCCGACGGAGCGGCGCTTACGATGATGGCATCTATATTGCAATAGTCCGCCCAGACCTCAAAGGGGGTGCCGTTATCGGCGTAGGCGGAGTTCAGCTCGGCTACCTCCAGCGCAACGTTCCACTTTTGCGCCTCCTGCTCCGCTCCGGCGAGGAACTGCTCGGCAAAGCTCGTATCTGGGCTTCCGATGTTGATGGCGAAATGATATTCAAAGCTCAGCGCCAGCGGCATACTGGACATCTGCTCGTCCGGCTGCTCGATCAGCGCCGTTGCCGCCAACAGCGCGGCGATCAACACGACGCTGACCGCGAGGAACCATTTCATTTGCTTCTTTCCCATTGCTGACGCACCTCGCATTTTTGGACTATTCTACCATATTCTCGACATTCTTACAAGCGCGATTTGGAAAAACCCAAACGCAGGACGGCCGACCGTCCTGCGTTTGAGGAAAATTGCTTTTAATTTGCCTTCTTCTTTGTTACCACGTCCACATAGACGGCCGACAGAAGAATCAGACCCTTGATGATGTACTGCCAGAAGCTCGGCGTATTGAGCAGGCTCATGCCGTTATCCAGACTTGCCATGACCAGAGCGCCGACGATGGCGGACGGAACGGAGCCGATGCCGCCGGACAAGCTGGCGCCGCCGATGACGCAGGCTGCGATCGCGTCCATTTCGGCCATTTCACCGGCATTTGCCGTACCGGCGTTCAGACGCGAGGTCAGAATAATGCCGGCAACCGCGCACATCACGCCGATGATCAGATAGGTGACGAATACGATACGCTTGGTTTTGATGCCCGCGAGCTGCGCCGCCTCATTGTTGCAGCCAATGGCGTAAATGCACTTGCCGAAGCGCGTTTTCTTCGTCAGGAAGGTGAACAGCACTGCGAAGCACAGCAGGATCAGAACAGGGATCGGAATCCCCTGATAATCCGCCATGATGAACATAAAGCCGCAGATGAGTGCGAGAATAACGACGAGCTTCAGAATGGTCAACGCGGAGCTGGGGACGGCGATGTTATACTTTTTGCGATTTTTTCTGCCGTGCAGGACTAGGAAAACGGCTGCAACGCAAGCAATGCCGCAGAGAATCCAGCCAAAGACGGCGGGGATATAGCCCTGACCGATGATCTTGAATCCCGGTGTCATGGGCGCGATGCTGGCACTCTTGGTGATACCGATCAGAACACCGCGATAGACCATATAGCCGCTCAGACCAACGATAAAGGCCGGAACCCGCATATAGGCGACCCAGAAACCGTTCCAAGCGCCAACCAGCAGGCCAAACACCAGGACCACGCCGATGGTTGTGGGAAGGCTCATCTCATACCACACCTGACAGCAGGCTGCGATGCCGCCCAGAAGGCCCATGGCCGAGCCGACGGACATATCGATGTTGCCGGTCACGATGACCAGCAGCATTCCGAGCGCCAGAATGCCGGTGACTGCGGTTTGGCGGAACAGAATGGAGAGATTTCGGGGCGATAGCGAGGTGCCCTTTGTCAGAAGCGCCAGAATTCCCCAGATCACCACAAGAGCGATAATCATGGTATACGACCGGATATTTTGCTTCATATTACCAAGCGCCCGGCCAAGACCGTAGGTGTTGTGTTCTTTCTTATTCATCCTCGTTTCCTCCCGTCGCAAGGCGCATAATGCGCTCCTGCGTCATATCTTCATGCAATACCGTTCCGCTGACTGCGCCCTCATGCATGACAAGAACGCGATCGCTCATTCCCATGATCTCCGGAAGCTCGGAGGAGATCATGATGATGGAAAAGCCCTTTGCCGCCAAGTCCATCATGATCGTATAGATTTCGTACTTCGCGCCCACGTCGATGCCGCGCGTCGGCTCGTCAAGAATCAGAATTTTCGGTTCGGTCATCAGCCATTTTGCGAGAACGACCTTCTGCTGGTTGCCGCCGGAGAGGCTCCTGACTTCAGCGTTCAGCGACGGCACCTTGATGCCGATTTCCTTGACATACTGCTTGGCAAAGAAATATTGCAGGTTTACATCAACAACGCCCATGTGACACAGCTTTCGGAGGCTGGCAAGGACAATGTTGTCGCTGACCGTCTGCGCAAGCAGCAGACCCTGCGCCTTGCGGTCCTCGGTGACAAGCGCAATGCCGCGCGAGATCGCGTCCGCCGGAGAGTGGATATCGACCTTTTCGCCAAAGAGCGTGACCGTGCCGGTTTTCTTTCCCTCCATCGCGCCGAAGATCGTCATCGCCATCTCCGTCCGCCCTGCGCCCATCAGTCCGGAGATGCCCAAGATCTCGCCCCTACAGAGGTCAAAGGAGATATTTTTCAGAATCTTCTTCCCCTTAGCGTCCGTCAGGCTTAAAGCCCGGACCTGCAAGACCGGCTCGCCGATCTCATGCGAATGGTACGGGAAGCGGTCCTCCAACTCTCTGCCGACCATGGCGCGGATGACATCCCATTCCGTAACGTCCGCCGTTTCGTAGGTGCTGACAAGCTGTCCGTCGCGAAGCACGGAGATGCGGTCGCTGATGCGGAACACTTCTTCCAGCTTGTGTGAAATATAAATACACGTCACGCCGCGCTGACGCAAATGATCCAAAAAGTCCATCAGTACATCGACTTCCTTTTCGGTCAGAGAGGCCGTCGGCTCGTCAAGGACAAGAATCTGAACGTCCTTAGCAAGCGCCTTTGCAATCTCCACCATCTGCTGCACGCCAATGCCGAGATGCTTCGTTTTTGTATGAAGGTTTGCGCTGATACCTAATTCCTGACACAGTGTCTGTGCCTTTTGATACATCACGTTTTCGTCGATCAGGCCGCATTTCTCCGGCCATGCGTTGAGATAGATGTTTTCCGCGATGTCCATCTCACCAACCAGATTCAGCTCCTGATAAATGATTGCGATCCCCTCGCGCTCCGCGTCCACAACGTTCTTAAAGGCGCACTTTTTATCGTGAATCAAAATCTCTCCGTTGTAGCTGCCGGTTTTATAAATACCGCTGAGGATTTTCATCAGCGTCGATTTTCCTGCGCCATTTTCGCCGCAGAGGGCGTGGATTTCGCCCTGCTTTACCGCAAGCGTGACGTCCCTCAGCGCATAAATACCGGAAAATTCCTTGCTGATATGCTGCATTTCCAAAATATAATTCGACATTCTCTTTTCCTCACAGTCGGAATCATCCAAGATTTATAAGTTGCGGAGCAGAGGTGAACCTGCTCCGCATTGTTGCTCGAACGAGATTGGATTAGCCGACGTTTTTGTAGATCGCGTCCTCGGCCTGCCAGCCGTCCTCAATGACGACGTTCATGTTTTCAGAGGTCACGGCGAACATATAGTCCGTATCCGCCAGCATGACGGAGGGAACGTCAAACGTGCCGTTGTTCGTGGTCGTGACGGTGTACTTCGTAGCGGGGTCCTCGCCATTGCAGAGCATATAGGCCGCGACAACACAGGTTTCGTCGCAGAGCGCAAAGCGGCGATAGATGGTCATGGTCTGCGTGCCTTCGACGATTCTCTGGCAAGCGGCAAGATCGGTGTCGAGGCCGGTCACGACGACCTTACCCGCAAGGCCCTGCTCCGTCAGCGCCTGAATCGCGCCGCCGGCAGTGCCGTCGTTGGAGGTCAGAACGCAGGCGACGTCGTTGCTGTTGGCGACAAGGCCGTCCTCGGTGTATTGCAGCGCGTCCTCAGCGGACCAGCCGTCGCACCACTGATCGACAACGATCTTGATGTCGCCCTTGTCGATGTAGGGCTGAAGGACGGACATCTGGCCGTTGCGCATAAGCAGAGCGTTGTTGTCTGTGGGAGAGCCGGAAATCAGGAAGTAGTTGCCGGTGGGTGCGTGCTCAACAGCGAACTGTGCCTGAAGTACGCCGACGGTGTAGCAGTCGAAGCTGACATAGAAGTCCAGCTCGCAGTTATTGATCATACGGTCGTTTGCAACGACGGGGATCTTCGCCTCATGCGCGGCCTCGACGATGGTGCTGGCAGCGTCGCCGTCCTGCGCGATCACGATGAGCGCGTCAACGCCCTGCGTGATGAGATTTTCACACTGAGAATATTGCAGCTCTTCGTCGCCGTTGGCAGACTGGATAACCAGCTTTGCGCCAAGCTCGTCGGCTTTCTTCTGCATATTCTCTGCGCAGCGTTCCCACTTTTCTTCCTGCATCGTTGCGAAGGATACGCCAATGGTGATGCTGTTCTTGCTCGGATTGGAATTATTGTCCGTGGTGCCGGGATCGGGGGTGTCCTTTGCGCAGCCCGCAAACAGGGTCAGGATGGTTACTGCGACCAGCAGCAATGCCAAAAATTTCGCTTTCATCTTCATTCCTCCGTTTTCATAATTCGGATGCCCGCGGCATCTGCATTTACTTTAGCGGTTTTTGTCGAAGTTGAAAACCTTTAATCTTGCTGAAATTGGTTTGAAAAATTGCTCCATTTTTTGGCGTTATGACGAAAACGCAATATTTTCTCCCTTACCCGGAAGGGACAGCCGCGCGATTTGGCGTTACGACAAGATTCTACCCCAGGGACAATATTTCGCATTTTTTTTCGTCTTTTCATATTTTTTCGTGGGGATATAATGAAATCACCACAATAAAAAAACTATGGAGGCTGAACAAATGGATAAGCAATACATCGTTGACCTGAGTCAAAGACTCATCCCCGGCAAGGAGCATAACTTTAACTTCGACATCGATCTGCGCGACGCTGCGGAATCGATGGAGCTTGCCTATGATGATTCCGTCTGGTACAAGATCGCCTATGTGTCGATGTGCACCCACAACAGCACGCACGTTGAGGTCCCCTTCCATCATATTAAAGAAGGCCTTCAGGTCGCCGACTTCCCGCTGGAGCGCCTGATCGGCAACCTGACGCTGCTTGACTTCTCCTATAAGCCCGACGACGGCGTGATTACGTTGGAAGATCTGAAACAGTACGACGACCAGATTCATGAGGGTGATATTCTGTTCATCAAGACGCATATGGATAAGTACTTCCGCTCTGCGGACTGGAATACGTATCCGTACATCGAGGTCGCCGGCATCGAGTGGCTCATCAGCAAGAAGATTGCCGTCCTCGGCACGGACGCGGCCGGCATCGAGTGCCAGACGGCCTATAATCAGCCGGGCCACGTTACCCTCTTTAAGGCGAACATCCCGCTCGTCGAATCCCTGACCAATCTCGATGCCGTTGAAAGCGGCAAGTACCTCGTCTGCATCCTCCCGCTGCCCATCGAAAAGGGCGATGCCTGCCCGGTCCGCGTTACCGCGATCGCCAAGGAAGGCCTCAGAAAGATGCTGGCCGAATAAATCAAATCGCGCCGTCCTCCAAGCACGCGATTTTACCCATAAAAAAGCGACGGTTCCTGCCGGAACCGCCGCTTTTTGCATTACTTCATGTTGCGCTCGTATCCGGCACTTTCGACCAATCAATGTTATTGATTTTCATAACATACACCTCTGTCATTTGTTCGGTGGAAGACACCTGTGTATGCTATGCTGTTCTAACATCGTTCTAACATTTCTAACGCGAATTCTAACAAAACTGCCAAAATCGGCTCATTTTTGGCTTTCATTTGAACCCCTTGAAAAATCAAGCTTTTTCAAGGGTGAATGCCAAAATACCTTGATACAGCTATGGTTTTGGGCGGACAAAACAGCCTGAAAGCGATACGAAAAAACCACAAAAGTCATAATGGTTGAAAAGACTCGAAATCTCTTTTTGATTATAAAATAATCAACGAAAATGGCCGGTTAGGAGTAGAGGTGTTTTTGAAATCCGAAATAATCAATGTCATCGGTTTTCCTTTCAAGGCATTTGTCGATGATAATGTGAATCAAATAGTAAGTACACATGTTCGAATGAAAAATTAAATCGAATACCAGATGATATTTTTGACCAAACAGTTTTCGGTGTTATAGCTCAACTATAGTGTCATTACAAGAAAGTCTTATTTTTTATTCTGTTGCATCAGGACCGTATATCATTTGGTAATCCATCTTCGGGAAACTTTATACCCCATTATGCCGCACTATTCGCGGCCATAATGGGGTATATCTTTTATTCACTGCCAGTTTCGTTTCAGGATCTCGCTTTTGAGATACAGCGTACTCTTTTCCGAGGATTTGATCGGATGGAGCTTTCCGCGCTTTGTCAGGTCGATGATGTTCTGCCGGGAGCAGCCCAAGATCTCCGCCGCTTCCGCTGCGTTGATGACTCTGTGGGCGGCAAAGTTCCGGAAATCAGCAGCCGTTAGAGGGACGCTTTTCCCGATCCGGTAGAGCATCGCATCCGAAACGGTCATGTTCACATCCCACGCAACGCCGTATCCGCCCGTCTGCATCTGCACATGCTGAAAATATTCCGGCTTCTTGAGAAGGATCTGAAACGCCTTCGTCTTTTCAAAGTGCTTCTGCAAATCGCACTTCTTCACCGCACCATCCCGGAAAAACACCAGCAGGCAATGATCCTCCAGCGGCAGCACATCTTCAATTCTCTTTGAAAAACGTTTCGTAATTTCTTCCGGAAGCTCCATCTCATCAATGGGAACGAGACAGTAGTCATCCTGGGCGCACCGTCCCATCGCCAGCATCAGGAGTGCATACTCATCATACTCCTTCAGGTGATTGTCGCGCAAAATCTCACCAATGTTCTGACGGTCGGGCGGAACAATCCGCTGCTCCACCCAGATTTTGCTCCAATAGGAATTGACCGTGGTTTCCCCGCGCTTCACGAAAGAATCCAGCAGCAGCGGTGTCTCCCATGCGTCCGCATTCTCCGGCAGCTCAATGTAGAACCGCTTTTCCTGCTCGTAGTACAGGAGGTACGCCAGATCTTTCTGCTCCTGCGATGATTCATCTCGAATGGCAAAAATCTTCATACGCGCACCACCTTTTCCAAATCATTTCCCATATCTTGTTTTGGAGCGTCTGAGAGATCACACCGTCCAGTCCTTCCAGCAGAACCGGCCTGTCGCTCTCGTGAAGCGGCGTCAGCTCCGGCGTTTTGTCCTTCGGAATGATACGCAGGTTATCCCATGTGGACTTTGAGCCGATAAAGTTATTGCAGGGCTTGTCGGCCATCACATCGAACGCAGCCGCCGCAGCATCATCCGGGCAGCTGCAAAGCAGCGAAAGACCGTGGTCAAACAGGGGTGCCAGGCGAATCGTCTTCTTTCGGCTGTTGCGCAGCACCTCAATATTGGCACCGTGGCGATCCCGGTTCAGGATCAGATAGTCTACGATCAGCATCTGATAAACATAGTCTTCCCATCCCATACGGATGCAGAAATCCAAGGCGGATTCATCCGGCAGCGCTTCCAACTCTTTGTAGGCATCCAAAGCGGTCTTGGACTCACTCTTTGCCTTGAAATCCTCCGAAGCGCAGAGATATACTTCATGCGCCTTGCCGTCTACGGTCACGTCTGCATGGATCAGTTGATAGGACAGATGCGGAATCCCCAATATGGTCAGCAGCCGGTCAACGATCAGTTCGTTCACGCACTCATGCCCGATGACTCCACGCGCCTTATCAAAGTTTGAGAGTTTGTAATAGGTCTTCTTTCCGCCGAGTTCGGAGTATGCTTTCAGAAAAGAACCGGCGGTTCCGGAAGAATTGCGATAAACGGACCACGACAAATACGTCAGGTCCTGCTTTTCTTTCATCAGCTGCATGTGTACCTTCACCTCAATGTCATTATATCTTTTTGCTTGTCATACGTCAAGTTAATTTTGGTGTATAACTTGTCGTATGACAAGTTTATCCGATTTTATACCTGCATAAAACCGCCGCCCCGATTTTTCAGTCAGGACGGCGGTTTTGTCATGCAAGGCTTCTCAGATATTCTTCCACGTTCTGATACTGAATGCCGTCTATCACTTGGCTTTCCCTGCGGTAGAGGACGAACTTTCCGGTGATCGGGCCATAGCGGTGCTCGGTCTGTGCGCATTTTTGCTCGTCGATCAGATGGCAATACTGCTGCGGCGCAGCCTCTTCGCTGTGCTTGATCTCGAAAATCCGGCAGGAGCCTGCTTCCGGGTCAAACACCACCATGTCAAATTTGCCCACGGGGAATTGCAGGACAAGCACCTGCTTCTTGGGGTTTGCCAGCTTGGTTTCCAGCAGGACAATGTCCTCCAGCATCCGCCCTTTGATCTCGGTCAGAATGCGCTGCTGCACGGCGGTGCGCTCCGCAAGAGACAGCGCGCTGAATGTTTCATCCAGCAGCAGACTGCGGATCAGTGCATCCGCCTACGATAGCCGCGAATAGACGCCGCGAAGGAGCGCAGCGCCTCGCCGGTGCGGACATTGGTGGTAAACGCGGAAGGGTTCGCAGATT
>OIWM01002062.1_pt1 | contig 17637 bp, 16 predicted proteins | sample 1587451 | NCBI WGS metagenome assembly OIWM01 (sample SAMEA3888907, study PRJEB22519) | human gut metagenome | biome: human gut; feature: human-associated habitat; material: faeces | place: Denmark | collected 2011
CCAGAAAAACAAGTCCTTTGGGAACAAAAATGATCAGTCCCACAATGGCTGCCATGATAGCTGCGATCAGTACTGCACCGGCTGCTGTATCTTTGGCGATCTTTGCAAGAGGCTTACGCTCCTGGGTTACAAGGTCAACCACAGATTCCACAGCTGTATTCACCAGCTCCAGCGACATCACCATACCGAAAAGTCCCAGACAGATACACCACTCAGTCATCGAAAGCCTCAGTATCACTCCTGCGATCACTACGAGAACTGCCACTGTGCAGTGGATCTTCATATTCCGCTCATTGCGGATGCAGGTAAACATTCCCTGGAAAGCATATCCGAAACTCTTATACAGCGGATCCTTCTTTCTGCCTGTCATTTCATCTGCGCGAGCCGCCCGGGGAATGAAATTGAGATACAGAAGTCCATCGATTACTTTGGGGAACTGGGGAGGAAAAAGATTCATTTCCTAAAGACCCCGGAGCTGGCGATCTCCTCTACGATCCTCCGAGACTGGATCGCAGAGAAGAGATCCGTGCGCTACCTGATCCCGGATGCGGTGATCGATATGATCCGCAGCAATAAATTGTATGAATGAGGCGCGGGAAATACCACCACTTACTGAGGCTGTTATGAAACTGGAAAAAATAGAAAAAGAACTGGAAAAGACATTGTCGCCGAAGCGGTTCCGTCATTCGGCGGGAGTCGCAGAGATGGCCCGTCATTTGGCGCATCTGTATGGGGCATCGGAAGAAAAGGCATACCTTGCCGGCTGGATCCATGACTGTGCGAAGGAGATGACACTCTCCGAAATGCAGCATGTCGTGAAGAAAGCACATCTGACATTTGATGATGCAAAGCATATGCTTGGGAGTCGTGCGCTGCTGCATGGCCCGGCAGGGAGCGTCCTTGCCAAAACGGCATTTGGCATCGATGATGAAGAGATCCGGGGAGCGATCTATTATCATACGACGGGGCGCGTCGGCATGACGCTTCTCGAAAAGAGCGTATTCCTCGCAGACTATATCGAGCCAAACCGCGATTTTCCCGGCGTCGAAAAGGCGCGGGAGCTGGCCGAGACCAGCATGGACCGTGCGCTGCTCTACTGTTATGACCAAACGCTGATCGAGCTGATCACGCGAGGCAAGCTGATCCACAGCGACACCATTGCCGCATACAATGACATGATCCGGCAGGGAGTACGCTGGCGCGACGAGGAGAAGGCCTGAGAGATAGAAAAGCCTTCCCGGAACTGAACTGGAGGCAGGAACCGTTTGAAACTTTTCGGAGGCAGCGGCGAGCATAACGGCCGCTCGGACAGACAGACAAAAAAACGACCGGCCGCGGCGCAGAGCGGCGCGAAAGCGCAGACTGCGCCCAAGCCTCAGGGGAAAAAGGGCGGCAGGACAGCCGCACCGAAGAAGCACAGCAAAAAACGCATCGCGGCGATCGTGATCGCGGTGCTCATCGCGCTTTTGTGCGCGTGCGGCGCGGCGTACTATGTGTTCTTCGTGCGCCCGCCAACAGACACGATCCACGACAAGACCAACGGCGACCGCGTCGATACGAGCAGCCTGCTCAATCAGGGCACGCGCATCAAAGATGTGTTCACGTTCGTTGTCGGCGCGGTCGATGAGGACCAGACGCGCACGGACGCCCTGATGGTCGCGACCATGAACACCAAGGACAAGACCATCAACATTATGAATGTTCCGCGCGACACTATGTGCAACAACGGCGAGAGCGGCGCATGGCGCAAGATCAATGCAGCCTACGCGACCAAGAAGGGCATCGAGCAGACCAAGGTCGAGATCGAACGCCTGATGGGCTTCCAGCCGGACAGGTATGTCATCGTCAACTTCGAGGGCATCGCGGCCATCGTGGACGCGATCGGCGGCGTGGACTATGACGTTCCGTTCCGCATGCAGTACAGCGACCCGTCGCAGCATCTGGAGATCGACCTTCAGCCGGGCATGCAGCATCTGACCGGCAAGCAGACCGTCGAGTTCCTGCGCTGGCGCCACAACAACGACTACTCTAAGCAGTATGTCAACGGCGACGAGGGCCGCGTGGAAAACCAGCAGAAATTCCTCAAGGAGCTGGCGCGGCAGGTCCTTCAGGTCAAAAATGCGTCCAAAATCCCGAAGATCGCCGAGGCGGTATCCAAGAACGTAAAGACCGATTTCACGACCGGCGAGCTGCTCTGGATGGGCAAGCAGGCGCTTCAGATCGACAACGCCAACCTTAAATTCTACACCCTGCCGGGCTATGGCGCGATGAGCTATGCGGGCAGCGACCCGTACAAGTATTCCTTCTTCTTCCCGAAGGAAAAGGAAACGCTCGAGCTCGTCAACAAGTATTTCAACCCCTATGAGGAGCCGATCACCAAGCTCGACATGGTCACCGGCCCGGCGGGGAGCTCGTCCTCCGGTTACAGCGGCGGCGTCAGCGCCGGCGAGGATGAGGACGTCTGGGGCGACACCGGCGGCGGCTACTATTATGAGGATGATTCGGACTATTCGGGCGGCGAGAGCGGCGGAGACTACTCCGGCGGCGAAATCGGCGGCTACGAAGAGCCGGATAACAGCGGCGGAGATTACTCGGGCGGCGAAACCGGCGGAGGTGAGACCGGCGGCGAGAGCGGCGGAGACTATTCGGGCGGCGAGACCGGCGGTGAGACCGGCGGCGAAGGCGGCGGCACGGTAGATCCCGAGGCGTGATCCATAAAGAAAGAAAAACGGCGGCCGCAGAGACGATCTGCGGCTCCCCGACAGGATACAGGCGCGGCGCGCGCCATGAAAAGGAGTTTATGAATTTGACTGCACAAGAAACTGTAAAGGCGATCTGTGAAGCGCTGATCGAGAAAAAAGCGCAGGGCATCGAGGTCCTGCACGTTGAGCGCCTGACCGAGCTGACCGAATATTTCGTCATCTGCTCCGCGACCTCGACCACGCAGGTCAAGGCGCTGGCAGACAACGTAGAGTGGCATCTCAAGTATGACCACGACGTCATGGTCGACCACACCGAGGGCTATGAGTCCGCGCAGTGGATGCTGCTCGACTACGGCTGCGCTGTGCTGCACGTATTCATGCCGGAGGCACGCAAGTTCTACAATCTGGAGAACCTGTGGAAGGACGGCACGCCGGTATCGCTCGAGGAGCTCGGCATCGAGGACAAGTAAAAATCGACAGGCGGCGGCGCGCATAGACCGTGTCCGCCGCATTGTCGCGCTTTTATATAAAACACTTTAGGGGGAAAATCCGTTGAAGTACGATCATAAACAAGTAGAAAAGAAGTGGCAGGACATCTGGGACGAGAAGCAGTGCTTTAAGGCCGAGAACGGCTCGGACAAGGAAAAGTTCTATGCACTGGTCGAGTTCCCGTACCCGTCCGGTCAGGGCCTGCATGTCGGTCATCCGCGCTCCTACACCGCGCTCGACATCGTTGCGCGCAAAAAGCGCATGCAGGGCTATAACGTGCTGTATCCGATGGGCTGGGACGCTTTCGGCCTGCCGACCGAGAACTTCGCCATCAAGAACCACGTGCATCCGGCTGAGGTCACCAAGAAGAACATCGCACGCTTCAAGAGCCAGCTGAAGAGCCTCGGCCTGTCGTTCGACTGGTCGCGCGAGATCAACACCACCGACCCGAGCTATTACAAGTGGACCCAGTGGATCTTCCTGCAGCTGTTCAAGAAGGGCCTCGCCTACAAGAAGGAAATGAGCGTAAACTGGTGCACCTCCTGCAAGTGCGTTCTGGCGAACGAAGAGGTCGTCAACGGCGTCTGCGAGCGCTGCGGCAGCGAGGTCGTTCACAAGACCAAGAGCCAGTGGATGCTCGCCATCACCAAGTACGCACAGCGCCTGATCGACGATCTGGACGACGTTAACTACATCGAGCGTGTCAAGATCCAGCAGAAGAACTGGATCGGCCGCTCCACCGGCGCTGAGGTCGACTTCAAGACCACCGAGGGCGACACCCTGACCGTTTACACCACCCGCCCGGATACCCTGTTCGGCGCGACCTACATGGTAATCTCTCCGGAGCACCCGATGATCGAGCAGTGGGCGGACAAGCTGAATAATATCGCGGACGTCCGCGCTTACCGCGAGGAGGCGGCCCGCAAGTCCGACTTCGAGCGCACCGAGCTGAACAAGGACAAGACCGGCGTCAAGCTGGAGGGCGTTGCCGCGATCAACCCGGTAAACGGCAAGCAGATCCCGATCTTCGTTTCCGACTACGTTCTGATGGGCTACGGCACCGGCGCCATCATGGCCGTTCCGGCGCATGATGACCGCGACTGGGAGTTCGCCAAGAAGTTCGGCTGCGAGATCATCGAGGTCGTTTCCGGCGGCGAGGATGTGCAGAAGGCTGCGTTCACCGCAAAGGACGAGACCGGCATCCTCGTAAACTCCGACTTCCTGAACGGCAAGACCGTCAAGGACGCGATCCCGGCCATGATCGAATGGCTGGGCGAGAAGGGCATCGGCCGCGCAAAGGTACAGTACAAGCTGCGCGACTGGGTATTCTCCCGTCAGCGTTACTGGGGCGAGCCGATCCCGATCGTTCACTGCCCGAAATGTGGAAACGTTCCGGTACCGGAAGAAGAACTTCCGCTTCGTCTGCCGGATGTAGAATCCTACGAACCGACAGGAACCGGTGAATCTCCACTGGCTGCTATTGACGAATGGGTTAACTGCAAGTGCCCGGCCTGCGGAGGACCTGCAAAACGTGAGACCAACACTATGCCACAGTGGGCAGGTTCTTCCTGGTATTTCTTACGTTATACAGATCCAAAAAATACAGAGGCATTAGCAAGCAAAGAAGCATTGAAATACTGGCTGCCGGTAGACTGGTATAATGGCGGAATGGAGCATACAACACTGCATCTTCTCTATTCCAGATTCTGGCACAGATTTTTATATGATCAGGGTGTTGTTCCAACAAAGGAGCCATACCAGAAACGTACTTCCCATGGAATGATTCTGGGAGAAAACGGTGAGAAGATGTCTAAATCCCGTGGAAACGTCGTAAATCCGGATGACATTGTAATGGATTACGGCGCAGATACCCTGCGTACTTACGAAATGTTCATCGGTGCATTCGATTTAAGTGCGTCATGGTCAGAAAACGGAGTAAAAGGATGTCGCCGTTTCTTAGACCGTGTATGGAAATTGCAGGAGATTTTAGTAGACGGAGATGAGTACCGGGGTGCTTTTGAGACAAAGATGCACCAGACGATACAGAAAGTAAGCAGTGATTTTGAAAATCTGAAATACAACACTGCAATTGCCGCAATGATGAGCCTGTTGAACGATTTCTATAAAGAGGGTTCTATCAGTCGTGGTGAATTTAAAACTTTCCTGATTCTGTTAAATCCGGTAGCACCTCATATCACAGAGGAAATCTGGGAAAGCTGTGGATATGAAGGAAGAGTTTATGCTCAGACATGGCCGGAATTTGACGAAGCAAAGACCGTAGAAGATACGATCGAGCTTCCGGTTCAGATCAACGGCAAGACAAGAGCAGTTGTAACACTTCCGGCAGATGTAGATAAAGATACTGCAATTGCTGCAGGAAAAGAACTGATCGCAGATAAGCTGACAGGAACGATCGTAAAAGAGATTTACGTTCCGGGCAGAATTATCAATATTGTGCAGAAATAGTTGAAATAAAATATAAGAACATTGCACAGATGAATGTGCATTTGAAAAGACAGAATGGCGTAGTTTAGTGTAGCACTGACTACGCCATTTTACATAGAAATTGTGTAAAGTTAACGTCTTTTCATATTTTTCATCAGTGAGAGGATCATATCCGTCTTTTTTCGTTCCTCCTCTGACATGTTCTGTTTCAGGATATTGATCATCATATCCCGTTCGTTCTCGGAAAACTCAATCCCTTCCTTTTTGGCGGTAGAAGCAGCCTGCGAAAGCTCGGATGCCATTTCTTTTGCGTTGCCGGAATGGTTCTGATTGGCAAACTGCATTAAGAAGTTGAGCTTTTCAGGGGAAATATTTCCCATATTTCCCTGTTTTAATAAATCTGAAATGTCCATTAGATACCTCCTGATCAGCGGAACAATAAGTCATATGCGGAAAAGAGCTGGAACATATTGATAAAGGAATCAAGATTTTCCGCCTCTTTTTCATTGCAGTATGGGCGGATGTCATTCAGCATATTGACCACATTTTCTTCCGGATTTTCCATGGAACATATATTCAGACTGCTGGAGTCGTTTTCAAAAAAGTGTATTGTCTTCTGCAACTCTAAGATTTTGGCAAAAATTGCGAGATTCTTCTGCTGGGGTTCCTGCAGATAGGGAATTGAGGTTTTCAGAATCTGGAGTTCTTTGCTTTGCAGCTGTTCATCGAAAAGTGTTGGTTTCAGTTCGTCGTCCATAAAATCCTGTAGTTACCCTTTTTCTTTCAATATATGCATCAGAAAAAAAGCTATGCAATATTTTGAAGCCTGCATATAGTAACAGTAGGAGCTTTATGCCAAAATCAAGAATAGGAGCAGAAAAATGGGAAAACTGATCATTGACGGAAATAAAGTATATGAGATAGATGAGGAATGTCTTGAGAAAAAACGCCACAAAGAGCAGGAAGAACGAAAAAGAGAATGGGAACAGAAATGGGAGCGAAACCGTGAAAAAAACAGTCAGAACAGTCGTGAGAAGAACCGTAAAGGTGTAAGAGAAATTTTCCGATAAGAAAAACGGGTACTGCATCAGCAGTACCCGTTTCAGATTGTAGAATAAGCAGAAAGGCTAGAAGCATCCACCACCGCATCCGTTGCCGCCGCAGCAGAAGAGTAATAAGATTAACCATAAACAGCTGTTGTTGCCGTTATCGCATCCGCCACCGATACCATTGTTGCCGCATCCGCAACAGCATAACAGGATGATCAACCAGATAATAGAGTTGCATCCTCCTTCGTTTTCGCATCCGCATCCACAGTTTGTTGCTGCTAAATCACTCATTTGAAATCCTCCAAATTTTTACTTACACTTCATCATATGTGGGGAACAAAAAAGTGTTACAGGGCAGCCATAAAAAATAATAAAATGTTGACAATACTTGCATAATTGTATACAATTATGCAAGAAGATAAATTGTATACTAAATAAGATCAGGAGGATGAAGATGAAAGCCATCGGAGATATGAGGGAAGTTGTCAAGAATGAAAAGACAAATCTATTACAGTTAGAGGAACATTTTTACCAGTTAAATGATGTGGCAGAGCCAAACGTATTCAGAAATCTGTTTCCATACGATGAAGTGCCTAAGATCGCATTTAATGACCGTATCGTGCCTCATAATATGCCGGAAGAAATCTGGATCACGGATACCACATTCCGGGATGGACAGCAGTCAAGAGCTCCTTATACGGCAGAGCAGATCGTAAAGATTTATGATTATCTGCACAGATTAGGCGGACCAAACGGAAAAATCCGTCAGAGCGAATTCTTTTTATATAGTAAAAAAGACAGAGATGCCGTTTATAAATGTTTAGAGCGTGGATACCGGTTCCCGGAAGTTACGAGCTGGATCCGTGCCAATAAGAAAGATTTTCAGCTTGTAAAGGATATCGGATTGAGAGAGACAGGAATCTTAGTCAGCTGTTCCGATTATCATATTTTTTATAAAATGCGAATGACAAGAAGAGAGGCAATGAATCAGTATTTAAGTGTCATCCGGGAATGTTTAGAGACCGGTATTTCACCGAGATGTCATTTAGAGGATATCACACGTTCCGATATCTATGGATTTGTCATTCCGTTCTGTTTAGAACTGATGAAGCTGATGGAGGAATATCAGATCCCGATCCGTATCCGTGCCTGTGATACGATGGGTTATGGCGTGAACTTTGCCGGAGCCGTTATACCAAGAAGCGTACAGGGGATCATTTATGGTCTGACCACACATGCAGGTGTGCCAAGTGAACTGATCGAGTGGCATGGACACAATGATTTTTATAAAGCGGTAACCAATTCCACAACCGCATGGCTCTATGGAGCAAGCGGTGTCAACTGCTCTTTATTCGGTATCGGGGAAAGAACCGGAAACACACCGTTAGAGGCAATGGTGTTTGAATATGCACAGCTTCGGGGAACTTTAGACGGTATGGATACAACCGTGATCACGGAACTTGCAGAGTATTTTGAAAAAGAATTAGGATATGTGATGCCGGATCGTACACCATTCTGCGGAAAGAATTTTAATGTTACAAGAGCGGGAATCCATGCAGACGGATTGTTGAAAAATGAGGAGATTTATAATATATTTGATACGGAGAAATTTTTAAACCGGCCGGTACTGGTATCTGTATCAAACACTTCGGGATTAGCCGGCATTGCACACTGGATGAATACTTACTATCATTTAGAGGGAGAACGTGCAGTAGATAAGAATTCAGAGTTAGTTCATCTTGTAAAAGAGAAGGTGGATCAACAGTATGATGATGGCAGAGTGACCGTTATGACGGATGCAGAATTGACAGAAATGATAAATGACTGTTGTCAAAAGCTGCAGATTGAATTATAACTATAGGAGGGTTTATAATGAGTGAGGATGGTCATTCCCTGAGTGCGCGTGTGTTTCATACCCTTCGGGAAGAAATTTTATCCGGAAAATATCAAAAAGATGAGGAACTCAAAGAAAAGACGATCGGAGAGGAACTCGGAGTCAGCCGGACACCGGTACGGGAAGCCTTAAGGCAGTTAGAGTTAGAAGGTTTAGTCACGATAATTCCAAACCGGGGAGCTTTTGTGGAGGGAATATCCAAAGATGATATCCAGGACATCTATGAGATCCGTTCCCTTTTAGAAGGACTTTGTGCGAAAAAGGCGGTCACCGGGATCACGGAGAAAGAATTAGAAGAATTAGAGGAGAATCTTTATCTTACGGAGTTTCATATCCAAAAAGAACATTATGAACAGATATTAGAATTAGACAATCGTTTTCATGAGATTTTGTATGAGGCATCTAAGAGTAAGATGTTAAAACATGTGCTCAGCGACTTCCACCACTATGTGGAACGGGTACGGAAAGTTTCACTTTCCGGTACAAAACGTGCAAAGGAGTCGAACGAGGAACATAAAAGGATTGTCGAGGCTTTAAAGGCTCATGATGCGGAAAAAGCCCAGCAGCTTGCAAACCAGCATATTATGAACACCATCCACAGCTATGACCGCTACGGATGGGATAAGCTATTAAATATGAACAGTATGGAGGAAGAAATTCATGGAAAAAATTAAGATGGCAACACCGTTAGTTGAGATGGACGGAGATGAAATGACAAGAATCCTGTGGCAGATGATCAAGGATGAACTGTTAAATCCATTCATCGAACTCAATACCGAATATTATGACCTTGGTTTAGAGCATCGTAATGCAACCGACGATCAGGTAACGGTAGATTCCGCAGAAGCGACAAAAAAATATGGAGTTGCCGTAAAATGTGCGACGATCACACCGAATGCAGCCCGTATGGATGAGTATGACTTAAAAGAGATGTGGAAAAGTCCAAACGGAACGATCCGTGCGATCTTAGACGGAACCGTATTCCGTACCCCGATCGTAGTAAAGGGAATCGAGCCATGTGTACGCAATTGGAAAAAACCGATCACGATCGCAAGACATGCTTATGGTGATGTATACAAAGGTGTGGAGATGAAGATCCCGGCAGCAGGAAAATGCGAACTTGTATACACAGCAGAGGATGGTACCGAGATGAGAGAAACCATCCATAACTTTACCGGCGCGGGAATCGTACAGGGACAGCACAACGTAAATGCTTCTATTGAGAGCTTTGCAAGAAGCTGCTTTAACTATGCACTGGATCAGAAACAGGATTTATGGTTTGCAACCAAAGATACCATTTCTAAAAAATATGACCATACATTTAAAGATATTTTCCAGGAAATCTTTGATGCAGAATACAAAGAAAAATTCGATGCTGCAGGAATTGAATATTTTTATACATTGATCGACGATGCCGTGGCAAGAGTCATGAAATCTGAAGGTGGCTATATCTGGGCATGCAAGAACTATGACGGAGATGTAATGAGCGATATGGTATCTTCTGCCTTCGGTTCACTTGCAATGATGACCTCCGTATTAGTATCTCCGGACGGATACTATGAGTATGAAGCTGCACATGGTACGGTACAGCGTCATTACTACAAACATTTAAAGGGTGAAGAGACCTCTACGAACTCCGTAGCAACTATTTTTGCATGGACAGGAGCACTCAGAAAACGTGGAGAGCTTGACAACAATCAGGCATTGTCTGACTTTGCAGATAAATTAGAGAAAGCATGTATTGCAACGATTGAGTCAGGAAAAATGACAAAAGATTTAGCATTAATTACATCTTTAGAAAATGTCACCGTATTAAACAGCGAGAACTTTATCAAAGAGATTCGCAAAACATTAGAAGAGATGTTATAAGCGTACAGAACATAGAAATGATACTTCGGAAAGAGGTGCCTGCAAGGGGCACCCTTTTTCGGGTAATGAGGTGAAATATGATACTATCCGTTCAGAATGTCAGCAAATCATTTGGAACAGACGAAATTCTAAAAAATGTGTCTTTTCATATTGAAGATCACGAAAAGGCAGCCGTGGTCGGCATTAACGGTGCCGGAAAGTCCACGCTTTTAAAAATTATAGTAGGGGAACTGACTCCTGACACCGGAGAGGTTATCACTGCAAAAGGTAAATCCTTAGGCTATTTAGCACAGCATCAGGATTTAGAGGGTGATAGGACCATTGAAGAAGAATTGCTTTCGGTAAAGAGTGATGTCATTGCAATGGAGAAGAAAATTCGTGCCATGGAAAAACAGATGCATCATGTAGAGGGAGCAGAATTAGAAAAACTTTTAGAGGACTATAACCGTATGCATCATCAGTTTGAATTAGAGGGTGGTTACAGTTATCGGAGCGAAGTTTACGGTGTCTTAAACGGACTCGGTTTTTCACAGGAGGATTATCAGAAAAAAATCAGCCAGCTTTCGGGAGGACAAAAGACCAGAGTGGCACTTGGAAGGCTGCTTGTGACAAAGCCGGACATCATTCTGTTAGATGAGCCGACGAACCATCTGGATATGAACTCCATTACATGGTTAGAAACCTTTTTGATGAACTACAAGGGTGCGGTAGTCATCGTGTCCCATGACCGTTATTTTTTAGACCGTGTCGTGACAAAAGTCATTGAAGTGTCGCTGCATCAGGCGCAGGTCTATGAAGGTAATTATTCCGAATATGCCGTAAAAAAAGAAAAAGTCCGCGAGGCACAGCTAAAAGCCTATTACAATCAGCAGCGGGAGATCAAACATCAGGAAGAAGTCATTACCAAGCTGAAATCCTTTAACCGTGAAAAATCCATAAAGCGGGCAGAGAGCCGTGAAAAGCTGCTGGATAAGATCGATCGTTTAGAAAAACCGGTGGAAGAACATACTGATATCAAGATCATATTAGAGCCGAATATATTAAGCGGTAACGATGTCTTAAGTGTGGAGGGATTAGCAAAATTTTTTGGCAGCCAGAAACTGTTTGAAAATCTGGATTTTGAGATCAAGCGTGGAGAGCATGTTGCCCTGATCGGAAACAACGGAACCGGAAAAACAACGATCTTAAAGATCTTAAACGGAATGGTCAAAGAGGATGCGGGAGTCATCCGGCTTGGAAGCAATGTCTATATCGGATATTATGACCAGGAGCATCAGGTACTCCATATGGAAAAAACACTGTTTGAAGAGATCAGTGATGCATATCCGGAACTGAACAATACACAGGTGCGAAATACCTTAGCGGCATTTTTGTTTACCAATGATGATGTCTTTAAAAGAATCGGTGATCTGAGTGGTGGAGAGCGTGGACGTGTGTCTTTGGCAAAGCTGATGCTTGGCAAGGCGAATTTTTTAATTCTCGATGAGCCGACGAATCATTTGGATATTTTTTCAAAAGAAATATTGGAATCGGCATTGAACCACTATACGGGAACCGTCTTTTTCGTCTCCCATGACCGTTATTTTATCAATAAGACGGCACACCGGATACTGGATCTGTCTAACGGAGTGCTGACAAATTATCTGGGAAATTATGACTATTATATAGAAAAACGTACAGAGCAGGAAACGGTAACGCCAGCAGATACAGAAACCGTTTCAAAAGAAAAAGCAGAGACAGAAAATAAACAGGACTGGCAGAAACAAAAGCAGGAGCAGGCACGCCGCAGAAAAATTGCCAATGAACTGCAAAAAGTAGAAGCCGAGATTGAAATGTGCGAGCAGAAAATCGCCGAGATCGATGAGCAGTGTCAGGATCTTGCGATTGCAGTAAATTCCGCAAAATTAAATGAACTTGGAAGCGAACGAGCCGTTTTATCTGAAAAACTAGAAGCACTGTATGAGCAGTGGGAAGTGCTGTCAGAAGATAGTTAAATTTTTGACACATTGACAGTAAAACTACAAATGCTTATAATGTATGTAGTTGGCTTAGGAGGAATTAAAGTGGAAAAAGAGATTTCACAGGCAGTAATTCGCAGAATGCCCAGATATTATAGATATTTAGGGGAGCTTTTAGACGAAGGTGTGGAGCGTATTTCGTCGAATGAACTTAGCAGCAGAATGAATGTCACTGCGTCACAGATACGCCAGGATCTGAATAACTTTGGCGGATTCGGACAGCAGGGATATGGATATAATGTAAAATTTTTGCACGATGAGATCGGTAAGATCTTAGGCTTAAATCAAAGACACAATATTATTGTAGTCGGAGCCGGTAATCTGGGGCAGGCACTTGCGAATTATGTAAAATTTGAGAAACTGGGCTTTGTGATCATTGCCCTGTTTGATGTAAATCCTGCACTGAAAGGAAAGACAGTGCGTGGAATAGAAATTCATATGATTGATGAAATGGAAGACTTCTTAAAGACACACGATGTGGATATTGCGGCATTGACCATGCCAAAACAAAAGGCAGACGCAGTTGCAAAGAAACTGGTGGATTCCGGCGTACATGCGATCTGGAATTTTGCACATGTGGATTTAGAACTGACAGATAAGGACGTGGTAGTAGAGAACGTTCATCTGTCCGACAGTCTGATGCAGTTGTCCTATAACATTGTAAAAAATCAGTCAGCAAAAGAAAAATAGAGTAGGGACGGGGATTTCACATGAAAGAGAAAGAATATTTCAAAGGAGCCTTGATCAATAAGAAAGTACCGATTCTGGTCTTAGACCAGAAGTGGCACCGGCTGTTTGCGATTCATGGAAAATCAGACGAGATTCAGAGTACGGAAGAAGAATTGAATCATCTCATAGCCAGACAGGGGCAGGCAAATCAGGATATCAAAGACTTAAAAAAAGTCAAAGCCAGTCTGATGGAGAGCATTGTTGCACATATGGATGAGAGTGATGAGCAGAGTAACCGACCGTCAAATGATAAGATCATGGATGAGAATACCCGCCTGATCAACGAAGTAAATGAAAAAATAGAAGCATGTGAGGATGAACTGTTAGAACTGCCAAAACAGATCAAAGACGCAAATGAAAGACTCATGTTAGCAAGCATGGAGTTCTGTTATGAGAAACTTCGCACAAATGATGAAGAAATCAAGGAAATCGATGCCTGGATCAAACAGGTGCGGATCGATCTGAAAAAGAATATCATCAAAAAGCAGAACCGTGAGATCAACAGCAAGGAAATCTATTCCTATATGCATGATATCTTTGGTGCGGAGATCATAGATGTCTTTGACCTGAAAGAGGAAGAAGAACAGGGACAGAAAAAAGAAGAAGAATAAAAAAGCGGGCGCTTTACCAGTTCGGTAGAGCGTTGTTTTTACATTAAGAATCCTATCAAGAGAGAAGTGATAAAATGCAGTATTTGCTGAATGCAAGAGAGATGAAGCAAATTGATAAGAATACGATAGAAGTCTTTGGAGTGCCATCCCTTGTTCTGATGGAACGGGCGGCACTGCGTGTTGTGGAAGTGATAAAAAAGGAAGCAGCAGATGCGAAGAGAACACTTGTAGTCTGTGGTACCGGAAACAATGGCGGAGACGGTATGGCAGTGGCACGGATGCTTTATTTAGAAGGCAATGACGTAGAGGTATGGCTGATCGGAAATCCCGAAAAGTGTTCCGAAGAGACGAAAAAGCAGTATGATATCTTAAAAGCATATGGCATTCCGGTCGTGGAACAAAAAGAGGGATTTTGTGAGCAGTTTTATGCGCAGAAGCCGGATGTAGAAGAGGAACAGGCACAAATACAAACACAGATACAAAGGCAGACACAGATACAGGCACAAACACAGACTGCGTATACTCTGATCATAGATGCCCTGTTTGGGATTGGGCTGTCAAGGAACGTCGAGGGAATCCATCGGGAAGCGATCGAAGAAATGAACCGGTTAGAAGGAACTAAAATAGCGGTTGACATTCCATCCGGGATACATGCGGACAGTGGGGCAGTCATGGGAAGCTGCTTTTATGCGGACCATACCGTGACCTTTGCATACAATAAAACAGGATTGTGCCTGTATCCGGGAGCAGACGCGGCGGGGCAGATCCATATTGCAGATATCGGGATCACAAAAGAGAGCTTTTTAGAAAAAGAGCCACAGATGCTGATGCCGCAGGCAGAGGATTTAACAAGACTTCCAAAAAGAAAAGCGGATTCGAACAAAGGAACTTACGGAAAAGTGCTTGTCATAGCCGGAAGTGAAGAAATGTCAGGTGCGGCATATTTTTCAGCAAAGGCGGCATATCTAAGCGGCTGCGGACTGGTAAAAGTCTTTACACATGAAAAGAACAGGACGATGTTGACTACAAGGCTGCCGGAGGCAATCCCGGTTACCTATGACGGAAAAAAGAATCTGAAAGAATCCCTGATCGCCGCAGTACAATGGGCAGACGTATTGGTACTTGGGCCGGGGCTTGGACGTTCGGATACGGCAAGACAGATCGTAAAACTCACGATACAGACAGCGGCAGTTCCGATCATTGTGGATGCAGATGCACTGAATCTGTTATCCGAAGAATTAGAAATATTAAAAGGTCCGCATACGGATCTGATCGTAACACCGCATTTAGGTGAGATGTCACGATTGGTAGATATGCCGATAGAGTATATTAAGAAAAATATCTTAATGACGGCACAGGATTTTTCAAGAGAATACAATGTGATCTGCGTTCTGAAAGATGCAAGGACGATCACAAGTATTCCTTATGGAAAAACATATGTAAATACTTCCGGAAATCATGGCATGGCAACCGCGGGAAGCGGAGATGTTTTAACAGGGATCATAGCAGGCTTCCTTGCAGGCGGTCTGACACCGGAAGAAGCCGCGGTGTTCGGAGTCTATGTGCATGGACTTTCGGGCGATGCAATGGTAGAAAAAACAGGTTACTACAGCCTGATGGCAGAAGATATATTAGATGGAATCAAAGAGGTATTAAAATGAAAACAGAGCAAGATTATCAGCGTGTTTATGCAGGAATTAATCTGGATGCAGTCATGCACAATTTAGAAAAGATGCGTACATTAATAAAAGATGATACGAAGATCATCGCAGTTATCAAAACAGACGGATATGGTCATGGTGCCGTTCCGATTGCGAAAAAAATCGAAAGTCTCCCGTATCTTTGGGGATTTGCAGTGGCAACACAGCAGGAGGGAACGATTTTAAGAAGACATGGACTGACAAAGCCAATCCTGATCTTGGGCCACAGCTTTGAAGAAGAGTTTGAAAGAATTGTAGAGGATGACTTAGAGCCGGCAATTTTTACTTATGAATCGGCAAAGATATTGTCAGAGACTGCAAAACGTCTTAAAAAGACTGCAAAGATACACATTAAGATCGATACGGGAATGAGCCGTATCGGTTATCAGGTCAGCGAGGCAAGTGCGGATGAGATCGCAAAGACAGCAGAACTGAAGAACTTGAAGATTGAAGGCGTATTTACACATTTTGCAAAAGCAGATGAAGCAGATAAGACTCATGTACATGGTCAGATTGCCACTTATCAGAAAATGCTTACAATGTTAGAAGAGCGTGGCGTTGAAATCCCGTTAAAACACTGTTCCAACAGTGCAGGGATCATTGATCTGCCGGAAGTGAATATGGATGCCGTGCGGGCAGGAATTATTTTATACGGACTGTTACCGTCGGATGAGGTACAAAAAGAACGCATTGATTTAGAGCCGGTGATGACCTTAAAATCAAAAGTGATCCATATCAAGACGTTAGAAAAAGGAAGAACGATCAGCTATGGAGGCACCTATGAGGTAACGCATACGGAAAAAATCGCAACGATCCCGGTCGGTTACGGAGATGGCTATCCGAGAAGTCTGTCAAATAAGGGCTGGGTGCTGATACACGGACAAAAAGCACCAATCTGCGGAAGGATCTGCATGGATCAGTTTATGGTAGATGTGACCGATATTCCAGAAGTCAGAGTAGGCGATGAGGTGACACTGATCGGAACAGACGGCAGTGAGACGCTGAGCATGAATGAACTCGGAGAACTTTCAGAGCGGTTTAATTATGAGTTTGCCTGTGACCTTGGCAAGCGTATTCCGAGAGTTTTTTACGCAGACGGAAAAATTGTCGATACCAAAGATTATTTTGACGAATAAGATACTCCGTATAAAAATTCGTATACACTCGAAAAATTTGGGAAATACTTACTGTAAATCTAAATTTTGGAGTGAAAGATATGGTAATTCATAGAGGAGATATTTATTATGCAGATTTAAGACCGGTGGTAGGATCAGAGCAGGGTGGAGTACGTCCGGTGCTGATCATACAGAATGACATTGGGAATAAACATTCACCGACGGTCATCTGTGCCGCGATCACGAGTCAGATGAACAAGGCAAAACTTCCGACGCATGTGGAGCTGGATTCAAGCCGGTATGCACTGGTCAAAGATTCTGTAGTGCTGTTAGAGCAGCTTCGTACCATTGATAAAAAAAGACTCAGAGACAAGGTCTGTCATCTGGATCGGGAAATACTGCAAAAAGTAGAACGTGCATTGCTTATCAGTCTGGATCTGAATACATAATCTTGACTAATATGCATAGAAATGATACGATTTTCTCAAAAAGAATGATTCATTACCAAGGAAAAGAAGGAGAATGATATGGACGAGGGTGGGAGTAGGAATCCGTTTTTAAGACTATTTTCAAAGAAAAAAACAGATGATGAACAGATGGAACAAGAGATCATCTCTATGGTAGATGAGGCACACGAACAGGGTGCCCTGCGGGAGAGTGAATCCATGATGATACACAATGTCTTAGCGTTAGATGAAAAAGAAGCAAAGGACATTATGACACATCGGAAGAATATCGTTGCCATTGATGGGAATACACCATTTAGTAAGGCAATGGATTTTATCATAGAAGAGACACATTCGAGGTTTCCGGTTTATGAAGAAGACATTGATAATATTATCGGTGCAATACATATCAGGGAAGTATTGATGTATGCAAAGGATCCATCGGTTCAGAACATGCCGATCAAGGACATCCCAAATCTGATCTTTGAAGTAGATTTTATTCCGGAGACAAAAAATCTTGATGCATTATTCAAAGAGATGCAGATGAAAAAGAGTCATATCGTGATCGTT
>OIWM01002069.1_pt1 | contig 17578 bp, 15 predicted proteins | sample 1587451 | NCBI WGS metagenome assembly OIWM01 (sample SAMEA3888907, study PRJEB22519) | human gut metagenome | biome: human gut; feature: human-associated habitat; material: faeces | place: Denmark | collected 2011
AGGTCACCACCGGCGGCCGGGCGCTGAAGTTCTACGCCTCCGTCCGCATCGACGTCCGCCGGATTGAAGCGCTGAAAAACGGCGGCGAGGTGGTGGGCAACCGGACCCGGGCCAAGGTCGTGAAAAATAAAGTGGCGCCACCCTTCCGGGAGGCGGAGTTCGACATCATGTACGGCGAGGGCATCGCCCACACCGGCGAACTGATCGACTTGGGTGTCCGGCTGGGTATCATCACCAAGGCCGGTTCCTGGTTCTCCATGGGCGAGGTCCGCATCGGTCAGGGCCGGGACGCCGCCAAGAAGTATCTGGAGGAAAATCCCGATATTGCCGCCGATGTGGAGGCGCAGATTCGGGCCAATTTCGATAAGCTGATGGGCAACCAGTCCCGGATCGCCGCTGCCAAGGCCGCCGGCAAGGCGGTGAACGTCTCCGCTGACGATTTCAACGATGAGGATTGACCGCATTGAAGCCTCTAAGCATAAGCGGGGGCGGGTGCTGGTATTCCTGGCAGACGGCAGTCTGCTGAAGGTGACGGAGCAGGAGCTGCTGACCTTTGGTCTGCGCTCCGGCGATGAATTGGACGAGGAAACCCTGACGCGGCTGAAGGAGGCCGCCGGGGTGTCTAACATCAAGACCACGGCGGCGGACCTCGTTGGCCGTCGGGCCATGAGCCGCCGGGACCTGGAGAAGAAATTGCAGGAAAAGGGAGCCTCAGAGACTGAGGCCCGCTATGCCGGAGAGTGGCTGGAAGCCATCGGCGCGCTGGATGACGGCGCCTATGCCGCCGCGCTGGTGCGGCACTGCGGCGATATGGGATACGGTCCCCGGCGGGCCAGAGAAAAGCTGCGGGAAAAGGGCGTGCCTCAGGAGCTTTGGGACGAGGCGCTGGACGAGCTGCCCCCGGACGGGGAGCAGATCGACCGCTTTCTACAAAGCAAGCTCCACGGCCGGTCCCCGGAGGATAAGGAGAAGAAGCGGCTGACGGACGCCCTTCTGCGCCGGGGGTTTTCTTGGGGCGAGGTGAAGTCCGCCTGGGGCCGCTATGGTTCTGAGATCTGGGAGGAGTGATCCCGGAGGTTATATCCGCGGAGCCGAGGATCAGTCTCAAAGACTGTGAAATTTTTGGTTCTGATTGCGCATTCGTTATTTCCGCCCGGAGGGGCGTATTCGATCATACCGGAGGAATCCATTTTGAGCTATAATGTATCATTCATTTCCCTTGGCTGCGCCAAGAATCAGGTGAACTGCGAGCAGATGATGGCTCTGTGCGCCGAGGCAGGCTACTCCATTCAGGCCCAGCCGGAGGGCTGCGACGTGGTGGTGGTGAACACCTGCGGCTTTCTGGCGTCCGCCTGCGAGGAGGCCATCGAGAACATTTTAGAGATGGCGGAGCTGAAAAAGGCGGGGCAGGTGAAAAAGATCTTAGTCACCGGCTGCATGACCCAGCGCTATAAAGAGGATATTTTCCACGAGCTGCCGGAGGTGGACGGCCTGCTGGGCACCGGCAGCTACGGCGACATTGCCACGGCCATCGCCGAGGTGATGGAAAAGGGCGAAAAGCCCTGCCATCTGGGGAATATCCACACCGCCAACCAAAGCGGTGAGCGCATTTTGTCCACGCCCCCGTGGTATGCCTATCTGCGGATCGCCGAGGGCTGCGACAACCACTGCGCCTACTGCGTGATCCCCTCCCTCCGTGGCAAGTACCGCAGCCGTCCCATGAACGAGCTGCTGGACGAGGCAGCGGAGCTGGCCTCCGCCGGGGTGAAGGAACTGATCGTCATCGCGCAGGACATCACCCGGTACGGCACGGACCTCAACGGTGAGCATCAGCTGGCGAAGCTGCTGAAGGAACTTTGCAAGCTGGACTTCCATTGGATCCGGCTCCATTACCTCTACCCCACGGACACCACCGACGAGCTGATCGACGTGATCGCCAGCGAGCCGAAGATCGTGAAGTATCTGGATATTCCCATCCAGCACTGCAACGATACCATTTTAAAGGCCATGAACCGCCGGGACACCAAGGCGGAGCTGCTGGGGCTGCTGAAAAAGCTGCGGGAGAAGGTTCCCGGTCTGGTGCTGCGGACCAGCCTCATCACCGGCCTGCCCTATGAGGACGACGCGGCCTTTGAGGAGTTGTGCGACTTCCTGCGGGAGGTCCGCATCGAGCGGGCGGGTGTGTTCCCCTTCTCCCCGGAGGACGGCACGAAGGCGGCCCTCATGGAGCACGTGGACATGGAAGAGGCCCAGCGCCGCGCGGAGCTGGCGGTGGATGTCCAGTCTGACATCATTGACGCCTACAATGACTCCATCTTAGGTGAAGAGCGGGAGGTCCTCTGCGAGGGGTACGATTCTCAGGCTCAGATGTTCTACGGACGCAGCTATGCTGAGTCCCCCGACATCGACGGACGGATCTGGTTCACCGCCGACAGCAAGATCGCTCCCGGCAGCTTTGTGAATGTCCGCCTGACCGGCACCATGGACGGTGAGACCACCGGCGAGCTTGTGTGAAGGCGATTGTTTTTCCTTGAAAACCCTGCGAAAGGATGTATATTATGAATTTACCCAATAAACTGACCATGCTGCGGATCTTGCTGATCCCGGTGTTTATGGTGGTGTTGTACTGGGACTTCCCCGGCGCTACCTGGGTGGCGGTGGCCATTTTCATCATCGCCAGCTTCACCGATCTGCTGGACGGGAAAATCGCCAGAAAGTACAATTTAGTCACGGATTTCGGCAAGTTTGCCGATCCTCTGGCGGATAAAATGCTGGTGACGGCGGCACTGCTCTGGTTCGTGGAGATCGGCCAGATGCCTGCTTGGGCGCTGCTGATCGTCCTTGTCCGGGAGTTTGCCGTCAGCGGCCTGCGGATGATCGCCAGTGATAAGGGCCGGGTTATCGCCGCCGGTTGGTCCGGCAAGGTGAAGACGGCCAGCACCATGGTGTGCATTGTACTCATGTTCCTGCCGATCCCCGGCTGGCTCAATACCGTGTGCGTGGCAGTGATCGCCATCACCACCCTGTATTCCGGCGTGGAATACTTTGTGCTGAACCGGGACATAATCGCCACAGCCTGAGAATTGAAATCGAAAATGAAAAAGGTGCGGGAACGTAAGTTCCCGCACTTTTTAACATTCAGTATACTCGCACAGCTCCCGGACCTTGGCCTGAATACTTTTTAAATCCAGAAAGGTCTCCGGGCGCTTCTGCTCATCCCGCAGCAGCGCCGCCGGGTGATAGATGGCCGTCATCTGGACGCCGCCCCGCTGGAACCACTGGCCGTGCTCCTGTGTGATCTTGAAATCTTCCTTGATGATGGCTTTGGCGGCGATCCGGCCCAGACAGACGATGATCTTGGGCTTCATCAGTGCTGCCTGCCGCCGCAGATAGCCGATGCAGGCGTCCTGTTCTACATTCAGAGGGTCCCGGTTCTGAGGCGGGCGGCACTTCACCACGTTGGCGATGTAGACCTTGGTGCGGTCCAGATGGATGATCTCCAGCATATCGTCCAGCAGCTGCCCGGCCCGGCCTACAAAGGGAATACCCTGCTCGTCCTCGTGCTGGCCGGGGCCTTCGCCGATGAGCATGATCTCCGCCGTCTCGCAGCCGTCCCCAAACACCACATGGGTCCTGGTGTCCGCCAGCGCGCAGCCCCGGCAGACGCCACATTCCTGTTTTAAACGCTCCCAGCTATCCGCCATGGTATCCCCGCCTTTCTGAAATAGCCTTGTTTGAGTATAGCATATTGTTTTCTCCCGCGCAAGTGTATAAGGCGGTGGCGGCCTGCCGATACTGACAGGGCATCAAGCAGAGGAGGGCGGCGTATGGCGGAATTTTTGTGGATCTTCTGGAGCTTCAGCCTTTTAGGATGGGTGCTGGAGCGGCTGTTTGCTGCCGTGACCCGGTCTCCCCGGCGGAGGAGACGATGTCTACTGCTCCTGCCGCTCTGCCCGGTATACGGACTGGGCATGGCGGCGGTGCTGGCCCTGCCGCCGAGCCTTCGTTCCGGGTGGCCGCTCTACCTCTGGGGCGGGCTAACCGCCACCTCTGTGGAATATATTTACCACTGGTGGGGGGAGACCTTTTTGGGAGTGTCCTTCTGGGACTACACCGGGGTTTTTGGAAATTTCCGTGGTCGGGTGTGTTTGCCATTTTCCCTGGCGTGGGGACTGCTGCTGTTCCCGGCTGTCTATCTGGTGACGCCGCCGGTTGTGGCGCTGGCGGACCGTGTTCCCATCGGTGTGACGTGGTGGCTGCTGTTGGCCTTTACCGCCGACGCGGTGTGCTCCCTCCGTTTTTTGGCGGTGACCCATGACCTTGAAGCCCTGCGGGCCGTTATCTGGCCGGTGTCAGGTGACCGCTGATTGTGCAAAGACAGCCAAGTGCCTGACCGGTTTATCTTGTCGCAAGCCATTTTTTGTGGTATTCTGTTGCAATGATGAGCGGTCATAGCCGCCGGACAGGAGGAACCATATTGAAAAAAACAAGAAAAGAGCGGGGCTGGCTGAAAAAGACGTTCAAGCGGGCCATGGACAAGGAACTGCGGGAACATAAAAGCTCGTTCATCGTCTTTTATATTCTGCGGGCCTTGGTGATCGTATCTCTGGTGCGCCAGATCATTCTGGATAACTACGAGGGTGCGTTTTTCTGTATTCTGACCATCGTGCTGCTGTATGTGCCAAGCTGGGTGCAGGTCCGGCTGCGGATCGAGCTGCCGCCGCCCCTGGAAATTACGATCCTCTGCTTCATTTTCGCGGCAGAGATCTTGGGAGAGGTCAACGCCTTCTATGTCAACGTGCCTCATTGGGACACCATGCTCCACACTATCAACGGCTTTTTGGCGGCGGCGGTAGGCTTTTCTCTGGTGCTGCTGCTCAATGACAATGAGAAGCTGACCTTCGACCTGTCACCATTCTTTCTGGCCATGGTGGCGTTTTGCTTTTCCATGACCATCGGCGTTCTGTGGGAATTTTTTGAGTTCGGCATGGACTGGTTCTTCCATACGGATATGCAGCGGGATACCGTCATCAACGCCATCTACTCCGCCAGCCTGGACCCTACCCGAACCAATAAGGTGGTGGCGGTGAAGGAGATCCACGATGTGGTCATCAACGGCGAGAATCTGGGCCTGGGCGGCTATCTGGACATCGGCCTCATCGACACCATGAAAGACCTGCTGGTGAATTTCGTGGGCGCGGTGGTGTTCTCCGTGGCCGGTTATTTCTACGCCCGGAGCAAGGGCAAGAAGCGGGCAGCGGCGCTGAACTTCGTGCCCAGCAAGAAAAATGAGGACCACGATTACCTTCAGCAGGCCCGTGAAAACGGCCCGGATCTCCCTGAAAAAAGGAAGAAATAAAGAAACCCGGAAACACGTTAGATGTTTCCGGGCGAGACTGTCGATAAAGTAGTAAATTCTCCGCGACGGTAAGGAAGGGTGTGCGCGGGAAACCAAAGAGGGGTGCCCCGCGCCATTAAAATCCTAAGTTTTCAGAACTTTTATGAAGTTCTGAAAACTTGCTCAGCGGGGAGAAAAGACTTTTTCGACACGCTGACCCGGAAACACGTTAGATGTTTCCGGGCCTTTTTTACACTTTTTTCCGGGGGAATGACTGCGCCAGCTTTGTTCCCAGCCAACCTGCCAGAATACCCACGGCGGCGCCCCCCAGAATATCTGTGGGCCAGTGGGCGTAGAGGTACAGCCGGGACAGGGCGATGACCACGGCCAGCGCCAGTGCTGGCTTCCAAAGGCGGCTGTTCGCTGTTTTCAGCGCGGCCACCGATGCGAAGGAGGCTGCCGTGTGGCCGGAGGGGAAGGAGGCGTCAGTGGGGAGCGGGATCAGCAGGGAAATGGTGGGGTTGACGGCGAAGGGCCGCACCCGGCCAATGAGCGGCTTGAGGACGAGGTTGCAGAACAGAAGATCCAGAGCCAACCCGCAGGCCACGCAGGCTCCCAGCTTTCTGGTCTTTGGGATCGCCAGCAGGATCGCCGCCAGTAAGATCCACACCTCACCGTGGTCGCAGATCCGGCTGACTGGCACCATGACGGCGTCCAGAACGCCGCAGCGCAGGTGAGCCTGTATCCAGTTCAAAATTGTCAGTTCAAAGGCTTGCATCGTTTCGGTCCTTTCCTATTCGCTGTGGGCCATCATACCATATCCGCCGCAAAAAGAAAAGTGCCTTTCCACGAATGGAAAGGCACTTTTTCAATGAGTTTACGCGGCCTTGCGGCGCTCCATGCTGCGGATGACGAACAGAACGCACAGCATCAGCGCAAAGCTGACGGCCCAGGTAATATACACGTTCTGGACGAAACCGGCCACGATGAAGCCAACCACGCAGACACCGGCCACCGTCAGCACATAGGGGATCTGGGTGGCAACGTGCTCCAGATGGTCACACTGGGCGCCGGCGGAGGCCATGATGGAGGTATCGGAGATGGGGGAGCAGTGGTCACCCATCACAGCGCCGGCACAGCAGGCGGAGATACCAATGATGAGCAGCTCGCTGGAAGCAGGGAAAATAGCGGTAACAATGGGGATCAGGATGCCGAAGGTACCCCAGGAGGTGCCGGAGGCGAAGGCCAGAATACAGGCCACCACGAAAATCACGGCAGGGAGCATAGAGTACAGCGTAGCGGCGGCGCCTTCCATGAGGTCATGGACATAGATGCTGGCGCCCAGAGAGGTGATGGTAGCCTTCAGAGAGACGGCCAGGGTCAGGATCAGAATGGGGGAGATCATGGCGTTGAAGCCCTTGGGGATGCAGGCCATGGCGTCCTTGAAGGTGATGACCCGGCGGGCCACCAGATAGATGACGGTGAAGAGCAGAGCAATGATGCCGCCCCAGGGCAGACCCATGAAAGCGTCGGTGTTGCCGAAGGCGCCGATAAAGTCTCCGGCGCAGTCGGTGCCGCCCCAGGCATCCACGCCGAAGAAGCCGCCCACATAGATCATGCCGGTGGTGCACACGGCGATCAGCACCAGAACGGGGAGCAGCAGGTCGATGACCTTACCCTTGGGGTTTACGGCTTCATCCTCTGCGTTTTCCAGAGCGGAGAGGTCACCGGTCTCCCGGGCCTTGCGCTCATAGGCCCGCATGGGGCCGTAATCAAACTGCATAAAGGACAGGGCGATGATAAAGACGAAGGTCAGCAGGGAGTAGAGGTTGTAGGGAATGGCCTTGATGAAGAGCTGGATGCCGCTGATGCCGGTGTCCAGACCCTCGGCGGTGGAGGAAACGGCGGCGGCCCAGGAGGAGATAGGGGCGATCATGCACACGGGGGCGGCGGTGGCGTCAATGAGGTAGGCCAGCTTGGGACGGGAGATCCGGTGGCTATCGGTGACGGGCCGCATGACGGTGCCCACGGTGAGGCAGTTGAAATAGTCATCGATGAAGATCAGAATGCCCAGCAGGAAGGTAGCAAGGGAAGCCCCCACCTTGGTCTTAATGTTTTTTGATGCCCAGCGGCCGAAGGCAGCGGAGCCGCCGGCGGCATTTACCAGTGCCACGATGATACCCAGCAGGACAAGGAACAGGAAGATACCGGCGTTGTCTTTGATGGCGGCCACCAGACCGTCGTTGACAATCATGTTCAGCGCGCCGATGGGGGAAAAGCCCTGAGAGAACAGAGCGCCTACCGTGACGCCGATGAACAGAGAGCTGTACGCCTCCTTGGTGATAAGGGCCAGAGTGATGGCGATGACGGGGGGCACCAGTGCCCAGAAGGTACCGTACATGCTGTTGGCGGGCGCGCCGTCCTCAACAGCCAGAGCGCTGACACACAGCAGCGCGGCGGCGGTCATGACCAGCAGGGCCGTCCGCAGTAGGGGATGCTTTTTCATGGAGATTCTCCTTTCATTTTTGGGCCGCAGCCCATGCAACCGGAGAATACGCGTGAACTCCATCCTGTCAAAGCGCGTTGTGTTTCAGAACAAAAAATGGAGCCATGACATTCCGCCATGACTCCATTTGAAGGTCTCATTTCACCAAACAGATCCATGACAGCGCCCCGCCCGTTTCCGGGCGACAGTCCGGCGGATATTTTCCGACGGCCCAGGCACCGACCCGCCAGGCAGCGGTACGGCCCTTCGGCGGCTGACCCTTTCCCCATCCTCTATGCCTGTCTGCCGGATGGTTACTCTTATCAGCCGCGCCTCTATCATGCGTTATCCAGTTGTATCCTACCCTATTATAGGTGAATTTTCGAACTTGTCAACGGTTTCTTCACAAAATGTTTATATTGGTCATTTGCAAAAGTAAATTCCAGTCGGGGGTGGAATTTACTTTTACAAATGGCAGACTGGAATTTAGTCTTACAAACTCTTGCCAGTAAACAATGAAGCAGGTCATCGCATGGTAAAGTTCCATACGATGACCTGCTTTGTTCAAGTGTCGGCTTCCATCAATCTTCGTCTGTATTGTTCTCTTTCCCGCGCTGCTCGAAAAATTGAGACAGGATGCGTTCCAGTGCTGTCGTCATGGTCTGCCCCTTTTCTTGGGCATACTCTTCCAGCTCCTCAAAAACTTTACGGTCGATATAGTAATTGATATGGCGGCCATCTTTCTTTTGCCTTGGCATAGTGGCCTCCTTATCCAATCCCAAAGAACTTCTCAAAGAATGCCTTCAAGCGTTCGATGATGTTCTGCTTCTTTGCCGCTCTATTGCCGCCGCCAAAACGAGATACCGGAGGCATCAATTTATCAATATCCGTGCCAACAGTCCGAATCTCTCCCGCCTGCATCGAGGCTTCGATAAATTTCCGGGTCTCTTCTGGCTTGAGTCTTTCTTCTTTGATTATGGTTTCCAGTTCCTGTTCTTTTTGCTCCGCCACAAAGGAGCGCCACTCCAGCATAACATCATCCACATCGTTGATGCCATCGAGGAATGTCTCGATGAGTTCTTTTTTGCTGCGGAGTTCCGGGCTTGCGTCTACCGCCTTTCGGATGGTCACAAGAGTTTCCTTATCTTTGCAGTGGGAATCATGGTACTTCTTCACCAGCATCAGGATGTAGTCGATGTTGATTTCGATTTGCCGGATAAGTTCCGTTTCAAAAACGATGTCATCATCGATATTGACTGTATCGCCTTTCTTTCTGCGCTCCGTCCATTCATCTTTCAGGTCCTGATAGCGTGCGAGGTAGTCCTGCAATTCTCGTTCCGTTAGGATACCCATATCTTTAAAATCATCAAAGGACTGCAGGATATTCCTCATGCGCAGGACAGCGCCAAACAGGGCAATAAAATCTTTCTGAGCCTGCTCACCTTCGATGCGAGGTTCAGACAGCGGGAACCGGGTCGTCAAGTCCTCGATAAGCTCCATATAGCCAGGGTGGTGCTTATCATCCGGGCCAACATATCCTTGGTAGTAGTCCTTGAAACTCTGGAGCAGTACGATGCCAGAGGCATTCTTGTCACCAAAAAGCGAAATAGCATCATCCACGCGCTTTTGCAGATTTCGGAAACAAACGATATTGCCAAAAGTCTTGATAGAATTGAGGATGCGGTTGGTTCTGGAAAATGCTTGAATCAGACCGTGCATCTTCAAATTCTTATCTACCCACAAGGTATTCAAAGTCGTTGCATCAAAACCTGTCAGGAACATATTGACTACGATGAGTAAGTCCACTTCCTTATTCTTCATCCTCAGGGACAGGTCCTTGTAGTAGTTCTGGAACTTATCACTGGAGGTGTCATACTTGGTATGGAACATATCATTGTAGTCCAAAATTGCACGGTCAAGGAAATCACGGGAGCTTTCGTCCAGTCCTGAGGTGTCCTCTGGATTTTCTTCGTCCAACAAGTCCTCATCAACTGCCTCATTTGCACCAAAGCTGTAAATTAAGGCCACACGAATTTTCTTCTGAGGGTCTGCCTTCATCTGCTTTCGGAACTCGGAGTAATACAGCTTGGCTGCCTTAACGGAAGATACCGCAAAAATGGAATTAAATCCGCTGATGCGCTGCTTTGCCTTGATTTCTTCCACCTTTGTCTTCCCACTGGCAGCGACCTCAGAGATATTCGTCAGAACATTAAAACTGTAAGATTTATCGCCTCGATAGGTCTTTTGGTCGAAATGGTCAAGAATGTATTTCGTCACCAACTCGATACGCTGAGGCGCAAGATAGGCGTTTTCTCTGTCGATGTCCCAAACCTGCTCATCAATGATTTCCTCGTCGATGGACATAGTCTTGATGTAATCCACCCGGAAGGGCAGAACATTCTTGTCATTGATAGCATCCACGATGGTATAGGCATGGAGTTGGTCTCCAAATGCCTGCTCCGTGGTGCAGAACTGGGGATTCCCGTTGGAGCTGCTGTTGACCGCAAAAATCGGAGTTCCGGTAAAGCCGAAAAGATGATATTTCTTGAAGTTCTTTATGACAGCCGTATGCATATCACCAAACTGACTGCGATGGCACTCATCGAAGATGATGACGACGTGCTTCGTATATACCTCGTGCCCCTTGTTCTTCTTGATGAAGGTCGCCAATTTCTGAATGGTCGTGATGATGATTTTTGCATTGGGGTCTTCCAACTGTTTTGTTAGGACAGCAGTAGAGGTGTTGGAGTTGGCTGCACCTTCCTCGAATCGGTCGTATTCCTTCATGGTCTGGTAGTCCAAATCCTTGCGGTCTACCACGAACAGGACTTTGTCGATATACGGCAGTTTTGACGCCAGTCGAGCAGCCTTGAAACTGGTAAGCGTCTTGCCACTTCCGGTGGTGTGCCAGATATATCCGCCGCCTGCAATTGTTCCGTACTTTTTATAGTTGTTGGCGATTTCGATACGGTTCAGAATGCGCTCCGTGGCGGTGATTTGGTAGGGGCGCATGACCATCAGCATATTTTCTGATGTGAAGATGCAGTATTTCGTTAGGATATTCAAAATGGTATGCTTGGCAAAGAATGTCCTTGCAAAGTCCACCAAATCCGGGATGATACGGTTGTTGGTATCCGCCCAGAATGAGGTGAATTCAAAACTGTTGCTGGTCTTGCCATGCTTAGACTTCGGCGCTGTGGCGTCCTTGATAGCATTGAAACGGGTGGAGTTCGAGTAGTATTTGGTATTCGCACCATTGGAGATAACAAATATCTGAACATACTCGAACAGCCCGCTGCCTACCCAAAAGCTATCCCGCTGATAGCGGTCGATTTGGTTGAACGCCTCCTTGATGGGCACACCACGCCGTTTTAACTCGATATGTACAGCCGGCAGACCATTGACCAGCACGGTCACATCGTAGCGGTTGTCGTGCCGTGCGCCCTCGTCCTTGCTGACCGCATATTGGTTGATGACCTGCAAGCGGTTGTTGTGGACATGGTCCTTGTCCAGCAGCTTGATGTTCTTGGTGCTGCCATCATCCCGTCTGAGGACTTGGATATGGTCTTCCTGAAAACGGCGGGTCTTTTCGACGATGCCATCCGTGGCAGATGCAATACAGTTGGAAAAGAACCACTTCCACTCGGTATCACTGAATCGGTAGCTATTCAGTTCCTCCAGCTTGTTCCTCAGGTTCTGGATAAGCTCCTGCTCCGAGTGGATAGGAAGGTACTCGTAGCCCTGCTCGCAGAGAAGTTGGATAAACTCCTTCTCCAGTTCTGCTTCGCTCTGATAGGCTTCAGAACGCCGTTTCGCAGGTTCATATTCTGTGACCACGGTATTTTCATTGGTGGCGGCAACGATATTAAAATATGGCATAGGATTTCATCTCCCTACTTCTTTGAAGCATCGACCCTATCCCGAATATCTGCGAGTTTCTCGCCTTGGTATGTAAACCACAGCGTCCCCTGCACAGCATGGTCGAATCCTTTCAGTTTTTGTGCCAAAGCAGAAACGGAGGTCGTCTCCCCGTTATACTCAATGTGCCTATCATCCACCACGGTTGCCTTTATGGACGAGTCCTCAATGAACTCGATTTGGCTACCTACGGTGATATTGCAAGCACTGAACCGGAACGGCCCACGTCGGATTGTTTCCCGCACCTCATTGGCAATTTGTTCATCCAGAATCTCATGCCCTTCAGGGGTGAGCCGTTGCAGCCTGTCCAGTGTGCCGCTGATTTTGGCGATACATTCCAGCAGACCATAAGCATCCTCCGCCGACATGGCATAAAATTCCTTGACTCGCTCTTTCCCATCAAAGTTTTCAATGGTCCTCAGGTCAGGATTGAGCTTGTCAATCAGCTTATGCAGTTCTTTATCAGTCAGCTCGCTCTCAACCTCGTACACCGCATAAACGCGAAAGGCAAACGGTATCGTTTCGCTGCGGTTGAGCTGCTTCAAACGGGTCTCGATGTTGTGAGCATAACCGATTTTTACATAATCAGGGAAAGAGGGGTTCGTCAAGATATAGATGACCCCAGTCCTTTTCTCCTTACTCATGTCGTTTTCTCCTTAAATGTCAAAAGCTTGTCTCGGTAGTATTCGTACTGTTTCTGGCGGGCTTCGATTTCAGCGGGCAGACCCTCGCTGATGTCATTGCAGAGCGTGTCAAAGCGGTCGAGGATGGAAACGATACGTTCCTGTTCTTTTAGGCTCGGAACTGGGAACTTGACCTCAGAAAGTGCTGCCCCACTGATATGCGGGACTCCAGCGCCTCTCTTCATAGAATTCAGTTCGTTTTCCTTGTTTTTCAAGATGTAAAACAGATACTTTGTCGTTACCCATTCCGAATTGCTTTCATATCCAAATCCATCGGTCACAAATATCGGTTCATCCCAATAGGAAACAAAGCCCGCAGATACGCCGCTTCTTGCGACAACAACGATTTCACCAGTATGGTTACACTTGTCAATATAATACGCCGGCTCCTGTCCACCGAGAATCACGGGGATATCCCCAGCTGTTGAGCCGCTCTTTGTAATATACTCCCCACGGAAAGGAATTGAAATTTTGCTCAGAGGCAGCCAAACATATCCAAACACATACTGAATGAGCTTAATCAGCCCTGTCTGTCTGTCTGTCTGTCTGTCTGTCTGTCTGTCTGTCAAGATTGTCTTGCCAGTTGCGGCATAAGTCAAGAGGGCATCACGATAGAACTCATACTGCTTTTGTCTTGCTTCAATCTCAGCAGGCAGACCGATTTTCAGGTCGGAACAGATGGCATCAAAGTTGTCCAAAACATACACAAGGCGTTCTTGAACTTTCATCGGAGGAACAGCAATAGGCAAGGAACGCACAAAGGACATATTTGCCATTGCCAGTTTTGAACCCTGTGTCAATGCCAAGAACTTCGGATATAAAGTGGTACAGGCATAGTAAACATAAGAGGGGTTCAGTTGCTTCAAATCTTTCGGATACACACCCGCAATATTTTGGTTTATAGCTGCCTTGAATGGCAAGAACGCTACCTTACCAATCGTAGCACCTACCAACGCAATCAGCGTTGTTTCTTCGTTCATCATCTTTGCCGAAGAATTTTTCAAGCCATCTTCGGTTATATAATCTGTGACCTCTGTAACAGTTTTCTGATTTTGGCATACAGTAGAACCAAGCCATTTGACTGTTCCATTAGCCCAATAATCAATTTCTTTTTTCGATGGCGTACCGCCAGATACCACATCGCAGACCTCGCCCAACGGATAAACAGGAGTGCTTTCATCATCAAATGTCAGTAAGTGATTTCTATAATACTCATACTGTTTCTTTCTCGCTGTAAGCTCGGCTGTAAGCTCGGCTGTAAGCTCGGTGAAATTGTCCAAGATTCGGACAATTTCACGCTGTACTTCCAGCGGAGGGACGGGGATACGAATTGCTTTGATAGACGGTACGCTTGAATGAACCACTTTGCTTTTTACTTTTCCTGCACTCTTTTGCTTTCGCGCATCTAAGGTAGACAACGCATAGCCAAGATACTTCGGGTCCTGCGTGTGCTTCAGAACAACAATATCTCCTCCTGCAAGGCATTTCTCATGCCCAGTATAAGCACATGATTTCGCTATATCTTCTACGCTTTCTCCCGTAATAGCAAAAAGAATATCTCCGTGCTCAAAATACTTCGGAGTAGCAATCAGTCTTTCATCCGTATGTGAAACACACTTATCAAACCAAACGCCGTAAGTTGTGTAGATTTCCCCATAACGAACACAAGGAATCCCAGTTTCTGTGACCTGCTCTCTTTTAATTCCAAAACCACGGTAAATATCTGTCGCTATCTCACCTGAAGTCTTATATTCTACTCCATCAGGGCAAAACGCCCGAATTAGTTCATCTAATTTACTCATTTCAATCTCCTTTGAGATTTTACATTCTTCGCATAAGATATTGCGGATAATTCCTCAAATATGCTTGAGCCTTATCATCTGTTAAGTCAATAAAGCATAGTACGGGTGGTTGGACTTCCATTTTTTCATTGTGTTTATACGGCATAAACCAGATGACAAACTCTAAGTCTGCTTCAAATAAACAACGCATAAACCGCTCATCCACAAATGGAATATGTGGCACAGATAGGACCTGATAAACTTTGTTCATGTCATATGGGGCCGCTGCATCCATAATATCCTTGTGCTGAAGGTATGACTCCGTCTCATCCATAACTAAAAAGCCCATCTTTGAACCCGGATGCAGTTCGCGGCATCTTGGAATACGCTCAATGTGGGCAGAAAAGACTTTTTGTGCGTGTTTATAATAGTTTTGATAGTTATGAGTCTTATCATAATCCCCATCAGGAGCAGCGTTCACAAAGATGTTATCTTCTGATACATTAGGGAAACTCTTTTGTATTTCGCGTATATAGTCTCTTTCTTTTTTTAGAATTAGATTATAATAAACTACCTTGCCTCTTTTTGTTGTCGTAATGGTTTCACTATCATTGATTCTCATAACATCAAACATTAACTTATGGTCTCGTGAGAAAAAATCTGGTGGTTCACTTGAATGTCCATTATTCGTTGTCCACTTGGGCCACTCTTTCATTATTGCGCTAACAAGCATTTTCTCAAATTTACTACTTGTTAATAAAGCGGTGTGACTACGAGACACTTCATGCATATCTTTGATAATGTTTTCTTCATTGTCGAGCCGCCCCATATAAGTTACCCCTCGATTTCAGCGATGATTTTCCGAATCTCGCTCCGCAGGACATCCTCCCGCGCCACGATTTCCTCGATTTCGGCGTTCAGCTTCACGATGTCCACCTTTTCCCGGGTGTCCTCGGCCTCCACATAGGTGCTGACGGAGAGGTTGTAGTCTTGCTCTGCGATTTCCTCATAGGCTGCCAGATGCGCCACATGAGGCACTTCCTTGCGCTCGGTAAAAAACTGCACAATATGCTCGATGTTGTCCTGCGTCAGCTTATTGCTGTTCGTGACCTTCACGCACTCTTTGGAAGCGTCGATGAACAGCGTGGTGCTGTCCTGCTTGCCCCGGCGCAGGATGAGGATATTCGTGGCGATGGTCGTGCCGAAGAACAGGTTGTCCGGCAGTTGGATGACACAGTCCACATATCCGTTGTCGATAAGGTACTGCCGAATCTTCTTCTCGGCACCGCCCCGGTACATGATGCCGGGGAAGCAGACGATAGCTGCCGTGCCGTTGGCTGCCAGCCAAGACAGGCAGTGCATGATGAAGGCCATATCTGCCTTCGACTTGGGAGCCAGCACGCCGGCGGGAGAAAAACGAGGGTCGTTGATGAGCAGCGGGTTGTCGTCTCCGGCCCATTTGATGGAATATGGTGGATTCGTGCAAATCAGTTCAAACGGTTCATCGTCCCAGTGCTGCGGGTTCGTCAGGGTGTCCTCGCAGGCGATATCGAACTTATCGAATTCCACACCGTGTAGGAACATATTGATGCGGCAGAGGTTGTACGAGGTCAGGTTTATCTCCTGTCCGAAGTAGCCCACAGTCACGCCCTCATCGCCCAGAATCTTCTTGGCTTTCAGAAGCAGCGAACCGGAGCCGCAGGCTGGGTCATAAACCTTGTTAACCTTGGTCTTGCCTACCGTGCCCAAACGGGTCAGCAGTTCCGACACCTCGGAAGGCGTGTAGAACTCGCCGCCGGATTTGCCAGCGTTGGCAGCGTACATGGTCATCAGGTACTCGTAGGCATCGCCGAATGTATCATTGTTATGGTCATTGATGTCGCCAAGGTTCAGTTCTCCGATGCCGTTCAGGAGTTTGACCAGCCGCTCATTTCTGCGCGGGACCGTTGCACCCAACTGGTTGCTGTTCACATCGAAATCATCGAACAGTCCAACAAAGCATTTTTCGGACTCATGCCCACGGGAGGAATCCTCGATGTGCCGGAATACCTTTTCCAACGTTTCGTTCAGGTTCTCGTCCTGTGCGGCCCGGGCGCGGACATTACAGAACAGTTCCGACGGCAGCATGAAGAAGCCCTTTTCCTCAATAAGGCCGTCACGGGCCTCCTCCGCCTCTTCATCAGAGAGTTTGGCATAGTCGAAGTCTGTGTTGCCCGCTTCGATTTCGCCCGTATTGATGTAGTTGGTGAGGTTTTCTGATATGTAGCGGTAAAACATGGTGCCAAGGACATAGCTTTTAAACTCCCAGCCGCCGATGCTGCCACGAAGCTCGTCTGCCATCGCCCAAATCGCCCGATGGAGTTCGTTCCGCTCCTGCTCTCTCGTCATGTCTGCCATGTGGTTATCTCCTTTTCAAGAAGAGTGTCCCTCTTCATTTGGTTCTCTATATTTTTATTATAGCGCATCTTATGCGTTTTATCAACATAATTCCACACGCTACCTATCGGTGGCTCTTGTCCAATAACTCGCACTTTTCACTCGAACAAACGTATGTTATAATGGTCTCATTCTGAAGGACTACTGAATGCCTGTTTGCAATGTGGCAGGCAGGATGTGTTCCTTCCCGTGAAAGGGGTGAGGTCAATGGTGCGACGACGTCTGAAGTAAGGGGAATCTCATAGAATGGAGAATCCGCCTATGCCCAAACATTCGCACCTCACATTGCAAGACCGTGGCACTATCTGTGCCAGAATCAATCAGGGTATTTCGTTTGCCCAAATCGCCGAAGAACTTGACAGAGACCCGGGCACCATTTCCAAAGAAATCCGACTGCACAGAGTCTCTGTTGAAAAAGGTTCCTATGGGCGCGGTTTCAACCCGTGTATCCATCGCAGAGACTGCAAGAAAACCTATGTCTGCAAGACCTGCTTTTGCAGTGGAAGACCCTGCCGTAACTGCAAGGACTGCTATAAATACTGTCCTGATTTCGTCGAGGAAGTGTGTCCAAAACTCTCCAAGCCGCCCTATGTCTGCTCCAACTGCAAAGATAGGCAGAGGTGTACTCTGCGAAAGTATGAGTATCAGCCGAATCTTGCAGACCAGTCCTATCGGGAGACGCTCTCCGAAAGCCGGAAGGGGCTGGCAATCGACCCGCTGGAACTGGAGCGCATCGATAAAGTCGTCTCACCGCTTATCAAGAATGGACAATCTATCCACCATGTCTTTATGAGCAATGCGGATGAATTGATGGTCAGTGAAAAGACTGCCTATAACTATCTGAACGCTGGCCTTTTTGACGCTGATAAGATGGACTGTCCCCGCATCATCAGGATGCGTCCGAGGCGGAGCACTCCAAAGCTGAAAATCGACAGAC
>OIWM01002073.1_pt1 | contig 17542 bp, 12 predicted proteins | sample 1587451 | NCBI WGS metagenome assembly OIWM01 (sample SAMEA3888907, study PRJEB22519) | human gut metagenome | biome: human gut; feature: human-associated habitat; material: faeces | place: Denmark | collected 2011
ACCGCGACCATGGACTGGATGGAGCAGGAGCAGGAGCGTGGCATTACGATCACCTCTGCCGCTACCACCTGCCATTGGAAGGGCGTGCGGATCAACATCATCGACACTCCGGGCCATGTGGACTTTACGGTCGAGGTCGAGCGCTCCTTGCGTGTGCTCGACGGCGCTGTGACGGTCCTGTGTGCCAAGGGCGGCGTCGAGCCGCAGACCGAGACTGTATGGAGACAGGCCGACCAGTATCATGTTCCGCGCCTTGTTTACGTGAACAAGATGGACATGATGGGTGCCGATTTCTTCAATGTCCTGAAGATGATGGACGAGCGTCTCAAGTGCAACGCCGTTCCCATCCAACTGCCCATCGGAAGCGAAGATACCTTCCGCGGCGTGGTCGATCTCATCAAGATGAAGGCATTCGTCTTCTATGACGAGCTCGGCAAGGATATGCGCGAGGAAGCCATCCCCGCTGATATGGAGGAGCTTGCAAAGCAGTACCGCGACCATATGCTCGAGTCGATCTCCGACGAGGACGACCAGATCATGACGCTGTACCTCGAGGGTGAGGACATCCCCGAAAAGATGATCCGCACCGCGCTTCGCCGGGCGACGATCGGATATAAGATCGTTCCGGTCACCTGCGGCTCGTCCTATAAAAATAAGGGCGTTCAGGAACTGCTGGATGCAATTGTCGAGTATATGCCGTCCCCGCTGGACAAACAAGCAGTTACCGGCATCAACCCGAAGACCGACGAGGAAGAAACGCGCGAGCCCTCTGACGAGGCTCCGTTCGCCGCGCTGGCCTTCAAGATCATGACGGATCCCTATGTTGGCAAGCTGGCGTTCTTCCGTGTGTACTCCGGTTCGCTGGAGGCAGGCAAGACCGTCATGAACACCAACAAAAAGCAGCGCGAGCGTATGGGCAGAATCCTGCTCATGCACGCGAACCACAGAGAAGACCTCCCCGTTGTCTATTCCGGCGATATCGCCGCGGCCGTCGGCCTGAAGAATACCACCACGGGCGATACGCTCTGTGACGAGAAGCACCCCATCGTGCTCGAAAACATGGTTTTCCCCGAGCCCGTTATCCGCGTGGCGATCGAGCCAAAGACCAAGGCCGGGCAGGAAAAGATGGGTATCGCGCTCTCGAAGCTTGCTGAAGAGGACCCGACATTCAAAACCTACACCGATGAAGAGACCGGCCAGACGATCATCGCCGGCATGGGTGAGCTTCATCTGGAAATCATCGTTGACCGCCTGCTCCGGGAGTTCAAGGTCGAGGCAAACGTCGGCGCGCCGCAGGTCGCCTATAAAGAGACCATTCGCAAGAAGGTCAATCAGGAGACGAAATATGCGCGTCAGTCCGGCGGCAAGGGCCAGTACGGCCATGTCAAGATCACCGTCGAACCCAACGAGAGCGGCAAGGGCTTCGAGTTCATCAACGCCACCGTCGGCGGCTCTGTTCCGAAGGAATTCATTCCTGCGGTCGAGCAGGGTATTCGCGGCGCGATGGAAGCGGGCGTTCTGGCCGGCTTCCCCGTGGTCGACGTAAAGGTCACGCTGTACGACGGCTCCTATCACGAGGTCGACTCGTCTGAGCTTGCGTTCAAGATCGCCGGTTCCATGGCGTTCAAGGAGGCCTGCCAGAAGGCGGATCCCGTCATTCTCGAACCCATCATGAAGGTCTGCATCATTGTCCCCGACGAGTATATGGGCGACGTCATCGGCGACGTCACCTCCCGGCGCGGCAACATCGCGGGCCTCACACAGCGCAACGGCGCGCAGCAGATCGACTGCTTCGTTCCGCTGTCGGAGATGTTCGGCTATGCAACGAATCTTCGCTCGCGGACGCAGGGTCGCGGTCAGTTCACCATGGAGCCGAGCCACTATGTGGAACTCTCCAAGAACCTGGCAGACGCCGTTATTTCGAAGCGCAAAGGATATTAAGCGCACCAGATCCCGTTTGCGTTGGAAATTCTTCTTGTCAAATCGGCAAATGTCGTGTATGATGAAGAGGATGCAAAAATAATACCGTAAGTGAATCAACTAAGGAGGATAATCCAAATGGCAAAACAGCATTTTATTAAGGATAAGCCCCATGTCAACGTCGGCACCATCGGCCACATCGACCATGGCAAGACCACGCTGACCGCAGCCATCACCAAGTATCTGGCTTTCTTCGGCGACGCTGAGTACACCGACTATTCTTCCATCGATAAGGCTCCGGAAGAGCGCGAGCGCGGCATTACCATCAACACCGCTCACGTCGAGTACCAGACCAACGACCGCATTGGCCACAACTACAAGACCGGCGAAGACAACGTCGAAATCAAGGGCCGTCATTATGCCCACGTTGACTGCCCGGGCCACGCTGACTACATCAAGAACATGATCACCGGCGCTGCTCAGATGGACGGCGCGATCCTGGTCATCGCTGCTTCCGACGGCCCCATGGCTCAGACCAAGGAGCATCTGCTTCTGGCCCGTCAGGTTAACGTTCCTTCCGTCCTCGTCTTCCTGAACAAGGTCGACCAGGTCGACGACGAAGAGCTGCTCGAGCTCGTCGAGATGGAAGTTCGCGAGACGCTGTCCTTCTACGGCTTCCCGGGCGACGACACCCCCATCATCCGCGGCTCCGCTCTGAACGCTCTGGCTTCCGAGTCCACCGACCCGAAGGCTCCCGAGTATGCTTGCATCGAAGAGCTCATGCAGGCTGTTGACACCTGGATCCCGACCCCGGATCGCAAGGCTGACCAGCCCTTCCTGATGCCGGTTGAGGACGTCTTCACCATCTCCGGCCGCGGCACCGTCGCTACCGGTCGTGTCGAGCGTGGCGTTATCAAGAAGAACGAGCCGGTCGAGATCGTTGGCCTTTCCGACGAGAAGAAGCAGACCGTCGTTACCGACATCGAAATGTTCCACAAGCTGATGGACTACGCTGAGGCTGGCGACAACATCGGCGCTCTGCTCCGCGGCATCGACAAGAAGTCCATCGAAAGAGGCCAGGTCCTGTCCAAGCCCGGCTCCATCCATCCGCACACCAAGTTCGTTGGCCAGGTCTACGTTCTGTCCAAGGACGAAGGCGGCCGTCACACCCCGTTCTTCAACAACTATCGTCCGCAGTTCTACTTCAGAACCACTGACGTTACCGGCATCATCTCCCTGCCCGAAGGCGTTGAGATGTGCATGCCTGGCGATAACATCGACATGAAGGTCGAGCTGATCACCCCGATCGCTATCGAGAAGGGCCTCCGCTTCGCTATCCGTGAAGGCGGCCGTACCGTTGGTTCCGGCGTCGTCATCGAGATCGACGAGTAATTTCGCCAAAACCCCATAAAGCAGCAGCGCCCGGCGTGAGCCGGGCGCTGTTTCTGTATCAGCATCGTCTCCTTCCGACGAAACGCTTCCTGGCGCGTAAAATGAAACCGGAAACTGAGGGACACATTATCGTTGTCAAGGGAAGCTTGTAAAAGACGATGAAAAAGCGCTGCTTGAACTGGAATAGACGCTTGCGTTGAGCAGCGGTCAGATGGTGTTATTTGAAACCGCTGCGGCTGAAACGCAGGGTGTGCCGTTCAGGCAGCCGGAGCGTCCAGCTCTGGAATTGGACAAAACAAAGGCATACGAACTTGGTTCTTCCAATTGAGTTCGTATGCCTTTTCTGAACTTTATGAAATGAGTAATGTCCTTAAATATGAATGAAAGCTGTAGTATTCCCGGCCTGAGACATCCAACGGACTGCGTTAGTTCTTCTTTTCAAGCGCGCGGCAGAGGACCGGCGCGATCAGGCAGGCCAGCACGCCGCCGATCACGGCTGTAAGAAGCTGCGGCCAGGTAAAAGCCGCTGTGACGGTGCTGAGCTTCGCTGCCGGGATGACAGCCGGGGCCACCAGCCGGGCAAGGACGAGATACAGCGCCGCAAACTTTGCTGCGGCAGCCAGCACCATGCTGCCATATGCGGCGGGCAGCTTCTTTTTTTGCAGGAATCCGCCGACAAGCAGGGCAAACAGGACGGCGTAGACGGCGTTGCCAAGCGAAACGCACGGCACCAACGGCAAAAACGCCGGGCCGATACCGAGCAGATACGCGCAGAACGGCGAAATGACCGCGACCGTCACGCCGGACCAGACGCCGCCGATCAGCGCCGCGATGGCCAGCACCAGATTGACGCACGAGCCGGTCACCAGCTGGCCGAGGCTTTTGGTAAGGAACTGAATGGCGATCAGAAGCGCAAGGCAGACCGCCGTCCGCGCGATCCAGACTGTTTTTTTCATAAAAAATCTCCCCAAGCTTGTATTTTGCTGCTATTATAGCAATGTCATTCAAAAAAATACGTTGCAGCTGCAACAAAAAGGAGAACAAAATGCTGACAGATGAAGAGAAGCGCATTCTGCTGCAAAACAGGCTTTTCGCAGAGCTTCCTGCGGAGCGGCTGGACGGGCTGCTGCAAAAGCTTTCCTCCCGCACGGCCTGCTTTGGAAAAAACAGCGTGATCTGGGGCATGGGCGAGCGGATCGACCATGCGGGGATCGTGCTGTCCGGGCGCGTGGAGGCGTGGCGGTACACGCAGGATGGACAGGAAAGCCTTTCCGCGGTACACGAGGCAGGCGGACTGTTTGGGGATGTTTTGATGTCGGCCCGGACGGTCGGCAGCCCGGTCGAGCTTCGCACGGCAAGGCCGTCCAAGATCCTGTTTCTATCGCTGGACGCACTGCTCCGCTGCTGCGCGGAGGATGGCGGAAGCGACTGCACACGGCTGCTGTCCAATCTGCTGGAGGAGATCTCGGAGAAATACTGGGCATTACAGCGCCATATCCGCCTCCTGTCTATCCCGGACGGTCGGACAAGGCTGGAAGCGTATCTGCGGCAGGAGGCGGGAAAAACCGGCGAGATCGTCTGCGCCGGAATGACGCGCGAGCAGATGGCCCGGTACCTTGGCATGAACCGCAGCGCTCTTTCGCGCCTGCTCGGCACGATGCAGCGGGAAGGCCGCTTAGAGCTTCGCCGGGGAAGCCTCCGACTCCTGAACGATATCGAAACGTGAATGACCGGTCCGCAAAAGCAGAACGAGGCCGGCGGCAGCTCCCGGACGACCGCCGGCACGCAAAGGCAGACAGTCTCTCAAGCGCTCTTTGCACCTGCTGCGGCCGGTGCGCTGATACCATGCGGACAGTTCCGCATAAAAGTGTTCTCTACCTGATTTTTCTAGGGTGTATCTGAAAACTCCCAACGCACCCGGACAGCGGGCCTTTTTGCGGTGCGCCGCGTCATTTTTCCTTGAAATACGTCAGTATTCCTGCGAAAAAATGTCTTGCGCAACGCAAAAATCCCTCGCTGCCGGTCACATCATGAGTTTTCAGATACACCCTAGATAGCGAACTGCCTGCAAATACAGGTTATATTTCCCGGATCGCACGCCGTTCAGCCTTCGGGCGTCGAGATTGTGCCGGAGGTCTGCCAGCTTGACCTTTCTGGAAATCGGATCCTTTGCCAACGCCCTGACATAGTCCATACACGTAAAGTTTTATGTGTTACAATGTACTAGTATATTGTAACGTCTAAAAATTTGCAAAAGCAAACAGAGGGGATTTGCAGCAGATACCAGAGCGCTCCGATATTTACGGCGTTCGAATCCCTTCAGGCCTTCGTGCATAAAATGTACCGGCTGCAGTTGACAAGTGTTAATATCTGTGGTATCCTCAAAACATAACATACGTTAGCATTTTGAAGGGAGCACTGTGAAATGGAACATCTCAGACTGTCTGATGGGGAATGGAAGCTGATGAAAACGCTCTGGCAGAGGCCGGGGCAGACGCTGGCGGAGCTGGTCTCGGCATTGGACGCGGATACCGGATGGAGCCGGGCGACGATTTTTATGATGCTCAAGCGGCTGATCGCCAAGGGTGCGGTCACGATGGACGACAGCGGAAAATTTCAGACATACAGCGCGTCCGTCGCCTATGCCGACGTGGAGCCGGAGGAAACGGAGTCGTTTCTATCCAAGGTCTACGGCGGCAGCGTCGGGATGATGGTATCAAACTTAGTTGACCGCGGTGCGCTGTCCGAGCAGGAGATTCAGGAGTTAAAAGCCATTTTGGACGCAGCGAAGAAGGAGCACGCGCAATGAAAAAACAAATTCCCTTCCTGACGCTCTGCATCAGCCTTCTTTTATCAGGCTGTCAGAAAGCGCCAGAGGCTCCGCCCGCGGTGCAGGCGGAGGAAGCGCCGTGGGAAGCCGAATCGCAGGATTCGCAGTCCTCCTATAATGACTCGACGCAGGAGCCTCGCTCACAGGAATTTCGGAAAATCTACGGTGAGGAAGACGGTGCGGATTGGTGGAAGACTGCCGCACAGGAAGAAGCAAAGGACGCTTCGGGCGTTGACCAATATGACGATGCAAAAACATGGAGCTGGGCACCGTATGAAACGCTCTATCGGACGGACGGCAGCTGCATGGGGCTGGTGCGGGAGGCCGATGGTACGCGGCACATCGGTGAAGTTCCAGACACAAAGGTCTGGATTCGGCTGAAGGACGGCACGCTTCTTTCTGATGAACCGTTTGACGCCTGCATCGACTATATGGGCACGCCGGAGGGTGAGGTCTACTGCATCCGAAACGGCACCGGCTATCGCTATACCGTCAGCGCCGGAGACGGAAGCTTCCAGCTGAGCGAGGTGGACGAGCCGGAGATTTTAGAAGAAGACCATTTTGGTTATCGCCTGCGCGTTACCCGCTGGGACAGCCGTGAACCGTGCTATGGCATTGTGACCGCAGACGGAGCAGAGGTGATCGCACCGGTCTATGAGCGTGTGGAGATCCCATTCCCGGATCGCTTCCTGCTCTATGAAGGCGGCGTATCGCAGGGGCCGGTCATGGGCCGGTGCCGGCTAACGGACGAAAACGGGAGCACGCTTTGTGCGCGCTTCCATTGGATCGATTACAGCGTATTTGACGATGGCCATATCGGCATCGCGGTATGTTACGGTGAACGTGCGGCATATCCGTGCTATGACGAGGACGGCCAGCCGATGCCGGAGGGGTATTGGCTCGTGGATTGGGACGGAAAGCTTTGCAGCGAGCGCTTTGCGAAGCTTTCCTTTGGTGATAGTGATGAGACGCACGCGGCGTCAGAAGACGATGTCCTGCGCGTCCTGCGCGAAGATGGCACAGAAGAACTGCTGCCGGTCGCAGAGCTGCTGCTTCCGTAGCTTAGATGGAAAGACAGGAGGATTTCTTATGCTGAGAGAAGTATTGACCGTTTCAGCGCTGATTCTGGCCGTTCTTCTGGTGCGGGCAATTTTCAAAAACCGCGTGCCGAAGCGGATGGTCTATACGCTCTGGCTGGTGGTGCTGGTGAAGCTGTGTCTGCCGGGGACGCTGGTTTCGCTGCCGATACTTCCGGCAGAGGAGACAGCCGCGCCGGTGCAGCGCGTGGAACTGCCCGCGCAGACAGCGCCGGTCGTTCTGCAGCCTGCGCAGGCTGTGACGCAGCCGCAGACACCTGTGCAGCAGCCAGTCTCCCCGGCGCAGGAGGCTGCGAAGCCGGCGGCAAAGCCGCTGACGGCGACGCAGATCTTTCAGATCATTTGGGCGGGCGGCAGTGCGCTGCTCGGATCTTGGTTATTGGGCACGTGGCTGGTCTTCACAGTTCGGCTTCACAAGAGCCGGCGTTTTCTTGGCAGACACGGCAGGACGCGTATTTACAGTTCCAGCACGGTCAAATCGCCGTGTCTGACCGGGCTGGTTCCGGCGGTGTATCTGACGGAGGACGTGCTGCAAACGCCTGAAACAGAATTGATTTTACGGCACGAGCTGACGCATCTGCGGCATCTGGATTTCCTGTGGTCGCTCTGCCGGACGGCGGCGGTGATTGTCTATTGGTGGAACCCGTTCATCTGGCTGGCTGCGATTTGTTCCAAGCGCGACGCGGAGCTGGCGTGCGACGAGGCTGTCGCCGCCGGGCTTTCGGACGCGCAGCGCCTTGTCTATGCACGGGCGATTCTGGCGCAGGCCCCGCGTAAGGCCGCGGCCCTGAGCCTCGCCGGGCCGCCGGTCAGGGAGCGCATTTTGTTCCTAGCGAAAAAGCAGCGCACAAGCGTTCTGTGTGTCATTCTGGCGCTGCTGCTCATCGTGTCTGCCGCTGGGTGCTCGATTACGGAGCTGACGCGGCAGAAATCGGGAGAGATCACGCTGCCAGAGGAAACAGAACCCGTGCAGCAGGAGCCGCTGAAAACCGCGATGCCGCTGACGCAGGCACAGATCGACGCGGTCAACGCGATCTTTGCCGACTATGAGCTGTCGACCGATGATACGCTCGGTCATTTCGCGGTCAACGGCTTCTTCACCTCGACCTATGACGATGTACGTGATCTGAATCTGAACAATTTCCTTTCTTACTTCGGAGAATGCGGCGAGGAGGATATTTCGGAGGAGGAATTTGCCCAGCTGAACGCCAAATGGGAATTCCGCGTCGACAGCGTGGAGGATTTCCCGCTGCCCATCCACCGGTATCCTGCGTCTGCGGTCGAAGGCGTCCTGAAGCGCTTCGCGGGCATCGGCCTTACCGACCTGACGGATATGCAGACGCCGTTTTCCGGCTATACCTACCTCGAAGATACGGACGCGTTTTATACCACCACCAGCGACTACAGCCCCGGCTATTTCCGCTGCACCAGCGGCGAGATCGAGCCTGACGGAGATACTGCGCTGCTGTACGGCAGCACGGCGGGATCTCTTTCCGGCAAGGCTGTTCTGAAGCTGGTGAAGGACGGCGAAAACTGGTACATTCATTCCTTTACGCTTGCTTCGCCGGAGCAATCGACCGTGCAGGAGGAACAGGTTCCGACGACTGAGCCGCAGAGTACGCTCCCCATCCCGGCCTCTTCCATGTTCGGCCTGACCGGGCGGGAGGCGGTGCTCTTTGACGCGGCAGTCGCGCAGCGGTATCCGCGCAGCGACAATGATATCGTGCTGCCGAGCCTGCGCGAGTATGGTTCGTTTGAGGAAAACGGGAAAACCGTCGTCATATGCGACCTGCATTACGATTTTTACTATGACTACACCGGCCCCGACTGGGAGTGGAACGGAGGCGGCGCAACGACAGTGGCGAGATTCGAGCTGGATGCGCCGGGCAATGTCTGCACAGGATTTGCGGAGTACCCGAGCGGGAGTTTGAGTGACTGGATCCGCGATTTCTGCGGCCCGCTTGCCGTGCAGAATGCGGACGGCGCGTGGGGATTGCCGGAAGCGTCCGGAGACTGGTTTCCAGCAGACATGAATCTGCTCCAGCAGTATTTGGAGGTGATTGCCTCCCTTGCCCCGTCAAGCGGCGAGTCTGCGGAGGCTGTTCTTCAGGATGATACGATTTGGTCGCGCGTCCACGAAAAGCTGGACTATGCACACTGGGAGCAGGACATGACGGCGGAATATGAGGATATCGTTCGGAAATTTCAGATCGAGGACAGCAAAATGAGCGATCTGCCGGGCGATGTTTCCCAGTGGCCGCGCTATTATTCCGCGTTTGTTGACTATTTCAGCGCTGCAAACGCCGACCTGCGGTATCTGGACGCAGATACCATCTGGACGAAGGACTTATCGGAAGACCGGCAGTCGCTGATCGTCACGCTGACGCGGGCGGACGTCATATTGATGCTCTCCTATTCGCTCCAGATCTCGCAGATCACGGAGGTCAGCACGCGCCGGAACGCAGTTCTGCAGAGCGTGACCGGGGATTCCATCACGGCCGAGCATATTACGCTGCTGAATGCCTCTCTCGAAGAGGATCTGCAAACGCTCAAGGCGCTGAATATTCCACCGCAGAATTATTATTATGGATATTACCGGGTCGATTCCGGCGAACTTTACACCTATAAAGTCGACCCGAACGCATCCGTCACGATCTACGATATCGAGCAGGAATATGGCGCAGGCGAGGACCGGCTGTATACGTTCAAAACATGGCGGGACTTTGCCGCCGCCGTGCAGGAAAACGAAGGGCTGCTCGTCCAGCCGTATACGCTTACTTTGAAAAACGGCGTTGTGGTCAAAATCGAGGAAAAATTCTATAATTAAAAACTCTGCCCGCAGACCGTTGAAGCTGCGGGCAGAGTTTTTTATGGAGCGCGTTATGATGCCTGTTCGAACTGGCTGTTGTAGAGGGCGGCGTAGAAGCCGTTTCGCTGCATGAGTGTTTCGTGCGTGCCGCTTTCGATGATGTCGCCGTCCTTCATGACGAGGATGAGGTCGGCGTTTTTGATCGTCGACAGACGGTGGGCGATAACGAAGCTGGTGCGGTTTTCCGTCAGCTTATCCATGGCGCGCTGGATGAGCAGCTCCGTGCGCGTGTCGACAGAGCTGGTCGCCTCGTCGAGGATGAGCATGGGCGCGTTCTGGAGCATGGCGCGGGCGATGGTCAGCAGCTGCTTCTGCCCGGCGGAAATGCTGGTGCTCTCGGACAGGACAGTGTCGAAGCCGTCCGGCAGCGAACGGACGAATTTATCCAGCCCGCAGGCGCGGCAGACGCGATTTAATTGTTCATCGGTCACGTCCGACAGATTGTAGACAAGATTTTCCCGGACTGTGCCCTCAAACAGCCATGTGTCCTGCAGGACCATGCCGAACAGCTTGTGCACGTCCTCGCGGCTGAGCTCAGATGACGGCACACCGTCAATTCTGATGCAGCCGTCGGAGATCTCATAGAACCGCATGAGCAGGTTGACCATGGTCGTCTTGCCAGCGCCGGTCGGGCCGACGATGGCGACCTTCTGGCCGGGGGCGACGTGGGCGGAGAAGTCCTTGATGATGATCTTATCCGGTGAATCCGGGTAGCTGAAGCGGATGTGCTCGAAGTCGACCTCGCCGCGCACGGGGCGGGGCAGCTCCGGTTTTTCCGATTCATCGGGCAGTTCCTCGCTGCCGAGGAAGTCAAAGATGCGGTGCGCGGAGGCGGAGGCTGTCTGCAGGTTCGTCATGCCCTGCGCGATCTGGGTGAGGGGAGAGGTGAACAGGCGAACATACAGGATGAACGAGACGATCACGCCGATATCGATGATGCCCTGGATCGCGAGGATCGAGCCGAGCACGCACACGGCGACATAGGACAGGTTGCCGATGACATTCATGAGCGGCTGCATGACGCCGGACAGGAATTGCGAACGCCAGTTCGCGTCGTAAACAGCGTCGTTCAGCGTGTCAAAGGTCTTGCCGACAGGCTCTGCCGCGCGGGAAATGCGCACGACCTCGTGGCCGGAATACATTTCCTCGACATAGCCGTTCAGTTTGCCAAGGCTTTCCTGCCGGGCGGTAAAGTATTTCTGCGAACGGGACATGATGAGCACGACGAGCAGCAGCCCGACGAGCGTAATGCCCAGCGCGGCAAGCGCCAGCCGCCACTCGGTCACGAACATCATGATGAGGCAGCCGGCAAACTGCGTCGCGGCGGAGATGATCGTCGGCAGGCTGTTGGTCAGTCCCTGCTGGAGCGTGGAGACATCGTTGGTGATGCGGCTGAGAATATCGCCCTGTGCATGAAAGTTGAAGTATTTCTGCGGCACCCGGTTGATCTTTTCGGACAGCTCCGCGCGCATACGGTAGGAAATTTTGAGCGTGACGCTCGCCATGATATAGTGCTGGATGAAGCCAAAGAGCGCGCTCAGGCCGTAAATGACGGCAAGCAGTATGCCGACTCTTGCAATGGCTGCAAGATCAATGCCGCCGAGCAGGCCGTCGGACATGATGGTCGCGATCTTACCGACCTGATCCGGGCCGATGATGGTCAGCACGGCGCTGAGCGCCGCCAGCACGAGCGCCAGAATGACGACGCCGAGGCTCCTGCGCATATACGCGCTCAGGTCGTTCAGAGCGCCTTTGGGATCCGTTTTTTCTGTTGGACGCATATTGGGCCTCATTTGGATGCGCCTCCTTTCTTGAGCTCTTCCTCGCTCAGCTGCGACATGGCGATCTCGCGGTAGACCGTGCAGGACGCCATCAGTGCGTCATGCGTGCCGAGTCCGGCAATCTCGCCGCGGTCGAGCACGAGGATCTGATCGGCATTACGGATGGTGCTGATGCGCTGGGCGACGATGATCTTCGTCGTGCCGGGAAGCTCCTTCGCAAGCCCCTCGCGCAGCACCGCGTCGGTCTTATAGTCCAGCGCGGAGAACGAATCGTCGAAAATCAGAATTTCCGGCGTTCTTGCCAGCGCACGCGCGATGGAAAGCCGCTGCTTCTGCCCGCCGGAGACGTTCCGGCCAAGCTGGGCGATGGGATGTGCGGCCTTTTCGGGGTATTTGTCCACGAATTCCGCTGCCTGCGACAGGGAAAGCGCGGCTTGCAGCGACGCGTCCGTCTTTTCTGCTGCGCTCTGCCCGAAAAAGACATTGTCTTCAACCGTGCCGGAGAACAGAACGGCCTTCTGCGTCACATAGCCGAGCTTGTTGTAAAGCGCGTCGAACGTATACTCGCGCACGTCCAGCCCGTCTACAAGGACAGTGCCAGCCGTCGCGTCGTAAAAGCGCGGAATGAGGGAGGCCAGCGTCGTCTTGCCGCTGCCGGTCGCGCCGATGATGGCCAGCGTCTGGCCCTTTTCTACCTTGAAGCTGATATGCTCCAGCTCATCCGCAGCCGCGCCCGGATAGCGGAAGGAGACATCGCGGAACTCGACCGTGCCGGTCCCGCTGCCCTCTGTCTTCGCGCCGGGGACGACGTGCGGCTTTGTGTCCAGCACCTCGTTGATGCGCTCTGCCGAGACCTGCGCCTGCGGCACGAGCATGAAGATCATCACGAGCATCATAAAGGACATCACAACATAGGTCGCGTAGGTGCTGAACACCAGCACGTTTGTGAACATCGTCAGCCGTGCGGCGGGATCTGTCAGCGCGATCGACTCAACCAGCGCCGCGCCGACCCAGTAGACGGCGAGCGCCAGCCCGTTCATGCCGAAGCCGAGCATCGGCTGGAGCAGGGCGAACAGCCGCTGGTTTTTCAGCTGCAGGTTCATCATCTCGCGGCTGGGGCCGTCGAATTTCCGGTTCTGATAGTCCTCCGCGCCGAAGGCATGGACGACGTTGATGCCGGTCAGATTTTCCCGCGCGACGCGGTTGATCTGGTCGGTCTTTTTCTGCACCTGACGGAACCGGGGCAGGCAGCTGGACATGATCAGCAGCACCATCACAACGATTGCCACAACGAAGCCGCCCGTTACCGCCGAGAGCGTCCAGCTTTTGCCGAGGATCTTGATGATGGCCCAGACGGCCATGATCGGGGCCTTCATGAGCATCTGCAGACCCATGGCGACGATCATCTGGATCTGGGTGATGTCATTGGTCGTTCTGGTGATGAGGCTGGGGACGGAAAAGGACTGCATTTCCTCGCTGCCCGCGTCCATGACATGGTGGAACAGGTCGGCGCGGACGGAAAAGCTGAAGCCGGAGGCCGTCTTTGCCGCCAGATAGCCGCAGCCGACAGCCAGAACGGCGCTGGCCAGCGTACACAGGAGCATCTCGCCGCCGACGGATAAAATATCCGCTGTGACGCTGCCGGGGGTTTTGATGAGCGTGGTGAGCCGGGTCATGTAATCCGGCAGCTTCAGGTCGAAATAGACCTGCGCCACGACGAGAACTGCGCACAAAAGCGCCATCAGCGCCTCGCGCTTTCGCATACGCTTGAGAAGTTTGATCATGGGGGGTTACATCTCCGTTCCTTTGGGATTTTCCGTGCGGATCCGTTCGATATTGCGTTCAAAGGCGGCCACGCAGCGGCGGAAGTGCGCTAAGTCCTCCGCACGCAGGCCCTCGGTGAGCCGGTCGGCGAACGACTTTTGCAGCCTGCGGCCCTGCTCGATGACGGGCGCTGCCTTTTCGGTCAGCACGAGCGCCGTCTTGCGCCGGTCGCCGGGGACAGGCTGCCGCTGCAGAAAGCCCTCGCCCACAAGCCGGTCAATATGAAACGACACGATCGCGGGCTTCAGTCCGCGCATCCGGCAGATCGCGCCCGCCGTCTCGCAGCCGGGATTATTCGCCAGAAACAGCAGAATATCCGCCGCCGCAGGCGGCAGACCGGTTTCCGCGCACAGCGGCGAAAGCGCGGCGTGATAGGCGTCAGAAAAGCGTGCAGCATTGGCAAACATGGCAGACGCGGTCAGAAGGGGTTCCGGCATGAGTTAAGACCTCCAATATCGAACTGTTCAACATTGAATTAAATCATACACGAAAAATATGAAAAGTCAAGGAACGATTTGTGAACATTCCTTGACTTTTCGAAAGCCGAAAGCAGCATCCAAGGCTCCTCTTCCAAGGGAAGCAATCTGATATGCTGAACACGCCCTGCGAGAAGCCTCGCAGGGCGTGTTGTGCGGTGCGGTTACCGTTCTTCGCGGAAGTACGGGATGCCGAGGGACTGAGGCGGCTGATCCTCCTTCTTTTTGCGCATGGAGACCATGAGCAGGACAAGGATCGTGACCACGTAGGGGAGCATCTTGAACAGCTCCAGCGTGCTTCTGGACAGGCCGGGGATGTAGTTATACGCCCAGTAGAGAACGCCGAACAGATACGAACCCCAGATCGCGCGCAGAGATTTCCACGTTGCGAAGATGACCAGCGCGACGGCCAGCCAGCCGAGGGCTTCGATCGTGCCCTGGTTCTCCCAGGTGCCCTTGATGTAGTTCATGACGTAGTACGTGCCGCCGAGGCCGGAGATACCGGCGCCGATGCAGGTGGCAAGGTACTTGTACTTTGTGACGTTGATACCGGCAGCGTCAGCCGTGGCGGTATTTTCGCCGATGGCGCGCAGGCTCAGGCCCGTGCGGGTCTTTGACAGGAAAAACCAGATCGCAACGGCGAGGATGATCGCCACATAGGTCAAAAAGCCGTAGGAGAACAGGAGCGTGCCCAGACGGAGCTTGCCGGTGAAGCCGTCAAAGAAATTGACGAGGGAAAGCGAGTAGTTGCGGAATGCCTGCGAGGTCACGGCTACGGAGACCTGGCCGACGCCGCCGGCGAGCTTGTTGAGGCTCCCGCCGAAGAAGTTGCCGACGCCGGAGCCGAGGATCGTCAGGGTCAGGCCGGTGACGTTCTGGTTCGTGCGCAGGGTAATGGTCAGGAAGCTGTAGATGAGGCCGCCAAGCGCGGAGGCGAGGAACGACGCGACGAGACACATAATGACGCACAGCGCCGCGCTCGGCTCGATCCCTGCGTTGACGCAGTAGACGTTTTCATACATGAACGTGGACGTCAGACCGGCGATGCCGCCGAAATACATGATACCGGGAACGCCGAGGTTGAGGTTGCCGGATTTCTCCGTGATGATCTCGCCGAGCGCGCCGAACATGATAACCGTGCCGAACACGATGGCAGAGTGCAGAAGGTCAGGGAATTTCAGCAAAAAATCTAACATATTCAGCTCCTCCTTACTTGTGCTTCGCGCCGGTCTTGACCTGATAGTTGATGAAGAACTCGCTGCCGAGGATGAAGAACAGAATGACGCCGGAGATGATCTTCGAGACGTATTCGTTCAGGCCGAAGTCGGAAGCGATCTGCACCGCGCCCTTGTCGAGGAACGACAGCAGCGCCGAGATCAGGATCATGACGAACGGGTTCATTTTCGCGAGCCACGCGACGATGATCGCGGTGAAGCCGCGGCCGCCGGCGGTCGAGGTGGAGAGGGTATGGCTGACGGCGGAGACGGCGAGGAAGCCTGCGAAGCCGCACAGCGCGCCGGACAGGGCCATCGTGCGCACATAGATGCGCGGGACGCGGATACCGGCGTAGCGCGCGGTATTCTCCGAGTCGCCGACGACGGCGATCTCATAGCCGTGCTTGGTGTACTTCAGATAGAGGTACACGAGCGCCGCGAGGACGAGCACGATGATGACCGTCCACATGAAGTCCTTGTTATAGCCGTCGGAGAACATATTGCCGATCCAGCCGACGTACTTGACGTCGCCCTTGGAGTTGATGGTGCCGATGGAGTTCGATCCTGGAGGGTTCTCCCACTTGGAGACGGCGAACGACGTGAGCTGAATGGCGATGTAGTTCATCATCAGCGTGAACAGCGTTTCGTTCGTGTTCCACTTGGCCTTGAAGAAGCCGGGGATGAGGCCCCAGATGCCGCCCGCGACGATGGCGCTGATGGCCATGCACAGGAAAAGCATCACGATGTTCATCTTGCCTGCGAAGTTGATCATCCAGAACGCGGTGGCAATGCCGCCGACGAGCATCTGGCCCTCCGCACCGACGTTCCAGAAGCGCATCTTGAACGCGGGCGCCAGACCGATGGCGATACAGGTCAGGATCATGCAGTCACGGATGGTGAACCACATACGCTTGCTCGTGCCGAACGCGCCGGAGGCGAGGGAAACGTAAACCTTCAGGGGGTTCATCTTGACGATGGCATAGATAATGATGCCGTCGACGATCAGAGCCAGCAGAATGGCGATGGCGCGGATCGACCAGGCCTTGCTGAGGGAAATTGTGTCTCGTTTGGAGATATGCATACTCTATTAACCTCCGATCTTCGTCATCATCAGGCCGACGGCGTCCTTCGTGGTCTTGCGGCCGTCGACGATGCCGGAAACCTTGCCGCCGCACAGAACGAGAATGCGGTCGCACAGCTCCAGCAGAACGTCCAGATCCTCGCCGACATAGATGACACTGACGCCCTTCATCTTCTGCTCGGTCAGCAGATTGTAGATGACGTAGGACGTGTTGATGTCCAGACCGCGCACGGCGTAGGCCGTCATGAGAACAGCCGGGTTCTGCGCGATCTCGCGGCCGACGAGCACCTTCTGCACGTTGCCGCCGGAAAGACGGCGGATGGGCGTGCGATTGATATCCGGGGTGACGACCTCAAGATCGTCCACGATCTTCTGCGACAGGTCGCGCGGGAACTTGCGGTCGGTCAGCGGGCCCTTGCCGCGCCGGTAGGTGCGGAGCATGATGTTCTGAATGATGTTCATGCCGCCGACGAGGCCCATGCCGAACCGGTCCTCCGGGACGAAGGACAGCAGGAGGCCCTTGCGGATGATATCGAGCGGGTCCATGCCGTTGAGCAGACATTCGGTTCCGTCCGGCTCGATGTATGTAATTTTGCTGCCGGCCTCCAGCTTCTGCAGGCCGGAAATGGACTCAAGCAGCTCCTTCTGGCCGGAGCCTGCGATGCCCGCGATGCCGAGGATCTCGCCGCCCATGGCGGTGAAGGTCACGTCGTCGAGCATCTTGACGCCTTCCTTGTTCTTGACGGTCAGGTGCTCGACCTTCAGGCGCTCGGTCTGGTTCTCGTTCAGCGGACGGTCAATGTTCAGGGAAACGGCCCGGCCGACCATCATGTCGGTCAGCGACTGCTGGGAAGCGGTGGCAGTGTCAGTATCGCCGATGTACTCGCCCTTGCGCAGAACGGCCACGCGGTCGGAGACGGCAAGCACCTCATGCAGCTTGTGCGTGATGATGATGATCGCCTTGCCGTCCTTTTTCATGTTGCGCATGACGGTGAAGAGCTTTTCCGTCTCCTGCGGGGTCAGAACGGCGGTCGGCTCGTCGAGGATCAGGATATCCG
>OIWM01002089.1_pt1 | contig 17450 bp, 4 predicted proteins | sample 1587451 | NCBI WGS metagenome assembly OIWM01 (sample SAMEA3888907, study PRJEB22519) | human gut metagenome | biome: human gut; feature: human-associated habitat; material: faeces | place: Denmark | collected 2011
GGGTGACGAGAGAGTAAGGACCGGTCGAACGGGCGTGGATCTTATCATCGACCAGGTGATGCAGCTTGAGGTAGTACATGATGCCGACCGTGACAGGGTTGTCAAACTGTTCGCCGGTGCGTCCGTCGTACAGAATGGTCTTTCCGTCCTCGCGCATACCGGCCTGCTTTAAGCAATCGGCGATATCCTGCTCGTTGGCACCGTCAAAGACCGGGGTCATGACCTTCCAGCCGAGTTTTTTAGCTGCAATGCCGAGATGCACTTCCAGCACCTGACCGATATTCATACGGCTCGGCACACCCAGAGGATTTAACACAATGTCAAGCGGCGTGCCGTCCGGCAGGAACGGCATATCTTCCGGCGGAAGAATACGCGAAACGACACCTTTGTTACCGTGGCGGCCTGCCATCTTATCGCCGACCGAGATCTTTCTCTTTTGAGCGATATAGACGCGCACGACCTTGTTGACTCCGGGCGGAAGCTCGTCGGAATTGTCGCGTGAAAATTCACGGACATCCACGACCGTACCGCTTTCGCCGTGCGGAAGTCTGAGCGACGTATCACGCACTTCGCGTGCCTTTTCACCGAAGATGGCGCGCAGCAAGCGTTCTTCGGCGGTCAGCTCGGTTTCGCCCTTCGGCGTGACCTTGCCGACCAAAATGTCGCCGGCATGAACCTCGGCACCGATGCTGATAACGCCGCTTGCGGTCAGATATTTGAGCGCGTCCTCGCCGACGTTCGGAATATCACGGGTGATTTCCTCCGGTCCGAGCTTGGTATCGCGCGCTTCGTGCGAATATTCTTCAATATGAATCGAGGTGTAAACATCGTCGCGGACAAGACGTTCGTTTAACAGAACGGCGTCCTCGTAGTTGTAGCCCTCCCACGTCATGAAGCCGATAAGGGCGTTCTTACCGAGCGCGACTTCGCCGCCGCTGGTAGCCGGGCCGTCGGCAATGACCTGACCTTTGGTCACGCGGTCGCCCTTAAAGACGATAGGACGCTGGTTGACGCAGGTGCCTTGGTTGGAGCGTTTGAATTTAATTAAATGATAGGTGCGGACATTGCCGTCATCCTCGCGGATCTCGACCTTGTCGCCGCTGGCGGCTTCGACGATACCGTCTGCCTTTGCAACGACCACAACGCCGCTGTCGACGGCAGCCTTGTATTCCATACCGGTACCGACAATCGGGCTTTCGGTCATCATCAGCGGCACTGCCTGCTTCTGCATGTTGGAACCCATGAGCGCACGGGTGTTATCGTCGTTTTCAAGGAACGGGATCATAGCCGTGGCAACCGAAACCACCATTTTCGGCGAGACATCCATGTAGTCAACGCGTTCTTTTTCGACCTCCGTGATTTCTTCACGGATACGGACGGTAACGCGGTTGTTGACGAAGCGGCCGGTCTCGTCGAGCGGTTCGTTTGCCTGGGCGACGACGTATTCGTCTTCGACGTCGGCGGTCATATAGACAACTTCATCGGTAACGATGCCGGTGGCTTTGTCCACCTTGCGGTAGGGCGCTTCGATAAAGCCGAATTTGTTGATTTTTGCGTAGGTAGCAAGATAGGAGATAAGACCGATGTTCGGACCTTCCGGCGTTTCGATCGGGCACATTCTGCCGTAATGCGTGTAGTGCACGTCGCGGACTTCGAAGGAAGCACGGTCACGCGACAGACCGCCCGGGCCGAGTGCCGAAAGACGGCGCTTGTGCGTCAGCTCCGCAAGCGGGTTTGCCTGATCCATGAACTGCGACAGCGGCGAAGAACCAAAGAATTCCTTGATGGCCGAAACAATCGGACGGATATTGATAAGGTTCTGCGGCGTGAGGTTTTCGGTGTCCTGCATGGTCATGCGCTCTTTGACAAGCTTTTCCATACGGGTAAAGCCGATGCGCATCTGATTCTGCAAAAGCTCACCGACGCTGCGCAGTCTGCGGTTGCCGAGGTGGTCGATATCGTCCACCGTGCCGCAGCCATGTGCGATGCAGAGCATATAGTTGACCGACGCGTAAATATCGTCGTGCGTGATGTGCTTGGGAATAAGCTCCATGCGGCGGCGTTCGAATTCGGCGATAAACGCTTCTTCGTTGTCCGTCGAAGCGAGAATTTCCTTCAAAACGTCAACCTGCACCTTTTCTTCTACTTTTAAGGAAGAAAGGTCATAGCCGGTCGGAACAACGCCGAGCGCGTTCATGTCTGCCATCTTGTTGGAGAACACCTTGAAGGTCTCGTCGCTGCCGTGTTCGTTCGAATACAATTCGACCTCATAGCAGCCGGTCTTTTCAATCTGCTCTGCCATTTCGCGGTTGAGCATGGTGCCTTCGTCGAAAATGATCTCACCGGTAAACGGATTGACGGCAGGCTTTGCAAGCTTGAAGCCGGCAATGCGTCTGCCGAGTGCAAGCTTCTTGTTGAACTTGTAGCGGCCGACGGCCGAAATATCGTATCTCTTGGGATCAAAGAACAGATTATTGATTAAAATCTGAGCCGATTCCACGATAGCCGGGTCGCCCGGACGCAGCTTCTTGTAGATTTCCTTCAAAGCTTCGTCATGTGCGCTGGTGCCGTTCTTCTGGGCTTCGCTTTCCATCAAATCCTTGGTGAGGGTGGCTTTGATATAGGCGTCGTCGCCGAAGGTGTCAAGAAGCTCTTTCGACGTGCCAAGTCCCAAAGCGCGTAAGAAAATGGTAATCGGCAGCTTGCGGTTTTTATCGATTCTTACATAGAAAACATCGTTGGCATCGGTTTCATATTCGAGCCATGCGCCGCGGTACGGAATGACGGTGGCGGCGTATAATTTCTTGCCGCTCTTGTCGTCAGCCGACTCATAGTAAATGCCCGGCGAACGGACGATCTGCGAAACGACGACACGTTCCGCACCGTTGATAATGAACGTACCCTGCTCGGTCATGAGCGGAAAATCGCCCATAAAGACCTCAGACTCTTGAACGTCGCCGGTCTCCTTGTTGGAAAGGCGGACGGTCACGCGAAGATGAGCGGCGTAGTTGACGTCGCGCTCCTTGCATTCCTCCACGGGATATTTCGGTGTTTTATCGATGGAAAAATCCACAAATTCGATAAACAGATTGCCGGTGTAATCGACAAGCGGAGAAACATCCTCCAAAACTTCCTTTAACCCTTCGTTGAGAAACCACTCATACGATTCCTTCTGTACCTCGATGAGGTTTGGCATTTCGAGCTTTTCGTCAATCTTGGAAAAGCTGTACCGAATGTTGTTGCCAAGCTTGCAAGGCTTCACCATGGTTTGCTATCACTCCATTCCTACTTCTTGTACCGGTGGCGTGCGGAAAAACGGGTCTTCAAAAAAGGGCAAAATCCCCCTATACGCTCTCAAACGCCGATATTTCCGCTTGATTATAATGCAGTATAATACTATAGCATGAAAGCCGCATAAAGTCAAGTGTTTTGGAGCCTTTCGAGCGCTTTTTTTGAGAAAAATTCCCGGATTTCTCTTGAATTTACAATAACTTTTTCGAAAAGTTCCAGATAATTCAGCGGTTTTTTTCTAAAAATTTACATTTGGACAAAAACAAAATAAGAACCGCCCGACGGACGGCTCTTCAGACTGTTGCAAAAGTCTATAAGGCTTTTCGGGCGAAGCCCGATTTCAATAAAAATCCGAAAAATCCGGGGACATGCGCCACGGATTTTTCTCCGATAGATTCGCGAGTGTCGAAAAGCGGAGCTTTTTGGCATGAGGCGCGAGCGAACGAATCTGCTTCGTGTCGTAAAACGCAGTTTTGCGACACGCTCAGAGCCGCCCGACGGACGGCTCTCATATCCGGTTTTTGGGGGCTTTTCGGCTATGCTTCTGCTTCGGATGCAAGCGCAGTCGCCGCAGCCGAAGGCATGATTTCGATGTCGGTCGCCCTTTCCTTGACGCATAACGGCTTTAAGGAAGCCATGCTTTCCATGGAAAACACCTCGATGGTGTCGATGTCGGCGGCATCTGCCGTCTGGAAAACAAGCAGTCCGTCGCCGTCGGCGTTGAAGCGCGCCTTGTCGGCAAGCGTTGTGTTAACGGTATCGACCGTTCGGCCATCCTTTTTCAGCGCAAGCGTGACGGCCGATTCGGGAGCCATATTATAAGCATAAATAAGGAAGAATGTATTCTCGTCGGATTTTAATATGTGCGTCAGCGTGGTGACATAATCGAATTGAATATCTGCGTCTTGGTCGATGTAGATATCCGCCTTTTGGATGGCTTCCCAATCCTCCTTGGAGCCGGTGTAGCGAACCGTTTTGTCGCCCCAGTTGAAACTGTTTTTGCCGATATAGCCGATCGAGCTTGGAAGGACCAACTCGGAAAAGGCGTTTGTGCCGTTAAAGAGACCGGCGGCCAAACCAAAGGTTCCCGGACGAACGGTCAGGCGGGCTTGTTTGGGAAGCGACCGGCACATTGCCGCTTTACCGAGATAGATGAGACCGCTCGGCTGATTTGAGAACCACGGGGTAGACCAAAACGCATCGTTGGAAATGTAGCGCACATTTTCCCCGCCGGTAACTGTTTTTAACGATTCGCAGAAATAAAAGGCATCTATTTCGATTTGCACCACGCTTGCCGGAAGGTCGATGGCGGTGAGATCGGTTCTCTCAAAGGCACTTTGGCCGATGTAACGCAAGGTTTCCGGCAGGCGAATCTCTGTCATTTTGTTGGATGAAAAAGCGTACGATCCAATGGTGAGCAAGCCCTCCGGCAGGTTTACCTGTAAGGATTCGCCGGTCTGTGTGTGTTTCCGGTAAAAAGCTTGACCGCAAATGTGCTTGGTTCCTTCTTTTATCGTATACACGCCGTCCGCATTTTTACCTTTATAGGTATACAGATAGCAGTCGTCCGGGCCGAAATATACCGCGCCGTCCGGCTGATTATTATACCAGGCGGTTTTGTAAAATACATTGTCATGAAACAGCGTATTTGTGCCGTTGACGGAGATGGTTTGCAAGGCTGTACAGTAGGCAAAAGCATTCGAATCGACTTCGGAAAGCGGTGCGGGCAGGGAAATGGCAGTGAGCTTCGAACAGCCGCTGAACGCAGAGCTGCCGATGGATTTTAACGATTCCGGAAAGGAAACGGAGGTTAGAAGGGTGTTTGATTCAAAGGCTTTTTCATAGATCATGAGCAAGGACGACGGCAGCGTGAGTGTTTTTAACTTACTGCCGGAAAAGGCGCTCGGCCCGATGGCAAGAAGGGATTTCGGCAATGTGAGATTGGTTAACGGACAGTGATAAAAGACTTCGCTGCCGATGAGCTTCAGATTCGGGCAGCTGATGGTCGCGCGTGCCAGCTTACTGCATTCGTAAAACAAGCCCTGCGGCAGATATTCGATGTCCATGGCAAGCGTGACGGACGTTATGCCGGTGTAGGCAAAGGCATACGCGCCGAGTTCTTTCAACGTTTTCGGCAGAGCCATTTTGGTCAAGGACGTACATCCGATAAAAGCACCGGAGCCGACCGATTCCAAAGCCGAAGGAAGGGAGGCTGTTTTTAAGCTCGTGCAGGCGTAAAAAGCACTGTCGCCGATCTTTTTTAAGCTTGTCGGAAAGGTGACCTTGGTGAGACCGGAGGCATTGGCAAATGCTTCGGTTTCGATCGAGGTGATGCCGGAGCCGATGGTGATTTCTGTGATGGATTTGCATAGCTCCTCCCAGGGAAAAGGTTCATCCTCGCGGCGTTTCATTTCGCCTTGGCCGGTAATGGTCATGACGCCGTTGCGTTTTTTTAAGGAATAGGTCAGGTTGTCATAAACGCCGTTGCATTCCCAAACCGCATAAAGCGTGACACTGCTGTTCGAGGTGTAGCGTGCGCCGGGCTTGTAGGCGACTTCGCCGTCGGCCGTCTTTGACCAGCCGCAGAAGGTCCAGCCCGGGGAGTTGGGAACAGCCTCGGTCAGAATCAGCGTTTCGCCGGACTTCTTGATCTGCTGTGCCGGTGGATTGTATCCGCCGTTGCTGTTGTAGCGCACAATGTATTCGGTCGCGGCAAGCGTTGTGTCGGAAGCGGAAACGGCTGTTTCAGCATCGGAAACGGCTTCGGGCGTTTCGAAGGAGGAAAGCGCAAGACTGCCGAGCGCCAACGTGCCGATAAGAACGGAAGAAACCGTCAAAAGGCGGAAAACGCGGGAGGCTGCATGGTGAAACGGTACTTTTTTCATAAAAGATCTCCTTTGTTTATGTGTATATTCGTTTGTGTGGTGTGACGAATCTTTGTACTGTAGCGGGAAAAGCGAATGCTTTACACATTTATAATACCATATATTTGGAAGGTTTGTCAAGAAAAATCGTAAGATTGTTCATCGATTATAGGCGGCCGAAAGCGCCGTGGCAGGCGTTATTTGGTGAATATGCACAATGAACTTTGTGCAATCCTACGATTTTTGCGTTTTTTTGGCGGCTTTCTTGACAACTGCGTGGCGATGTGATACACTTTACTTTAGTAAGATATGTGAGATTTTCGCATATCTGCAATTTTTTCAAGAAAAAGGAGAGAGAGCATGAATAAAAAATTCATTCTCGGCATTGCCGCAGCCGCTGCCATCGCAGTGGGCAGTTTATCTGCTTCCGCTGAAGGCTTTGCCAAAACGAACACCTACACGCCCGGAATGTTTAACGATGTTCCGGCAAGCGAATGGTACGCTTCCTCCGTCTCGTCCTCTTATGAGCTCGGCTTCATGAAGGGCACGGCAGACGGCGTCTTTTCGCCGGAGGGCAACATGACGGTTGCCGAAGCTATCACCATCGCCGCTCGCGTGCATGACGCGTACAATGCGAAAGGCACGACCTTCTCGCAGAACGGCGCAAACTGGTATGACGAGTACGTCAAGTATGCCGTCGACAACGGCATTATCAAGGCCGACGCATTCGACGATTACGATCGTCCCGTCAAGCGTTACGAAATGGCGGTCATCTTCTCGAAAGCCGTTCCGGACAGCTATTTGGAAGCCAAAAACAACGTCACCGAAATCCCGGACGTTCCCAACACCAACGGTTATTTCGACCGTTTGCAGTTACTCTACAACGCCGGCGTTGTAATGGGCAACGACGCATTCGGCACGTTCATGCCGAACAACAACATCATCCGTGCGGAAGCCGCCGCTATCATCGGCCGTATCGCGCTTCCCGAAAACCGTTTGCAGAAGACGCTGGTTGATGCAAACTACGACGATGCGTATTATCTTGCAATTACCGCCAACGGCTTGGACCTTACCGGCGGTGCGAACCAGTACGACACGCCGTGGCAGTACGACAACCGCAACCAGACCGGCATCATCATGAACTCCGCCGGTCACGTGGCTGACTACTACCTCGACGGCAAAGTTGAGCTGTGGCGCGACCTCGACGACGTTTCCCGCGGCCTTGTCGGCTGGGATTTCTACGGTTCCGTTGCAAGCGTGGAAAACGGCGTTTACTTCAAATTGGTAGACGATGATCTCAACGAAGTTGCAGCTCTTACCACCAAGGACGGCAAGTACTTTATGAACGGTACCGATACCGGCATCGAAGCCAAGAACGGTACGCTCTTCTTCACCATGCAGGCCGATCTTGACGCCAACACCGTCGCGCTTTACATGAACGGCGCAAAGGTCGGCGACTATGCCGCCGGTGATTACACCGTTTCGCGCGTTTACATCGGTTCCGGCAAGGAGACCATCGGTTCGGTTACCATCACGCGTACCGATATCTACAAGGATTACCTTGTTAACGAAATCTTCCTCGTTCCCGCAGGCGGCGCACTTTCCCAATGGGAAGTGAGCGGCACGGGCGCGGTCGTCAAGAAGGGCGGCCAGGGCTACAGTGATACGGCAAGTGCAGAGCTTGCGGCCGGCAGCGTTGCCAAGAAGTCCTTCAAGCCGGTTTCCGGCTCGGTCGTTTACGAAGCGTATATGCTTTTCCCGACTGCCGACGATACCGGTTATATCTCACTCAACAGCGGCGATACCTCGGTTGCAAAGCTTTCGCTTGACGCCAACGGCGTTTATGCACCCGACGGCACCAAGCTGCGCCATCATACCAACAACATCTGGCAGACCCTTCGTATCGAAGCCGACACCGTAAACGGCACGGTTCTCTACAAGGTCAACGGCAAAAAGGTCGGCGAATTCGCCCTCTCGGCCGCTGCACAGACGGTTGACAACATCACGGTTGCCAACACCTCCGGCACGGTGTTCTTCGATGACGCCAAGGTCTTTATGACACACGATCACGACGATTACTGCCCGGTTCCGAAGCCCATCACCGACGACGGTTACGACGTTCTTCTCAACGTCTGCTCGCTGTGGCGTGAAGGCACGCACTTCGGTTGGGGTGCCGTTTCCGCATTCCCGGATGTTGAACCGGCTCTCGGCTACTACGACGAAGGTATCCCGGAGGTTGCAGACTGGGAAATCAAGTTTATGGTTGAAAACGGCATCGATGTCCAGCACTTCTGCTGGTACTGCCCGTCGAACAACCAGCTCGAACCGATCAAGAGAAGCGGTCTCAACTTTGCTCTCCATGACGGTTTCTTCAACGCCGAATACTCCGATATGATGAAGTTCACCTTCATGTGGGAAAACACCGGCGTCAACACCACCAACCTCGAAGACTTCAAGACGTACATCTGGTCGTACTGGATGGATTACTACTTCCTTGACGACCGCTTCTACACCATCGACAACAAGCTCGTCTTCACCACTTGGAGCTACGGCAACTTTAAGAAGGCGTTCGGCGGCACGAACGAGGGCGCACAAGAAGCAGTCAAGTTCATGAACGAGGATGCCAAGGCACACGGCTTCGACGGCGTTATGCTGTTCTTTGCCGACGGCCATGCACAGGATGCCGCGACCTTTACCGCCATGGCAAACATCGGTGCTTCGGGTGCTTATGCTTACCACTGGGGACAGGACGGCAACAATTATGACGCCTCCGTCGCCCGTTTGCAAAAGAATGCCTCCTACGGTGTGCTTCACATCATCCCTGCCGTTTCGGTCGGCTTTAACAATGTCGGCTGGTCGGGCTCGCGCAAGCCGCTCATTTCCCTCGAAGACCATAAGAAGGTTCTCGAATACATCAAGAACGACTATCTGCCGAAGCAGGACGGCTGGAAGGCCAAGACGCTCATCGTTTCCACCTGGAATGAATACGGCGAAGGCACGTATGTCATGCCGTGCAAGGGTCTCCACGGTTTCGGCTACCTTGAAAACGTTGCCGAAGTTATCTCCGGCGTGACCGACCATTCGGGCAACATGTATCCGACCGACAACCAAAAGGCACGTCTGTGCCATATGTATCCCGCCTCCAAGACCAGCATCAAGCGCTTAGGCACGGAGACGGATGAAACCATCGATCCGAAGGACAAGATCCAGATCACGATCGACAAGGTGGATTACAAAGCACCGTTCAATCCGATTTTGAAAAACGACGAGCTGTATGTGACAGCAAGCGCGTTTGACGGCTTCTTCAGCCTCAACAACTACTATTATGAATGGAGCCGCTACACCGGTGTGCTTCGCATCGTCACCAAAAAAGACCACGAAGTGATCTTTACCGTAGACAGCAATATCGCCAAGGTTGACGGCAAAGACGTTACGCTTGCCGAAAAATTCACGCTGCGCGACGGACTGCCGGTAATACCGTTATTCATGCTGTACAAGCTGGATGAAACCAACTACACCTTCGAAAACAACACGTTAACGGTATCGAGCCTTGACAAGAAGTTTGAAGAGATCGCCAAGGATCGTGTGGCCTACCAGTATGAATTCGAAGTACCGGGCGACCTCGAGGGCTTTGTCGGCTACACGACGACCGCCTATGTACAAAACGGCTTCCTCTCGGGCGATGCGGTAGAACGTGTGGGCGATGCCGTTCCCTACGACCCGCGTCTTGCGTTGACCGGCATTTCGTTGGACACGCTGCTCTGCAACAAAATCGTTGTCGGCATGAAGTATGAGCTTCTTGACACGGACAACACGAAAATTGAAGTGTATTACGCAACCGATGTTGATCCCGCTCTGTCGCAGGATAAGAGTGCTCTTGTTGTGTTAAACGGACAAACCTCCGGCGGCAAAGTCAACGAATATGTTTTCGATTTCTCCGAAAAAGACTCTTGGACCGGCAAGGTCACGCAGATCCGTGTTGACCCCATAAGCTGCGGCGGCCACTTTGACATCGATTACATCCGCTTTGTGATGGATGAAAAGCTTGCCGAAAAAAATGCGGCTTTGATCGAAGAAAACAAGCGGAAAGAAGAGGAACGAAAGAAGAAGGAAGAAGAACGGCTTTCACAAGGCATTCTTCTTGAAAACGGCGATGCCGAGGATCTGACGGCTTCCAACGCTTTCACAACCAGCAAAGCCAACGGCACCATCGAAATTTACGAAGATAAGAAGATGGGCAATGTATGGCGCGTCACTCCGGCTGAAGGCAAGATTTGGACCTATATGGGTCAAGTCGTACAGTTCACGCCCGGCACCAAATATAACGTTTCGTTGGACATCAAGCTCACCGGTACTCCCACCAAGGCAAGCGACGTGACCACGCAGATCTTCTGCAACGTCCGTTATTTGGATGCCGACGGCAAGATCGACCACATCACCTTCCCCGGCAGCAACGTTACCTTAAACTCGAGCGACGATTGGAGACATTGGGAATTCAGCTTTGAAATTCCCGAAAATGCCACCTCGCGTTCCGACGACCAGTTTACGTTCTATTCCAACCCGGTCGGCGATGAGGGTGTCGGCTATATGATCGATAATCTTATCGTGAAAAAGGCTTAAGCATTCAGCACAAAAAACGAATTGCCCCGGGCGATTGTTTTGACAAACGATTGCCCGGGGCATAAAATTTCTCCTGCAGCAGAAGGTTTCTTCCGCCGCAGGAGTTTTTTCATGGTTTACTTGCTTTTCCGTGCATTCTTTCACGGAAAGCACTTAAGTTTAATCGGGAAGGATTTCTTCGACAACGATGTTATCGAAATAATAGCCGACGCCGATTCCGTTCACCGGATTGGAGTAAATGGTGAACATATCCGCACCGCGGTCTTCGCTGTTCGGGTTCACGGTAAACTCGAATTCGAATTTCTTCCAGCCATCGCCTGCCGTTAAGAAGATGTTTTTGACAACATGGTCGTTTTTGCCGATATCCGGGTCGCTGTACTGCATATTGGCAAGAATTTCGCCCTTGAACGACGGGTCAAGAGCCGTATCCGTGCCATGGCCGTACAGGCGGACGTCCATGCTGACCTTATAGGTCGCGCCCGGCTTAAAGGTGCAGGACTGTTTTGCATACAGCCAAATCTGAATATCGTCGCACGGGAGAACATAGCAACGGTTATTGCTGTTATCCGGATCTTCGACGATTTTTATTTTGCCGTGCGTATCCGAGAAAGCCACTGTCGAGCCTTCGGCGTCGCCGTTGCGGATAGCAAACGGGGCTTCGCCCGGGTCAACGTAGTTCGGGTCAACCACAAAACGGATATAATCGATATCGATTTCGCCGATCGCATCAAACGGGTCGAAACGGAGCTGGGTAATGGTATCCTTCCAAAGCGCGTTGGAGGCGGTATCGACTGCATATTCCTCCCATGCGCCGTCGCTGCTCTTGCCCTTGAGTTTCACCTTTAAGGTCTTGCTTTCCGACCAGTTTTGGTCGTTATTGGTGATGAAGTACATGGTCAAGAACTCGGTGTCTCTGTCCTTATGATACTGGCCGGAATAGCTGTAACGCACACGGTATTCCAGTCTTACGTACTTTTCAGCCGGGAGGTTAATGCCCTTGGCCGACATGATGGTCGGGTCGGTGCTGTCCGAGAGAGAAACGGCTGACATATGGCCTTCATTGGCAACCGAAAGTCCCATAAAGCCGCTGGTCCAGCCTTCGGTATCGCCGGTGAGATCGAATTGCCACTCGCCGTCCTTACGTTCGGAAAGCTTATCGTAGTACCACTTATTGTCGGTTTCCACGTTGATTCTGCCCTTTTCGTCAACCGCATAGGCATAGCCGACATCGGCGCAGAATTTCTCGATCGGAAGATACGGAAGCCCGTCGATCGACGGGAGCTTGTAGCCGAGTTCCTTGGTTTTTCCGTCCACGGTGTACTTGTCGCTGCCGACCGTCAGGAGGATGACATGCTTCTTCATGTTGATCGTCAGCTCGCCCTTATCCTTGTTCCAGACGTGGAAGATATCAAGACGGTAGTCGATCGCCTGACGCGGGTCAAAGGCAATGAGCATATCGCCCTTTTCGGATTTTACCGGCTTAAAGAAGTTTTCGACCTTTTGACCGTCGATAATCATTTCCGTCGGAGCGGAGGTGGTATCGGCAAGAAGCTCAATGGATTTCACGCCGAAGGTCTTGCCTGCGCCGTCAACCGGGTCGATGCGGAGCTTGGCGATCTTGCCGCGCCAATTGGAGTTTGCAGAGGCATTGATGACATATTCGGTCATTTCGTCGGAGGTGATCTCAAACTTAAAGGAACGCGCCTCCGCCGGGTTCAGGTTATCTGTGGTCATAAAGAAGAGCTGTGCGATCTCGCCCTTCTTCGCCTGCATGGTAATGCGGATAGCCGGGACCTTATCAAGCGTATAGTTGCAGGAAATGGTCTTATCGATGAGCGCGTCGCCTTTGGACGTGCCGAATGCGCCGTTCGGCGTAAACTCGATATTTTCGATATTGGCAACGCCGAAGCCGTCTTTGTTTGTGTATTCAAGGGAAGCGACCGTCGAAAGCTTGGAGGTGTCGGCCATTTCATTTACAACGCCGTCGCGGCGAAGCAGATGACGGTACTGGGGATACATCCGGTTGATGCGTGTTTTTTGTGCAGCCGTCGGAACGGTATTGACCGCCTTATCGGCCTTTTCGTCGGTATAGGCTTCGCGGAGTGCGTCGAGATAGCCAAAGCCGTTTTCGCCGGCTGTCGGCATAAGATACGTGCCTTCGCCGTATTCGTTCCAGGTCGAGAGCATGACGAAATTCTTCTGCCAGTTTTCCTTGGCGTAGGTTGGGAGATATTCCTCCTTGACCCACTTTTGTGCGGCGGCATAATCGGCAAACGACATCATCGGGTGACGGGTCTCCGTGCCGCTCCAGGCAACGTTGTTAAAGCCGACCGAAATAGTCGGAACGGTGTACATACCGGTAAACTTAGCGCTGTTTAAGATCGCATTCTTCGTGTAGGAAAGCGACGAACCGGAGGTGCCCCAGTTATATGCATAGCTGCCGTCAAAGCCCATGTTCATCATGGTGTTGTTGGAGGAATCGCAGGCAAGATAGATCATGCCGTCAAAGCCGAGCTTTTTGACCTCTTCTTCGAGGTAGTCAAACATCTTCTTGACGTTTTCTTCACCGCCGGCACGCTTTGCCATATCTCTCCAGCCGAACACGCAAAGCACCGGCTTGTTGCCGATGGTCATGTAGCGGTCGTCCTTGAAGAAATTCTCGATAAAGAACGGGACATAGTTGTTCTTGAACGCTTCAAAGTTGGTCGGTGAAGAGGCATTTCCGGCTTCCCAGAGAACGGCATATTTGGACATCTCCGAATACTTTGCGTTCATGAAGCCGTTGAAGAGGTGGTTTCTCTCGCTATCGATATTGATGACACCGTCATGCATATTGTTTGTGCCGAAATAGATGCAGTATGCACCGAAATCAATGCCGTGTTCAACAAGGTATTTGATTTCCCAGTCGGCGGTTTCGGGATTGCCCTCGTCGTAGTAGCCGAGGACCGGCGTAAGGTCGTCGTGTGCCGAAACAGTGCCCCAACCGGCATGCAGCTCATTGACCCACAACGAGCAGACGTTCATGCCGACGGTGTATTTGTCCTCACCGGCCGGCTTTACGGGAGCCGGAACATAGTCCTCATGCTCCACATAGCGGTATACCTTAAAGGTATCCATGGAAATTTCGGTGTCCGAAAGGTTAGATACGACAAAGTTATCCACTGAGGTGGTGCTGTCGGCAAAATCGACCTCGCCAACCTTGCGGCCGTTGACCTTGACAAGCATTTTCTGCGTTTCGGTGTCCAGCTCTAAACGGAAGCGATACCAGAGGTTCTTTACATAATTATCGTAAACCTTGGTGCCGTTGACATAGTAATTGTTTGCGTCGGCAGAAACGGCAGCAATCGTCTTGGCACCGCTGCGCAGATCATAGGTAAAGCTTTCGCCGCCCGGCTGCCATGCGATGAATTCGGCAATAATCTTGCCGCTTACCGGGTCGAATTGGGTCATAGCCGAGCTGTTTCCGGGAAGCTTTAAGGCAGAACTTGCGGAATAGGCACCGCCGAGCGTCGTCCAACCGTAAGGAAGTATATTTTTGGTTGCGGACATAACGTCAAAGTTTTCGTAAACACCGTAGTTTACGGTCATTTTGATAAAGCCGGGCGTGAGGATAGCCGTACTCTTTTCATCCGTCGCAAAACGGAAGTTCACAAGATTGGTCTTCTCACCGGAGGTGGCAAGCGGATGCACGCCATAGGACGTATCGCCGATAACAGTCTCAGCGCGATTGTTGTCCAAATCGAGAACAATATAGAAGTAGAATGCACGGTTCTCACCGAGATCGACAAGCTTGGTATAGCTTCCGTCGGCATTCAAAAGCTGCCATGCGCCGTCAAGCACTTTTAGCTGATAAACACTGTCGCCGGTCTCGTTCTGATATTCAATGTAAGCGCCCTCATAGTTTTTCTTGCCGAGAGAAACCGAGGTGCGAAGCAAAACCTTGCCGGTCGTGGTCTTGTTAAGCTCACGGATATACGCCGTGCCGTTTTCGGTGCTGATATCCACCAAAGAGGAATACGAGCTTTCCAGCGACGTCAGCGGCGCACCGCCGCGGCCGTCATACAGCCACCCGGATTTGAGACCGTGCTGACTGTTGCCGAGCGAAGGCGAACGGCTGGTTACAAGAAGATAAGCATCGTCCTCCGACACGCTGTCAAGCGTTTTGGAAAGGCGGTTGTCGGGAAGTGCCACACGGTTGATGATGGCAGCCGCTTCCGCACGGGTAATATTGTTTTCCGGGAAAAAGTTGCCGTAGGAATCGCTGCCCATGACAACACCGGCCTTATAAAGCGTTAACAGGTCAGCGGCATAGGCACTGTTTTTGGACACGTCGGGAATGGATTTCACGTCGTTTTTCGCCGTGAAATAATCGGCCGGCATCGCACTCTTAAAGATCGACGCGACCTCATAACGCTTTGCCGGACGGTCAAAATTGTCAAATTGACCCTCCTTAACAAAGCCTGCGGCAACGGCGTAGTTGACATACGGCGTGTACCATTCGCCGCCGGTGCTTGTGTCGATTGCCGTTCCGGCGTTGATGGCGGATGCGCGTGCCGCCATGGTGATGGCTTCCGCTACGGTCACGTTGCCATCCGGCGAAAACAGGCCGCCGCCGACGCCGTTCATAAGGCCGAGTTCATAGGTGTTTGCCACCTCAGCGGCATACCATTCGGTCTGCGGCACATCGGTAAACTGGCCGGGCGTGTAGGTGTTTGTTTTTTCAAACGCACACGCCGTCACGGCAAGCGATGCGGCAAGCAAAGCCCCAATGAGAAGTCTCTTTGCGTGGTTCATGTTTCATTGCTCCTTTTTTTGCAGATTTTTTGCGACAGAATATCACAATCGGCTATTCTTCAGAATCTATTGTAGCACAAACCGGTTCTTTTAGCAATATCCGCAAGCAAAAGGCGGCAAATGCGCGTGAATTTGCACATTTGCCGCCAAATTCCGAAGGTATTTTGCGCATATCTGCTGATTTTGATCATTCCATGCGCAAGGATTGTAATCTTCTTTATGATTTATTTTTCAAATATTCATCAATGGCTTCAGCAGCATTCTTCCCTGCTCCCATCGCGAGGATAACGGTCGCAGCGCCGGTGACGGCGTCGCCGCCGGCATAAACGCCTTCGCGCGAGGTCAGGCCGGTGGCTTCTTCGGCGATGATGCCGCCCCATTTTTGGGTTTCAAGCCCGGCAGTGGTCGATTTGATGAGCGGATTCGGGCTGGTGCCGAGCGCCATGATGACGCAGTCGACGTCAAGCTTGAAGTCGCTGCCGGTCTTTTCGATCGGACGGCGGCGGCCGGATGCGTCCGGTTCGCCAAGCTCCATTTCCACGCAGGTCATGCCGCAGACATTGCCGGTTTCGTCACCGTGGATTTCCACCGGGTTGGTGAGCGTTTTGAAGATGATGCCCTCTTCTTCGGCGTGTTCGACTTCTTCTTTTCGGGCAGGAAGTTCTTCCATGCCGCGGCGATACACGATATACACGTTTGCGCCAAGGCGTTTGGCACAGCGTGCCGCGTCCATGGCCACGTTGCCGCCGCCGACCACTGCCACGTTTTTGGCGTGCTCCACCGGCGTATCGCTATCGTCCTTATACGCTTTCATGAGGTTGATGCGGGTCAAAAATTCATTGGCCGAATACACGCCTTTGAGGTTTTCGCCCGGGATATTCATGAATTTCGGAAGACCTGCGCCCGAGCCGATAAACACGGCTTCGAAGCCGTATTCCTTCATAAGCTCATCGATCGAAAGCGTTTTGCCGATGACCATATTGGTCTCGATATCCACGCCGAGAGCTTTTAAGCCGTCGATTTCCTTTGCGACGATGCTCTTGGGCAGACGGAATTCGGGAATGCCGTACACAAGCACGCCGCCGGCCAGGTGAAGGGCTTCGAAAACGGTGACCTTATAGCCTTTTTTGGCGAGATCGCCGGCGCAGGTAAGGCCGGACGGGCCGGAGCCGATGACGGCGACTTTATGGCCGTTGGATACGGGCGGTGTGACGGTTTCGGCGGTATGTTCGTTATGCCAATCGGCGACGAAGCGTTCGAGGCGGCCGATCGCGACGGGTTCGCCCTTGATGCCGCGCACGCATTTGCCTTCGCACTGGTTTTCCTGCGGGCAGACGCGGCCGCAGACAGCAGGCAGGCTGGACGATTGATGGATGATCTGATAAGCGGCTTCGAAATCGCCTTCGGCGACCTTAGCGATAAAATCGGGAATATGGATTTTGACGGGACATCCGCCGACGCACGGGTGATTTTTACAGCCGAGGCAGCGTTTAGCTTCATCGACGGCCTGTTCGGCGGTATAGCCGAGAGCGACTTCTTTGAAATTTTTATTGCGCACGTCCGGTGCTTGGGTAGGCATCGGATTTTTCTTAAGGGACATATTCGGCATTTTTAGGGAACCTTCTTTCTTGGATTTTTGCGGATTTTCGTTGAAAATCCGCGTATATCGCCGCCTATGGCGGCGGAGTTCTTGTTCTTTTTGCGTCTGCAAAAAGAACCAAAAAGCACACGGAGTGTGCCGTCCCGGCAGGGACAAACTTTCCATAGGAAAGTTTCAAAGTTTTTTGCCCTACTTTTTGTGTTTTACAAAAAGTAGGAAAAAAATACTGCTCGGACGTGCAAAAAGTTGCCGGTGGCAAGTTTTTGTGCGTCGGAGACCGC
>OIWM01002093.1_pt1 | contig 17438 bp, 14 predicted proteins | sample 1587451 | NCBI WGS metagenome assembly OIWM01 (sample SAMEA3888907, study PRJEB22519) | human gut metagenome | biome: human gut; feature: human-associated habitat; material: faeces | place: Denmark | collected 2011
TCGACCTCATCAGTCAGCCCTTGCGGGCTGCCAGCTTCCCCTCCAGGGGAAGCCTGACGCCTCGACGGTTCGGCGTATAGAATTCGTGCGCATCGGGGCATGCCGCCGCCCCTACAAAGCTCCGCCGGGAGATTTTCTTATCTCTGCGCCACGGCGCAGCGGTAGGCGTTCTGGAAATCCCCGGTTTCCCGGTAACAGGTCTCCAGCCGGGGCAGGGTCTCCGTGTCCTCCCCCAGGGGCCGCAGGACCTCCAAGGCCGCCGCCGGGTCGTGATTTGCCAAATAAACGTCGCAGCGCAGCAGCCGCCATTTCCGGCTCCGCCGGTCGTCCAGGCAGTCCAGCCAGGCCCCGGCCAGGGCCGTTTTCCCTGCACGCAGGGCCAATTCCGCCCGCAGCAGCAGGTCCTCCTCCGGAGGGACCTCCGGGGCGGGGGCCGCCGGGTCCGCACGGCACAGGTCCATCTGCCGCCGCCGCTCGGTTTCCGGCTGCCAATAGGCGCTTTCCAGCTGGCCGCACCGTTCCAGCAGGTCCCGGGCGTAGGGGAGCCGCTGCTCCCGCAGGGCCTGCTCCCCCGCCAGCAGGAAGCCCAGCTTTTGCAGAAATGCCCCCTCCGGGGTGGTCGTATCCGTATCCGACAGGGCATCCAGCATTCCCAGGCCGTTCCCCTTGGCGTAGGCCAGCCGGGCGGCGTGGAGGGAGTCGCTGTCCGTGTCCAGAAAATAGCCCAGGGGCTTCCCCAGCCGGTCGGCCAGATACCGCAGGGTGTCCATGGATGGCCGGGCGGATCCGTTTTCGATTTGCGAGAGCATATTCCGGGTGATGCGCTCAGCGCAGACCTGCCGCTGGGACAGGCCCGCTTCCAGCCGGACTTTTTTCAGCTTTTCTCCAAGGTCCATGGTCCTGCCTCCTGAAAAGGGGTAAATTAGATTTCCCCCTTAGTATATCAGGCCCAAAAGGGGATTGCAAGGGCCGGAAATTCAAAAAATATTTATAATTCCGCCCTTGACAATGGGGAGAAGTGGTTGTATAGTATGTTTAGCACTCAGGAAGAGCGAGTGCTAAAAGAACTTCATCCGAAAGGAGCGCATGGAAATGGAACTGACCGACCGAAAAAAGAAGGTCCTGCGAAGCGTTGTCGATCTCTATATCCGCACCGCCGAGCCTGTGGGTTCCAAAGCCGTCACCGCTCTGCCGGATATGAATTATTCTTCGGCCACCATCCGCAACGAAATGGCGGACCTGACCGCCATGGGCTATCTGGAGCAGCCCCACACCAGCGCCGGGCGCATCCCGTCCCCCGCAGGCTACCGGCTGTATGTGGATGAGCTTATGAGCGATTACCGGCTGAGCATGGACGAAACACGTTCTATCAACGCCGCCATCGAGGACAAAATGCAGCGGGTGGACAAAATGATGGAAAAGGTCGCTTCCCTGGTATCCCAGGCCACCGATCTTCCCGCCATCTCCGTGGCCTCCCGGGAACGGGGCGTCACGGTGAAGCATTTCGACCTGCTTTCCGCCGGCTCCGGCAGCTTCATTCTGGTGCTGCTCCTGAGCACCGAGGAAGTGGTCAACAAGCTCATCAAGCTGCCCATTCCGGTGACGGACGGGGACCTGAAGCTATTGAGCGCCGTGCTGAACGCCGCCATGGCGGACCTGCCGCCGGAGGAGTTCACCGGAGCGCTGATGGATAAGCTGATGCGCTCGGCAGGCGGGGCTTCCAGTCTGGTGCCGGTGATCTTCGAGTTCACCGCCGATGCCCTTCGCCGTCACGCCAACGCCAATATGGCTGTGGCGGGGCAATTAAAAATTCTTGGCCAGCCGGAATACAAGGATGTGGACAAGGCCCAGCGGCTTCTGACCTCTCTGGACGAGGAAGCCCTCAGCCAGCTGCCCGCCGTCATGCAGAACGCCAACGGCACGAAGGTGCTGGTGGGACCGGAAAACGTGGCTCAGGAGTTGAAGGACACCAGTGTGGTGGTCACAAAGTTCGACATCGGCGAGGGGATGCAGGGCATGATCGGCGTGGTGGGTCCTACCCGCATGGATTACGCCAAGATCACCGCCCGGCTCAGTTACTTCGCAGAAAGCCTTTCCAAGGCCTTCACAAAGCCGGAGCAGACCCAACCCCAGCTTCCCGCCGGGGAAAATAAAAAGGATACGGAGGCATAAGCCGTGGCAAAAAAGGACAAAGAAGTCAAAGAGCAGCAGCCGGAGGCCGAGGAGGTCGAGGGACCAGCTGTTCAGGAGCCGGAAAAGGCTCCGGAGGTCAATCCTTTCGAGGAAAAGTACAACGCCGAGCATGACAGCTATCTGCGCCTGGCGGCGGATTACGACAATTATCGCAAGCGCACCGCCAAGGAAAAGGAGCAGAGCTACTCCAACGGCAAGGCCGATACGATCCTGAAGCTGCTGCCCATTTACGACAATCTGGAACGGGCAATGAGTCAGGATACGGAGGACGCCGCCTATAAGAAGGGCGTGGAGATGACCATGACCGAGCTGGTGAAAATTTTCACCGGGCTGGGTGTGGAGATCTTCGGGGAGGCCGGAGAGCATTTCGACCCGAGCCTGCACAATGCCGTCATGCACACCGAGGACGACCGGGTGGGCGAAAGCACCATCACCCAGGTGTTCCAGAAGGGCTTCAAGCTGGGCGAGAAGATCGTCCGGTTCGCAATGGTCCAGGTGGCGAATTAAAATAAGTACGAGCCAAAAGGCTCCCCCTACAAGCCGGGAGTGCATCCCGCCCCACGGGGGCAAAAACAAAAAACAGTAAATTCTTTCATCCATATATAGGAGGACAAACATTATGAGCAAGATTATTGGTATTGACCTTGGTACAACCAATTCCTGTGTTGCCGTGCTGGAAGGCGGCGAACCCGTCGTCATCCCCAACGCCGAAGGCAACCGCACCACCCCGTCCGTGGTGGCATTCTCCAAGACCGGCGAGCGTATGGTCGGTCAGGTGGCAAAGCGTCAGGCCGTCACCAACGCCGACCGGACCGTTTCTTCCATCAAGCGTCACATGGGCGAGGATTACCACGTCTCCATTGACGGCAAGAACTATACCCCCCAGGAGATCAGCGCCATGATCCTTCAGAAGCTGAAGGCCGACGCCGAGGCTTATCTGGGCCAGACCGTTTCCGAAGCGGTCATCACCGTCCCCGCTTACTTCTCCGACTCTCAGCGGCAGGCCACCAAGGATGCCGGTAAGATCGCCGGTCTGGACGTGAAGCGGATCATCAACGAGCCTACTGCCGCTGCTCTGGCCTATGGCCTGGACAAGGAAAGCGAGCAGAAGATCATGGTTTACGACCTGGGCGGCGGCACCTTCGATGTGTCCATCCTGGACATCGGCGACGGCATCATCGAGGTGCTGGCTACCGCCGGTGACACCCACCTGGGCGGCGACGACTTCGATCAGCGCATCATGGACTACCTGGTCTCCGAGTTCAAGAAGGCCGAGGGCATCGACCTGAGCGGCGACCGTGTGGCCATGCAGCGTCTGAAGGAGGCTGCCGAGAAGGCCAAGATCGAGCTGTCCGGCATGACCACCACCAACATCAACCTGCCTTATATCACCGCCGACGCCACCGGCCCCAAGCATCTGGACGTGACGCTGAGCCGTGCAAAGTTCAATGAGCTGACCGCCGACCTGGTGGAGCGGACCATGAAGCCTGTCCGTCAGGCGATGTCCGACGCCGGGTTGAAGGCTTCCGACCTGCATAAGGTCCTGCTGGTGGGCGGTTCCACCCGTATCCCTGCCGTGCAGGAGGCCGTGAAGAACATCACCGGCAACGAGGGCTTCAAGGGCATCAACCCCGACGAGTGCGTGGCCGTGGGCGCTGCCATCCAGGGCGGCGTGCTGACCGGCGACGTGAAGGACGTGGTCCTGCTGGACGTGACCCCGCTGTCTCTGGGCATCGAGACCATGGGCGGCGTGTTCACCCGTCTCATCGACCGGAACACCACCATTCCTACCCGCAAGAGCCAGATCTTCTCCACCGCTGCCGACGGTCAGACCTCCGTGGAGGTCCATGTCCTGCAGGGTGAGCGGGAAATGGCCGCTTACAACAAGACCCTGGGCCGCTTCCAGCTGACCGGCATTGCTCCGGCTCCCCGTGGCGTGCCGCAGATCGAAGTTACCTTTGATATTGATGCCAACGGCATCGTGAAGGTCTCCGCCAAGGACCTGGGCACCGGCAAGGAGCAGCAGATCTCCATCACCGCTTCCACGAACCTGTCCAAGGAGGACATCGACAAGGCCGTCCATGAGGCCGAGCAGTACGCCGCCGAGGACAAGGCCCGGAAGGAAGAAGTGGATACCCACAACACCGCCGACCAGATGGTCTACCAGACCGAAAAGACCCTGGGCGAGCTGGGCGACAAGATCGACGCCAGCGAGAAGGCCTCCATCCAGAGCGCCGTTGACAAGCTGAAGGAACTGAACAAGGGCAACGACGTGGCTGCCATCAAGGCCGCTACCGAGGAGGTCCAGAAGGCCTTCTACGCCGTCAGCGAGAAGCTCTACAAGAACGCAGCGCCTCAGGACGGCCAGCCCACCGGCGGCCAGGGCGGCAATAAGCCCGGCGACGACGGCGTGGTGGATGCCGATTACGAGACGGTGGACTAATCAAACACCCGGAGGGGCGGTCCTTCGACTGCCCCTCTCTACGTGTATATAGGAGAAAGCAATGGCTTCCCGGACGCACGGACTCCCGGCGAGGCGCAAAATAGCCTTCCCCTGGGAGAAGGTGTCACGCCCTAAGGCGTGACGGATGAGGGGCGGTAGGAACCAAGACGAAGCGCTGTCCCTTGCCTCCCTCTCAGAGGGAGGTGGCACGCCTATCGGCGTGCCGGAGGGAGTGTCCTCACCTAGAAGTAGGGGGTTAAGATCTCTGAGAAAAGCCTTCTCCCTGGGGTGGTGCTCTGCGCAGCGAATAGAAATAAACATGACTGCCGGTGGCAGTCATACCACCACTAACAAGGTGGCAGCCTGTCAGGGCTGACGGATGTGGGGCCTTACCTCTTTCCGGGCAGTCCGATAAATCGTAAATGGTCCCCTCCACACCCGTCACGGCTGACGCAGTGCCACCTTCTGTAAGCAGGAGAGGACTTTCCTCAAAAACCTTGGGCCTGTGCTTCGTCTCAGTGCGTCCCGCCCCTCATCCGTCACGGGCTGTGGCCCGTGCCACCTTCCCATGCGGGGAAGGCATCCCTCAGAAGAACCGACACCCTTCCCATGCGGGGAAGGCTTTCCGTCCCCCTCCGGGGGAACCCATCCACTCTTTTCAAGAGGTGAACAACTTTGGCAGATAAACGAGATTACTACGAGGTGCTGGGCGTCGAAAAGACCGCCAGCGCCGATGAAATTAAACGGGCCTACCGGAAAAAGGCCATGCAATACCACCCGGACCGGAACCCCGGCGACAAGGACGCCGAGGAAAAGTTCAAGGAGGTGGGCGAGGCCTACGAGGTCCTGTCCGACGATCAGAAGCGCTCCCGCTATGACCAGTACGGCTTTGCCGGCGTGGACCCCAACTATGCCCCCGGCGGCGGTGCGGGCTACGGCGGCGGATTCTCCGGATTCGGAGATTTCGGCGACCTGGGCGACATTTTCGGTGAATTCTTCGGCGGCGGCTCCTCTCGCCGGGCCAGCGCCCAGCAGGCAGCCCGCCGGGGCGAAAACGTGGGCGCCCGGCTGGACCTGACCTTTGAAGAAGCGGCCTTCGGCTGCGAAAAAGAGGTCAATATCCAGCGGATCGAGAACTGCGCCGTGTGCCACGGCACCGGTTCCTCCGACGGCGTGGTGGAGACCTGTAAGCAGTGCGGCGGCTCCGGCCAGGTCCGCACTACCCAGAACTTCATGGGAATGTCCATGCAGTCCACCACCGTCTGCCCCGCCTGCGGCGGCAAGGGCAAGATCATCAAGAACCCCTGCTCCACCTGCCGGGGCAAGGGCAAGGTCATGCGCCGCAATGTAAAGATCAAGGTCAAGGTTCCCGCCGGTGTGGACGACGGCCAGAGCGTCCGTGTCCGGGGCGAGGGCTGCGTGGGCGAGAACGGCGGTCCCAACGGCGACCTGCTGACGCAAATCCGCATCAAGCGCCATCCCATTTTCACCCGGGAGGGCATGGATGTCCTCTGCGAGGTGCCCATTTCCTTCACCCAGGCCGCCCTGGGCGGACAAATCCAGGTGCCGACCCTGGACGGAAAAGTTACCTATGATCTGCCCGAGGGCACTCAGACCGGCCGGGAGTTCACCCTCCCCGGCAAGGGCATCCCCGAAGTGGGCAATCCCCGCCATCGGGGCGACCACCGGTTCACCGTGGTGGTGGAAACGCCCACCAAGCTCAACAAGGAGCAGAAGGAGCTGCTGCAGAAGCTGGACGAGAGCCTGGGCACCGGCAGCAGTCCCAGGCGGAAGAAATTCCGGGACGCTCTGCGGGATTTTTTTGAATAAGGAGGGGCCTTATGAAACGGAAGGACTATATCAGTTGGGACGAGTATTTTATGGGCATTGCCCTGCTGGCAGCCCACCGCAGCAAGGATCCCAATACCCAGGTGGGGGCGTGCATCGTCTCGCCGGAGAACATTATCATTTCCACCGGCTACAACGGAATGCCCAAGGGCTGCTCCGACGACGAGTACCCCTGGGACCGGGAGGGCGGCGAGACCAAGTATCCCTATGTGGTCCACGCCGAGTTGAACGCCATTCTCAACGCCAACGGCCGGGACCTGCGGGGCAGCAAGCTGTATGTGGCGCTGTTTCCCTGCAACGAGTGCGCCAAGGCCATCATCCAGAGCGGCGTGAAGGAAGTCTGTTACTTGTCTGACAAGTACGCCGATTCTCCGGCTACCCTGGCCTCCAAGCGGATGATGGACTCCGCCGGCGTGAAATATACCCAGCTCCGCCCCACCATGAAAACCCTCACCCTGGACTTCACACCCCCTGAGGCAAAGTAAAAGAAAACCTCCACAGGACGAAAGCCCTGTGGAGGTTTTTCGCATATCTCGGAAGAAGAAAACCTCCCGGCGGGGATGCAGCACATCTTTCATAACGCAAGAAAAAGAGGCCAGTTGGAGGCCCCTTTTTCTAATCTTTGGGAAACTCTGCGCTTTTCAGCGCAAAATGTTTCGATTTTTACACCAGTGCGGCGGTGATAATGGCCATCTTATAGACCTCGTCGGCATTGCAGCCACGGGACAGGTCGTTGATGGGGGCGTTCAGGCCCTGCAGGATGGGGCCGTAGGCCTCATAGCCGCCCAGCCGCTGGGCGATCTTGTAGCCGATGTTGCCGGCCTCGATGCAGGGGAAGATAAAGGTGTTGGCGTAGCCTGCCACCTTGGAGCCGGGGAACTTCAGCTGGCCCACAACAGGAGACACGGCGGCGTCGAACTGCATTTCGCCGTCCAGAGCCAGATCGGGAGCCATTTCCTTGGCGATGGCGGTGGCCTGCTGGCTCAGCGCCACGGTGCCGCCCTTGCCGGAGCCCTTGGTGGAGAAGCTCAGCATGGCGACCTTCGGGTCAATGCCGAAGACCTTGGCGGTCTTTGCGGTCTCAATGGCCACCTCGGCCAGCTTCTGAGCAGCGGACACGACCACGTTGCCGTCCTTGTCCACGGTATCCTGATAGTCAATGTTGATGGCGCAGTCACCCATGGCCAGCTTCTCGTCCCCACGGACCAGAATGAAGCAGGAGGACACCAGATGGGCGCCCTTCTTGGTCTTGACCAGCTGCAGAGCGGGCCGGACGGTATCGGCGGTGGAATAGGTAGCGCCGCCAAGCAGGGCGTCGGCGTAGCCCATCTTCACCAGCATGGTGCCGAAGTAGTTGCCCTTGGACAGGGCCTTCCGGCAGTCGTCGGCGGTCATCTTGCCCTTGCGCAGCTCCACCATCTTCTCCACCATTTCCTCCATGGCGGGGTAAGTAGCCGGGTCGAGAATTTCCAGGCCCTCGATGTCGAAGTTACCGGCCTTGGCGGCGGCGGTGACTTCCTCTACGTTGCCCACCAGAATGGGGGTCAGGAAGCCGTCCTTCTTCAGACGGGAAGCGGCCTCCAGGATACGGGCGTCGGGGCCTTCGGTAAAGACGATCTTCCGGGGATTTGCTTTCAGGGTCTCGATCATCGATTCAAACATGACGTTACAACTCCTTATAATAGGGCGCAATGCCCCTGATTTCGACTCCATTATACACCAGATACGCCCCGGGCGCAACCGCTTTTCCAAATTTTTGCATGGTACAGAAAAGAGGCGGATTTCTTCTGACTTTCCGAAAAATATTGCACAAATTCCGGAAATAGAATGTTATGAATTCGGAAGAACACCGGAAAACGGGTGGAATTTCCGAAAAGACCTCCCGGAAGTTATATGGTCATATAACCATGAAATATAATTATAAGACCATAAAAAGAAGATTCGGACCGCCTCAGACGGTCATGGAAAAGATTTTCCGGTCAAAAATCCCGTTTTCTCCCGGATGCGCTGAGAACCCGTCATTTTTTACAAGTTTTTAGAAGGATTCTACGAAACCGTCAATAGACAGCGGGGAAAAAATCTGTTAGAATAAAGCCATCCAAGGGAAAGGAGGAAGCAGCGTGAAATACATGATTCTGTGGTTGGGCCTGACGGTGCTGTTTGCCCTGGTGGAAGCCGGGACGGTAGCGCTGGTCTCCATATGGTTCGCAGCCGGTTCCCTGTGTGCGCTCATCGCAGCGGCGCTGGGGGCGGGCCCTGTGGTCCAGGCGGTGGTCTTTCTGGCAGTGTCCGGCATTTTGCTGGCAGCCCTGCGGCCACTGGCACGGAAGTACGTCAAAAAGACCCGCACCAATGTGGACAGCCTGCCGGGCACCGAGGGCATCGTCACCGAGGACATCCATAATCTGGAAGCCGTCGGCCGGGTGAAGCTGGGTGCCATGAGCTGGGCGGCCAGGAGCACCTCCGGAGACCCCATCCCCGCCGGAACGGTGGTTCGGGTGGACCGCATCGAGGGCGTCCGGGCATTTGTGACACCCGTAAAGGAAAACGTAGAAATTTGAACATTTTCAGGAGGTAAAAAGTATGGGTTATATCATTTTGGGCATCGTTGTGCTGGCATTTGTCATTATCGTTTCCAACATTACCGTGGTCCAGCAGTCCAAGGCTTATGTCATTGAACGGCTGGGTGCGTTCCAGAGCGTCTGGGGCGTGGGCCTGCACTTCAAGGTGCCCTTTATTGACCGGGTGGCCCGCCGGGTGAGCATGAAGGAGCAGGTTCTGGACTATCCCCCCCAGCCCGTGATCACCAAGGATAACGTGACCATGCAGATCGACACCGTCGTGTATTTCCAGATCACCGACCCGAAGCTGTACTGCTACGGCGTGGAGCAGCCCATGATGGCTATGGAGACCCTGACGGCCACCACATTGCGGAACATCATCGGCGACCTGGAGCTGGACCAGACCCTGACCAGCCGGGACGTCATCAACACGAAAATGCGCTCCATTCTGGACGAGGCCACGGACCCCTGGGGCATCAAGGTCAACCGGGTGGAGCTGAAAAACATCCTGCCGCCTCAGGACATCCAGAACTCCATGGAGAAGCAGATGAAGGCCGAGCGTGACCGCCGTCAGGCTATCCTGCAGGCCGAAGGCCAGAAGAAGTCCGCCATTCTGATCGCCGAAGGTGAGAAGGAATCCGCCATTCTCCGGGCCGATGCCGAGAAGCAGGCTGCCATTTTGAAGGCCGAGGCCGAGAAGGAAGCCGCCATTCTGAAGGCCGACGGCGAAGCCCAGGCCATCCGCACCGTGCAGCAGGCCCTGGCCGACTCCCTGGGGATGCTGAACGAGAAGGCCCCCAGCGAGCAGGTCATCAAGCTGAAATCCATCGAGGCCATGGAAAAGGTGGCCGACGGAAAGGCCACGAAGATCATCATTCCCTCCCAGATGCAGAGCCTGGTGGGCCTGGCCAACGGCCTGGTGGAGGGCGTGAAGGAGCAGTAATATGGCCGAAAAACGGTTCGTCAAGGTCTATGACGAGGGGATTTTCGGCTCTACGGAGATTTTCGTGGATACCAAGACCGGCGTGAATTACCTGTGGCACGCCGAGGGCTATGCCGGCGGCCTGACGGTCCTTCTGGACCGGGACGGCAAGCCGGTGGTCTCCCCGCTCCCCCTGCCGGAGGAGAAATAACCGCCCGGAGCAGCAAAGAACACAAGCGCCAGCCGACACCCATCGGCTGGCGCTGATTTTTTTAAGAAAAGCCCCGAAGGGGCAAAATAGCCTTCCCCTGGGGGAAGGTGTCACGCCTTTTGGCGCGACGGATGAGGGGCGGTAGGCACTACCGTTTTTGAGTGTAGGGGCGTGGGCATGCCCCGCCCGCTGGGTAACAATGCCTGAGCAGCAAAAATCGACGCTTCGCCTGCCGGGACAGAGAAAAAGGCTCCCCTGTGTAGGGGTGTGTCGGTCCTTCTAAGGGAAGCCTTCCCCTGGGGGAAGGTGTCACGCCTTTTGGCGCGACGGATGAGGGGCGGTAGGCACTTATGGTTTGCACCGTCTCTTGCTTCCCTCCTGGAGGCTTACGCCTCGCCGGTTCTGCGTATGAAACTCGGCGCATCGGGGCATGCCGCCGCCCCTACAGCGCTTCGCCGGGAGTTGGTACGAAATTCGTATTACTGCTTATTCTCCGCCAGCCAGGCCAGGTAATCGTCGTAGGTGCCGTAGCGGTCTACGATGGTGCCGTCGCTCTGGAAGGCAATGACCCGGTTACAGGTGGAGGTCAGCAACTCATGGTCGTGGGAGGCCAGCAGCACCACGCCCTGGAAGGCTTCCAGGCCCTTGTTCACCGCCTGGATGGACTCCATATCCAGATGGTTGGTGGGCTGGTCCAGCAGGACCACATTGGCACCCGACAGCATCATTTTGCTCAGCATACACCGGACCTTTTCGCCGCCGGAAAGCACGTTCACCGGCTTGAACACGTCCTCGTTGGAGAACAGCATCCGGCCCAGGAAGCCCCGCAGGTACACGTCGTCCTTCTTGGCGGAATACTGCCGGAGCCAGTCCACCAGCTCCATGTCGTTGCCCTCAAAATAGGCGCTGTTGTCCTTGGGCAGGTAGCTGCGGATGGTGGACACGCCCCACTTGACGCTGCCCTCGTCCGGCTCCAGCTCGCCCATAAGAATTTTGAACAGGGCCGTCTGGGCCAGCTCGTTCTCGCCCACGAAGGCGATCTTGTCCGTGCGGTTCACGGAGAAATACACGTTGTCCAGCAGCTTCACGCCGTCTACGGTGACGGATACGTCCTTCACCGTCAGCACGTCCTTGCCCAGTTCCCGCTCCGCCTGGAAGCCCACGAAGGGGTAGCGGCGGGTGGAGGCGGGCATTTCCTCCACGGTCAGCTTGTCCAGCAGCTTCCGGCGGGCGGTCGCCTGCTTGGCCTTGGACTTGTTGGCGGAGAAACGCTGAATGAACAGCTGCAATTCCTCGATTTTTTCCTGATTCTTCTTGTTTTTGTTCCGCAGCATGGCCTGGACCATCTGGGAGGACTCGTACCAGAAGTCGTAGTTGCCCACATACATCTTGATCTTGCCGTAGTCAATATCCACGGTGTGGGTGCAGACGGTATTCAGGAAATGCCGGTCGTGACTGACGGCGATGACCATGCCGGGGAAGTCCAGCAGGAAATCCTCCAGCCAGTTGATGGCCTCGATGTCCAGGTTGTTGGTGGGCTCGTCCAGCATGACGATGTCCGGGTTGCCGAACAGGGCCTGGGCCAGCAGGACCTTCACCTTCTGCCGGGGGTCCACGTTGGCCATCTGCTCATAATGCAGCTCCGTGCCGATGCCAAGGCCCTGCAGAATCCGGGAAGCGTCGGATTCCGCCTCCCAGCCGCCCAACTCTGCGAATTCCGCTTCCAGGTCGGCGGCCCGGAGGCCGTCCTCATCGGAAAAATCGGGCTTTTCGTAAATGGCGTCCTTTTCCTTCATCACGTCGTAAAGGTGCTGATTGCCCATGATGACCGTGTCCATGACGGTGAAGTCGTCGTAGGCGTTCTGGTTCTGCTTCAGCACGGAGAGGCGCTTGGTGGGGTCGATGGTGACGGAGCCGTTGGTGGATTCCAGTTCCCCGGTGAGAATGCGCAGGAACGTGGACTTGCCGGCGCCGTTGGCGCCGATGATGCCGTAGCAGTTGCCGGGCAGGAACTGCAGGTCCACGTGCTGGAAAAGCCATTGGCCGCCGAACTGCATTCCGAGATTCGATACTGTGATCATGTGGTGTCTCCTTATATATGGTAAATGGTTTTAACGAAGGAAAGCCTTCCCCTGGGGGAAGGTGGCAGGAATTCCTATTCCGGCAGGATGAGGGGCGGTAGGGGCTATCGATGTACCACCAGCCAAAGCCTTCCCCTGGAGGGTGGTGCTCCGCGCAGCGAATCCAAAATCTATATGACTGCCGGTGGCAGTCATACCTCTACTACGGTGGTCCGGCTCAAGCCGGACCGGATGAGGTCGAAGGTCACAGCGTCGTACCAACCCATGGTAAAAATTGATAGCTTCGACCTCATCAGTCAGCCCTTGCGGGCTGACAGCTTCTCCTCCAGGAGAAGCCTTTTCTCAGAAGTACGCTCCCAAGCCGCATATCTACACAGCATAAGCATACCACAAAATTGTAAATATTCCAAGAACTTTCTGACAGACCTCTTGCAATTTTTTCAGAGAGGGGTATAATATTAGCACTCGGATAATTAGAGTGCTAAAAATGGCGGCCGGAAATCTGCCGGAGAAGCGAAAGCCTCTCCCTCTACACGGGGGAGCCGACGTCCCGCCGGGGTTTGTCCCTCTAATAACTTTGTATATACATTTCAGAATAGGAAGGATATATATGGAAAAACAACAATTCAAAGCGGAGTCTCAGCGTTTGCTGGACCTGATGATCAACTCCATCTACACCCATCAGGAGATCTTTCTTCGGGAAATCCTCTCCAACGCCTCCGATGCCATTGACAAGCTGGCCTACACGGCCCTGACCGACGATAAGGTCGGCATTTCCCGGGACCAGTTTGCCATTACCATCACCCGTAGCGAGGCCGACCGGACTCTCACCGTGTCCGATAACGGCATTGGCATGAGCAAGGAGGAAATGGAAGAAAATCTCGGAACCATCTGCAAATCCGGCTCCCTGGGCTTCAAGCAGGCCATGGAGAAGCAGGAGGATATCGACATCATCGGCCAGTTCGGCGTGGGCTTCTACTCCGCCTTCATGGTGGCCAAGTCCGTGACGGTCATTTCCAAGAAGTATGGCAGCGACCAGGCCTGGAAATGGGAGTCCAACGGCGCTGACGGCTACACCATCGAGCCCGCCGACCGCTCTGCTGCCGGTACGGATGTCATCATGGTCCTGAAGGACGACACCGAGGACGAGAAGTATTCCGAGTTCCTGGAGGAATACAAGATCCGGGAGCTGGTGCGGAAATATTCCGACTACCTCCGCTACCCCATCCGTATGGAAGTCACCAAGTCCCGGAAGAAGGAGGATTCTCCCGAGGACAAGCCCGAATACGAGGACTACACCGAGATGGAGACCCTGAACTCCATGGTGCCTCTGTGGCAGCGGAACAAGAAGGACGTGACGGAGGAGGAATACGACCGGTTCTATCACGAGAAGTTCTTCGACTATAACAAGCCCGCCGCCGTGGTGCATTTCAGCGCCGAGGGCGCCGTGTCCTTCAAAGCGCTGCTCTACATCCCCTCCAAGGCCCCCTATGATTTCTACACCAAGGACTACAAGAGCGGCCTGCAGCTTTATTCCTCCGGCGTGATGATTATGGAGAACTGCGCTGATCTGCTGCCGGAGCATTTCCGCTTCGTCCGGGGCGTGGTGGACAGCCAGGACCTGAGCCTGAACATCAGCCGGGAAATGCTGCAGCATAACCGCCAGCTGGCCATTATCGCCCGGAACATCGAGAAGAAGATCAAGGCCGAGCTGCTGAACCTGCTGGAAAACAACCGGGAGAAGTACCTGGAATTTTATACTGCCTTCGGCAAGCAGCTGAAATACGGCTGCGTCAGCGAGTACGGCGCCCACAAGGACGCTTGTCAGGATCTGCTGCTGTTCTGGAGCCAGAAGCAGCAGAAGCTCATCAGCCTGAAGGAATATGTGGACGCCATGGCCGAGGGCCAGGAGAAAATCTATTATATGCCCGGCGAGAACAAGGACCGGCTCTCCAAGCTGCCCCAGGTCCAGGCCCTGGAGAAAAAGGGCTATGACACCCTGCTCTTCACCGAGGACGTGGACGAGTTCATCCCCCAGACCCTGATGACCTATGCCGAGAAGAAGTTCTGCAACGCTTCTTCCGAGGACCTGGGCCTCCAGAGCGAGGAGGAAAAGAAGGACATCGAGGACAAGACCGAGGCCATGAAGCCGGTGCTGGAGTTCGTGAAGAACACCCTGGGCGACCAGGTGAAGGAGGTCCGGCTGGGCTCCAATCTGGGGAATTTCCCGGTGGTGCTGACTCCCGAGGCGGGCATGAGCTTCGAGATGGAGAAGTATATGAAGCGGGCCAACCCGGAGTTTGCCTTCCCCGTGGGCCGTATTCTGGAGCTGAACCCGGAGCATGAGGCCGTTCAGGCTCTGCAGCGGGCCATGGCCCAGAACCCGGAGCTGGGTGCGGATTACGCCAACCTGCTCTACGATCAGGCCCTGCTGATGGCGGACCTGCCCCTCAATGACCCGGCAGCCTACACGAAATTGGTCTGCAAGCTGATGAAATAAGCATTTTCCCCCGGAACCGGCCAAAAAACCGATCCCGGGGGGATTTTTACAAAAAATCCATTTGCTATTTCGGCAAAAATGCGCTACACTATTCCCAAACGTACCCGAAAGGCGGGCTTTTTATGAAACGATTTTCCTACGACCGGCTGGAAGCCAATGCGGAGCGGGAGATTTCCGCTGCCAGCGTTCCGCCCCGGAAACTGGTGCTGGTCCACAGCCTTATTACGGCGGGAGCGGTGCTTCTGGCGGCGCTGGTGCAGCTTTTGCTGCAAAATCAAATCGACAACACCGGCGGCCTCAGCGGCATGGACAGCCGGGCGGTGCTGTCCACCGTGGAGACCCTGCTCTCCGGGGCTGTGCGCCTTGCCCAGCCCTTCTGGCAGTTCGGCCTGACCTTCACCATCTGGTCCATTCACCGCCAGCGGCAGACGGAATTCCGGGACCTGACCCTGGGCTTCCGGAATTTCGGTCCGGTGCTGCGGTTTTTGCTCTTAAACGGTCTGCTGGTTTTCGGCGTGGGGATGCTTCTGATCTATCCTCTGTGCGGCATCCTGATGGTCACGCCTTTGGGAAGCCCGCTCACCCGGGCCGTTGAAGTTCAGCTGGCTGCCGGAGTCACGGACCTGAATGCCATGCTGGAGGACCCGACGCTGTACGCTTCCATGGTGTCGCTGGTGGGTATCGCCATTCTGCTGAGCCTCATCGTCCTCATCCCCCTGAGCTATCGCCTGCGGATGGGCCGACTGGCCCTGGCGGAGGACCCCAAGGCCGGTGCCATGAACGCCCTGCGGAAAAGCGTGAACATCACCCGGAAAAACTGCATGGCCCTGTTCCGGCTGGACCTGCATTTCTGGTGGTACTTCCTGGCCATGGGCCTGGCGGCCCTGCTGACCTACGGGGACAGCATTTGCGCCGCCCTGAATGTTGCCCTGCCCCTCAGCGCCACGGTCCAGTTTTTCCTATTCTATGCCCTGGGCCTGGCCGCTCAGACGGCCCTGCTGTGGGCCTTCGGGGCAAAGGTTGAGCTGACCTATGCGTCTGCCTACGACGTGCTCACCGAGGAGCGCCGTCAGGCCCCGCAGCCTCAGTCCCCCTATGCCCAGAATCCCATGAATTTCTCCAACTAACCCATTGATTTTTTGGCGAGAATACGCTACACTGATAGTATTATAAGAAAAGTGAGGAACCCTGCTATGCTGGATGTTGTCGCCCTGGGCGAGCTGCTCATTGACTTTACCTGTATCTCCGCCGATGCCGACGGATACCCCACCATGGCCGCCCATCCCGGCGGCGCACCGGCCAACTACCTGGCCGCCGTGACGAAATTCGGCGGCAAGACCGCTATGCTGGGCAAAGTAGGCACGGACGCTTTCGGAAAGCTGCTGACCGGCACGTTGGAAAAGGCGGGCATCGATACCCGGGGCCTCATCGCCACGCCGGACGTGTTCACCACGCTGGCCTTTGTGACGTTGGACGAGACGGGAAACCGGGAGTTTTCCTTCGCCCGGAAGCCCGGTGCGGACACCTGCATCGGCACCGACGAGGTGCGCTATGACCTGCTGGACGAGACGAAGGTCCTGCATTTCGGAACCCTGTCCCTGACGGACGAGCCTGCCCGCAGCGCTACTTATGCTGCCGTGGAATATTGCCGGGAACATGGCAAGCTCATCAGCTTTGACCCCAACCTCCGCAAGCCATTGTGGCGGGATTTGGAAGAAGCCAAAAAGCAGATGCTCTGGGGCCTTGCCCATGCGGACGTGGTCAAGATCAGCGACGAGGAAGTGGAATTCCTGTTCGGCCTGGACGTGCAGGCCGGAGCGGCGCATATTCTCAAGGAATTCGGCGTGAAGCTGGTGTTCGTCACCTGCGGCCCCGAGGGCTGCTGGTTCGATAACGGCACCGCCCGGGGCATGACCCCCAGCCTCCGGGACATCAAGGTCCTGGATACCACCGGCGCCGGAGATATTTTCGGCGGCAGCGCCATGTGGAAGCTCTTGCAGACCGGCAAGGCTCCTGCGGACCTGACGGAGGCAGACCTGCGGGACATCACGGCCTTCGCCTGCACCAGTGCGGGCCTGTCCACCACCCGCCCCGGCGGCATTTCCAGCGTGCCGGCCTATGAAAAAGTCCTTGCCCGGATGGGGAAGTAAAAATCGGATATAGAAACGACCCGCCTGGAGAAGCCTCCAAGCGGGTCATTTTATATGCTGCACTTCCGGCGTGGCACGGTAGGGGCGAGGCACGCCCCGATGCGCCAGCTGCCGACATTTGAGCGGCAAAATTCGACGAAAAAGCCTCCAGGACAGAGAAAAAGCCCTCTCCTGCTTACAGAGGGTGGCACGGCGCAAGCCGTGACGGGTGTGGAGGGGACCCGGTGCAATTTACGGACCGCTTGGAAAGACGATAGGCGTGCTACCTCCCCTTTCAGGGGGGCATACGCACCGCCGGTTTCGGCGTATGGAATTCGAGCGGGCGGGGCATGCCGCCGCCCCTACACGCATATTCGATACTGCCTACCGCCCCTCATCCGTCACACCTAGCGGTGTGCCACCTAGTAGTGGTATGACTGCCACCGGCAGTCATGTTTATTTTTTATTCGCTGCGCGGGGCACAACCCCCAGGGGAAGGCGTTTTTTGCCACGCCGGGGGATTTACAGAAATTCGGCAGCTTACACCCCC
>OIWM01002094.1_pt1 | contig 17437 bp, 22 predicted proteins | sample 1587451 | NCBI WGS metagenome assembly OIWM01 (sample SAMEA3888907, study PRJEB22519) | human gut metagenome | biome: human gut; feature: human-associated habitat; material: faeces | place: Denmark | collected 2011
AACCAGTTGCTGAATTTTTCCGTGAATTGTTAGTAACTGCCTTAAACATTTTCACGCAGTATTTCTCTGAGCTTCTCTAACGCACTTCCTTTGTAATAGTGGACCGTACACCTCTTGACACCGAAAGCCTTTTCAAACTCGTGTTCGGTCATAGGATCCTCTGATAAATACAGATGGGTGATTACTTTCTGCTCAATTTCCGACAAATGGCACATTGCATCGAGCATATTCTCCGTGAGAATGCTGCGAAGGACATCGTCCTCCACATGGCAATCAGGGTTCTCCAGCAAGGCCTCTCCATTTACTTCCCAATCCTCAGCGTTAGGAGAACCATTGTAGGAAATCACCTCGATGCCCAATGCATTCATGGTTTTCTGTAGATAACAGGCCCTGTTGTTTTCACGCTTCCACTCTTTTGCGGTTTGACTGTCAACTTCCATATAGATGATCGGTTCGCCGGACTCGCCGCCGGGAACCCTGGCGATATTCTCCTTGCGGGACTTTCCATCTGCCGTTTCCATAAAACGAGCAAATTCATAGCTGCTCATCTTTTCCCAATTATCCGGTCCGTCTTTGGTTCGATCTTTCTTGATCCAGAATTCCTTCTTCATGATTCGTAGCTCCTTGTTTTGAAATTTGGTTTGTTGGTTGAAATCCAAATTCCGGAGCTACGGATATCGGCCTATGTAGCAAAGCCAGGCATAAAACATAAAGGTCCTTTCCCAAGCGCGAGCTTTGAGAAAAGACCTTCTAACGCAGTACGAAGCAAAACCGTGCAAAAAAGCGCCGCAGAAATCGGAAAGAGACATCAGGATACAGTGATCCTGTAATTTGTCTCAATCCGGCTTCGTACGGCGCTTGGAAGTTTTTCAGCCCTTTACGGGTCCTGCTCCGCTTGCACGATTAGAAATCGTATTGTTTTCAGATATTCAGTTATAAGTTATCTGGTGACGTTCCGCTTGCGGTTATCGAAGCGGATATACCTATGGTGCCGATGCTGCCTTCTGAAGTAGGCCAGGTTGATGGGACCTTCAAACTTACATTTGCGGCATTTCACTTCTGCGTGACCGGTACGGTCAGCGTACACACCAAGGATGCGAAAGCCGCAGATTGGGCAGTTAAGGTTCCTCTTTTCCATGGATTCTACTTCCATGCGTGACAGTTCCAATTTTCGGAGTACCTCGTCGCTGGGTGTACCGAAACGTGCGTCATACTGAATCATATGGATGCCTTCGGGAAAAGAGCGTGGTCAATATATTCTTCGATCGGTCTGCATTCCAGCAACCTCAGTTCTCTGAGCCGGTTGATAAGTGCCGAATAAGATACGCCAAGCGCATCCGACATGGACTGAAGCCTGATCTTTGTATCCGGCGCAAAGACGCCTTCGGTGTAGTAGACGATTGGCTGTCCGTTGTTATACTTTTTCAACGCTCGGCCCACCAGGAAAGACGGCATTAAAACAGCGGCACCCAGTCTGTTGGTCAAGGTTTCGTTGAGAGAAAACATCTTTGCCAGTTCCTCACCGGAATAATGGAACTCATGATCATACTCATTGTGAAAGCAGGCCGTTTGCATAGGCACATGCCTGTTCAGAATAAAATGCGCTGCCTCGTGGGCGAGTGTAAAGCGCCTGCGGCCGCTTTCGTCTGAGCGCTGAAGAAAGCGCTCGATTGCGATCGTGTCTTTCGGGAACACGACCGGGGTTTTCTTTCCGGTTCTATAGACGATCAAAGGGGTTATGCCATCTGAAAGAAAGCCTATTTTGCTGGGATCATCCTCCGCAAAGGCTTCGTACAGAATCGGCAGCTTCAGAAAGTCGGTAATGAAGCCCTCAATGTCGAAACAACTGGAATTCCACCGATGGGTATTGCCGGTATATTTCTTTGCGAGGCCTTCGCCAAGAGCGTCAAGCTCCTGAAACGATGTGTAAGTTTTCATGTCCACAACCTCCTTAGCCTGAATCCACGTACCACCGTGCATCAAGCTGGTATAAATATTTTTCCGCACTACCGATTAATACCGTGTAGCGAATTCCTTCATATTCACCATTGGAGGCCGGGCAAGCGTGTATGACGCGGCGAATCGGAAATTCGCGGCCGTCAAGCCAAATAATCTTCTTGGGTTGTGCCGAGCCATCTTCCAGAACCAGGCACTCCACTCTCACAAAGGTCCTGTTCAATTGGTTCTCCTCTCCTATGTCACAGGGATTTGATTACATGCTTTGCAACACCCTGGACGATCAAGTCCCGTACGCGAATGATTTTTCCCGGATAGACTTCTTCGTTCTGGTACTCAAGAATTGCGTAGCCTTCCTCATCCAGACCGCCGAAGCGTTTCAGCGTATTTTCGTTATCTCCGATTAAGGCAACAACGATATCGCCGACCTTTGCGGTTTCCTGCTTTTGAATAACAACAAGATCCTTTTCATGTATACCGGCATCCTCCATAGAGTCTCCTCTGGCACGGAGAATATAAAACGCTCCGCTGCCGAACAGAGATTCCGGGAGCTTTACATACTCCTCGACACATTCTTCTTCAGAGGTTGCCTCGCCGCACGGAATGGACCCGACAATTGCGGCACGGGAACCGTTCAAATTGATCCGATTCATTTTGCTGGTGCGTATTTCACCTTTTTCATACGCAATGTCATGATTCTCGGAAAGATAAACCAGGTACCTGTATGCGGATGAACGCGAAATAGAAAATGCTGATGCAATCTCGGTCGTGGTAGGCGTTCTTTCTTCAGCAATATAGAATTCATTGATGTAATCGTGAATCTGCTTCATTAATTTCGGATCACGGCTTCTCATTGCAACGCCTCTTTTCACTTTATTTTGGAGCAGCTTGCTCCGGTAATGCAAATTATACGCATCGGCCAGAAAAGTTCAATAGGCCAAGCCCCCAGGTGTAGCCCGTAGAACCCATGTAATTTCATAGCGCCATGAATATGTTGCTTACAAGCGACACCATTCCCGTGATTACCATTTTCACAGGAATCTCGCCCTTCGCACGAATCACTTTGATTGGTGCGGAGGGCTTTTTTCTTATCTCAGAGCAGGCGGTGAATGATTTTGAGAAAGTCACTAACAATTTTCAAAAAAATTCAGCAACTGGTTCGTAGAGAGGCAAACAACCTCTCGGGCACCTTGACAATGGAATACCATTCATCAGATACGTTACCTGAGCTCCGAGCCGGAGGCCGGTACGCCAAGACCCACCTGCTGCTCTGGCATTAGCGGAATGTAAGGTGGTGAGCGGCTCCGAAACCTGACCGAAATATCCGTTGGCAGCGGATAAGGCGAAGACAGGCTCAGGCGATCATGATACTTCTCTACGGAGCTGGCGGAGAACCCGGCAGGGGTGAGATTCCCATGGAACCGATTTGCTATCGGGCGTCTGATGACTTCCTTTTCTGCATTTAGGGTTCGAGGAAAAATGAAATGCAGCGACGAAAGCCCCAAAGGATGCTTTGAGGCTTTCGTGGATCAGCAATGATTCAAAAACTGCGAAAGGAGGAAGCCAATGGACGATTGCAAAGTGATTGCCATTACAAACCAGAAGGGCGGCGTCGGTAAGACAACTACGACCGTGAACCTTGGTGTCGGCCTGGCATGCAACAGGAAAAAGGTACTTCTTATCGATGCAGATCCGCAGGGCAGCCTGACCATCAGTCTGGGAATCAAAAATCCCGATGCGCTGGATGTGTCTCTTGCCACTGTTATGGACGCAGCGATTGAAGACAGACCTATGGATGAGAGCGCAGGCATTCTGCACCACGGGGAAGGCGTAGATATTCTTCCCTCAAATATTGAATTATCCGGCATGGAAACCGGCCTTTTCAATATTATGAGCCGGGAATATGTTCTCAGGAACTATATCGATTCGGTCCGGAAGAATTACGACTATATCTTAATCGACTGCATGCCCTCTCTGGGAATGATGACAATCAATGCGCTGGTTGCCGCAGACAGCGTGATCATACCGTCGCAGCCAAGCTTTCTGTCTACAAAGGGTCTGAATCTGCTCCTTCACTCCATCCGTAAAGTGAAACGGAGTATCCATCCAAGCCTCAAAATAGATGGAATCCTGTTTACGATGGTAGACAGCCGCACGAACAATGCGAAGGATATCATAGAAACCCTTCGTGATACGGTGGGACAGAATATCCGGATCTTTGATACCGAGATTCCACACTCCGTCCGTGCGGCAGAATGCAGCCTTACCGGTGAGAGCATCTTTGCCCACGATAAAACCGGTAAGGTTGCTGCGGCCTATGAAAATCTGACGAAGGAGGTGGAACAACTTGAGAGAGCGGCCCAAACTCGACTTAGGAATGACCGGGTACGATGAGATGTTCATGAACGATCAGGAGCGTGCCGAAAACAGGCTCCCGAAGATTTTTGACATCCCCCTGACCGAAATCGACGACTTTCCCGACCACCCCTTCAAGGTCCGTCTGGATGAGGACATGGATCAGCTGATTGAGAGCGTCAAAAGCCGTGGGGTCATCACCCCTATTACCCTTCGCCGGAAGGAGGATGGCCGCTACGAGATTGTGTCCGGTCACCGGCGCAGAAAAGCCTGCGAGCTGGCAGGTCTTGCGACCGTACCGGCAGAGATCAAAAAGCTGACCCGGGATGAAGCTATCATTCTGATGGTGGAATCCAATCTGCAGCGTTCCGTGATCCTGCCCAGCGAGAAGGCGTTTTCGTACAAGATGCGTCTGGAGGCGATGAAACGGCAGGGACAGCGTACAGATTTAACTTGTTCCCCAGTGGGGAACAAGTTGCCCGGAGTAAAGTCTTCAACGGTTATGGCAGAAGAAGTGGGAGAAAGTAAAAACACCATCTTCCGTTATATCCGCCTCACGGAGCTCATTCCGGAGCTCCTGGATTTGGTTGATGAGGGGCGCATTGCGTTCAGACCGGCGGTGGAGCTTTCGTACCTGCAAAAAGAGGAACAGGGTGCGCTGCTGGAGCAAATCTCCTACGTGGATGCCACACCTTCTCATGCGCAGGCCATCAAGATGCGCAAATTCTCTCAGGACGGCAAGCTCACGCCGGAGGTCATTGAATCCATCATGTGTGAAGAAAAGCCTAACCAGAAAGAAAAGGTCAGCATCAGGTACGAAGATGCAAGAAAGTACATTCCTTCCAGTGTTCCCTACAAAGATACCGGTGCGTTTATTCTGAAAGCGCTGGAATATTATCACCGGCATCTGGAGCGTATGCGGGATGACGAAAGATAAAACCATATCGCTGCACCGTGGGGGTAGTGCGCCCTTTTACAGACGGCACTGCGCTCCCCCCTCTCACACTCTCCCCCTAATCAAACAAGCTGTTATTACCGGCTGAAAGAAGAATAAAGGCGCAGCTTTGACAAGGCAGTGCCGGATCGGTAGGATAAAGCAAAAAACGGAGGATCAAATCATGAGAAAATTGCCGCTGATCTTTTTGCTGCTTCTGCTGATCGCTCTTTCGGCCTGTTCCCGCAACCCTTCGCCGCCGACGGATGAACCGCCGGTGCTGGCTACCCAGCAGACAGAGCAAACGACGATACCGCCGGAACAAATCAACGAGCCGGGACAAGAATCGTCTTCTCAGCCGGTGACAGAACCCATGCCGGAACCGACAGCACCGTCGGTTACCGAACCGGCTTCCACCGCTGCGGCAGCGGACACGCCCCCAAATACGGAGCCTGCATCCCTGTCCCCGCAGCCTACGGAGCCGCCTGCCACAAAGTCACCGGCAGCACCCCTGCAGCCGGAGCCAACAACAGAACCGCCCGCCCCGCCGGAGACGGCGCAGCCGACAGAAGCCCCATTCGACATCGACTACTGGATCGGCTATGCGCAGACCGTCGCCACGGAAAAGGGGCTGGTTCTGGAACCATCGGCCGTGGACTGCTGGGACAACCCCATCTCCGCAAATCCAAACTGCATTTACCTGGAGCGAGACATCACCGCCCGACTGAACCGCTATGCCGGGGACGGGGACATTACCGACGTCTGGGTCTGGTACGAATGCGTGGGAGAAAACCGGTACCTGATCTACATCGGATACGCATAAAACAAAACATTCTGAAATCAGCATCGTGGAAACACGGTGCTTTTTTCATGCATGAAGGAGGAAACATGAAGAAAAAACTCAAACGAGGAATGCCGGGGCTGCTGGCTGCCCTGCTGACATTCACGGCTGTCTTCGGCAGCGGCGTGACGGCATTGGCTGCCTCGCCCTCCGGAGCAACCTCAAAATCCTACTCCGTCGCTTTCCCCCGGGACGGAGACGCCAACCAGATCTATTCCGAGGACGTCTGGGGCCACAGCGCCAAAACCTACATGAACGGCTGGTCCACCTCCGAGTCCACCACAACCACCGTCCACTGCATGGACAGCTTCGACGGTCAGGTGGTCTACTGCATTGAGTCCAGCGCCCCCCGCAGCATGGGCGAGACCTTCACCGGCTTCGGCGAGGACTTCTGGGACAACTACCCCAGCAGCCTGAACCACACCATCGAGCCGGATGACATCAAGGTGCTGCTGGGCCGTATCATGCAGTATGGCTATCAGGGAAATCTTTCCACCTCGTGGCGCTCCCAGAATGCGGCGGATGCAGACCGCATTGCCCACGCCTACGCCACGCAGATCCTGGTGTGGGAGACCATCGTCGGCGAGCGTGACGCAGACTTCCACCACGTCAGCACCGGAGGCTATGACACGGTGAAGTCCCTCGTCAGTACCGGTCATCCCCTCTATCAACAGATCTGCGATTATTACGACAGCATCGTGTCCGGGGTGCAGAGCCATACCATGGTACCCAGCTTCATGGCCAGAAGCGCAGGCAAGGCGCAGAATGTGGAGCTGGAATGGAACGGCAAACAGTATTCTGCCGCCCTGACGGATACCAACGGCGTGCTGTCCCGCTTCCGCTTTACGGCCAATGTCACCGGCGTGAGCTTCAGCGTCAGCGGCAACCAGCTGACGATCACCGCCAAGGAAGCCCCTGCGGATGCCGTGCAGATCACAGCCACCAAAGGGCAGATGCGCAGCGGCGTTATCGTCTGGACCGACGGCAACATTGGCGGCGGAAAGCAGGACACGGTGACCTACAGTGCCTCCGTCAGCGACCCTGTCACCGCTTATCTCAACCTGAAGGTCAGCTACGGCAGCGCCAGAATCGTCAAAACCTCCGAGGACGGCAGGGTGGACGGCATCACCTTCACCATTACCGGCGAGGGCGTCAATCAAGCCGTCACCACCGACCGAAACGGCGAAATTCAGATCGACAATCTGATGCCCGGCATTTATACCGTCACCGAGCAGAGCTATGACAAGTATGTGCCCCAGGAAAGCCACCGTGTCACCGTGCTTGCCGGGCAGACGGCGATGGTTTCCTTTAACAATGTGCTCCGCCGCGGTGATCTGACCGTGACCAAGACCTCCGAGGATGGGCTGAATCAGGGTGTGAAGTTCCACCTTTTTGGAACCTCTCTCAGCGGTCTGAACGTGGATGAATTTGCTGTCACCGATGAAAACGGTGTGGCGACTTTCCGGGATGTGCTCATCGGCACCGGCTATACGCTGGAGGAGATCGACACGGCGGAGCGCTATGTGGTGCCGGACAGCCAGACCGCCGCCGTGGAGTGGAATACGGTCACCAACAAGAGCTTTTCCAACATCCTGAAGAAGTGGAACGTCACCGTGACCAAATCTGACCGTGAGACTGGCACGGCGCAGGGCGACGCCTCTCTGGCCGGTGCGGCCTACGGTATTTTCAAGGGCCAGCAGCTGGTGGACACCTACTATACCGACGAGAACGGCCAGTTTACCACTTCCTACTACGTCTGCGGTGACGACTGGACCATCCGGGAGCTGAGCCCTTCCGAAGGCTACCTGCTGGACGGCACGGTCTATTCCGTCGGCGCAGAGGCAGAGCATTACACCATCGAGCGAAACAGCGCTCCTGCCGTGGACGTGACCGAGCAGGTCAGCAAGGGCAGCATCGCCATCCTCAAGCACACCGACAACGGCGAAACGCAAATCGAAACCCCGGAAAGCGGCGCAGCGTTTGCCGTGTATCTCAAGTCCGCTGGCAGCTATGAGGCGGCGAAGGACACCGAACGGGACGATCTCGTCTGCGATGAAAACGGCTTTGCCCAAAGCAAGGACCTGCCCTACGGCGTGTACACCGTCCATCAGGTCTCCGGCTGGGAGGGCCGTGAGCTGATGCGCGACTTTGATGTGTTCGTCCGTGCTGACGGCGAGACCTACCGTTATCTCATCAACAACGCCAATTTCCGTTCCTTTATTAAGGTCGTCAAGGTGGATGCCGAGACCGGAAAGGCCATTCCCTATGCCGGGGCGGGCTTCCAGATCTACCGCCCGGACGGCTCGCTGGTCTCCATGACCTTCACCTATCCGGAGGTCACCACCATAGACACCTTCTACACCAATGAGGAGGGCTTTCTCATTACCCCGGAGAAGCTGGAATACGGCAAGGGTTACACCCTGAAGGAAGTTTCTGCACCCTACGGCTATGTGCTGCGTGCGGAAGGCATCAGCTTTGATGTGACCGAAGATAACTCCACCGAGGAAAACGCCGTGAAGATCGTGGAGGTCAAGCTGGGCAACTACGCCCAGAAGGGCGTCATCAAAATCTCTAAGTCCGGTGAGGTGTTTGCCTCCGTGACGGAGTCCGACGGAATCTATCAGCCGGTCTATGCGGTGCAGGGGCTGCCCGGTGCCGTCTATGAGATCAAGGCTGCAGAGGACATATTCACCCTGGACGGCACCCTGCGGTATCGCGCCGGTGAAGTGGTAGACACCGTGACCACCGGCGAGGACGGCCCGGCCGAGAGCCAGCCGCTGTATCTGGGCAAGTATGAGATCACGGAGATCCAGGCCCCCGACGGCATGGTACGGAACACAGAGCCCTACACCGCCGAGCTGGTCTACGCCGGGCAGGAAATCGAGATCACAGAGACGGCCGCCAGCTTCCAAAACGACCGCCAGAAGGCGCAGCTGTCCATATGCAAGGTGCTGGAGCAGAATAAGCCGTTCGGTATCGGCATGAATGACGAGCTTTCAGCCGTCACCTTTGGCTTCTATGCCGCTGAGGATCTGACCGCAGCAGACGGCAGCATCATCCCGGCCGATGGGCTGCTGGAAATTCTGACGCCGGATGAAAACGGAAAAGCCACGCTGGGAAGCGACGTTCCCTTCGGCAGCTACTATGTCAAGGAAATCAGCACCGACAGCCACTATATGCTCTCTGATGAGAAGTACCCTGTGACCTTCGCTTATGCCGGCCAGGAAATTCCTACGGTGGAGCTTGCTGTCAACGACGGCAGGAGCATCTCCAACGAGCTGATTTACGGAGAAATTCATGGGCTGAAAAAGGATGAGGACGGCAGCGCCCTTGCGGGAGCGACCTTCGGCCTGTTCACTACTGACGGCACGGAGCCCATCCTGACCGCCGTTTCTGCAGCGGACGGCAGCTTCTCCTTTACCGGCGTGCCCTACTGCGAATATGTGGTGCGGGAGATCGCTGCGCCGGAGGGCCATGTGACGGACGACACGCCCTATGCCCTGAAGATCGACGCAGATGGTGCCGTGGTGGGAATCGAGGCCGTGAACACCCGCATCCGCGGCGGCGTGCAGTTGACCAAGGTGGACAGGGACTATCCCGACCACCACCTGACCGGCGCTGAATTTGAGGTGTACCGTGACGGCGAGCTGGTGGGCACGCTGGAGGAGCTGTCGGACGGCGTCTATCGACTGGATGGTCTGGCATACGGCGACTACACGCTGAAGGAGACGAAAGCTCCCGCAGGCTTTTCTTTGGATGAGCAAACATATGCTTTCTCCATCACAGAAAACGGCGGAACCGTCATCGTAGAAAACGAGGCCGGAAAGGGCTTTGTGAACGCAGCGCAGACCGGCAGCCTCCGCATTGAGAAAACCTCTGAGGACGGCAGGTTGCGGGGCTTTCCCTTCCGGGTGAGCGGCACTGACGTCACAGGCAACGCTTTCTCCAAGGACTATGTGACCGATGAGAACGGGCAGATCAAAATTGACGGTCTGCGCATCGGCGACTATGTGGTCTCGGAGGTCTCCAACGAGGCCAACAAGGCCTACGTTCTGCCGCCGGATGTGACCGTCACCGTCCATGAGGGCAAGACCGTGGTGGCCAAATTCCACAACCAGCTGAAGCCGGTTACGGATATTCCCAAGACCGGCGACAGCACCGATCTGACGCTGTGGGCAGCACTGGCAGGCGCTTCGCTGCTGAGCGCCGGGGCTGCGGCGTTCTTCACATTCCGAAAGAAGAAGGAGGGCAAGCATGAGCGTTAAAACCATCGTCGGCATCGGCCTTAGGTTGTTTTCCTAAGTTACGCGAAGTGTTCCGAATAATATATAAAATATGGGACACTTCGCATTCTTGATGACGCCTCGCTTCTCATTATTCTAATCAGAATGGTTGACAGCGATGATTCAAATCGTTTTATATCCCAGCGCCACTCGAAAGGGTGGCGCTTTTCCATACCCAAATTCAAGAAAGGACGGTGACCCCTATCACACAAAACGAATTCAAACAGGTATTTGAGCTACATTGACAATTACCATGTGGAGGTGGGCACCAGCAGCTGCAATCTGTTCCATATCTGCGAGTTTGCCGAACGGATGGAAGCCAGCTGCGCCATGGTAGAACCGGCAGGCGCAGTAATTGAACACAATCAGGAATCGAGAGAAAAAGATAGGAGTGATGCAAGATGAAGTATTTTGTGGACGTGAAGGATATCAGCTACGGCACCATTGAGGTGGAGGCCAGCAACGCTGAGGAGGCCGAGGAGATCGCCCAGGATCTGTATTTCAGCGGTCGGATCAACTGGGGCGAGGCCGATGTCAGCTATGAAGCCCGCCCGGATGAACGGGAGCGAGGAGGCTGCCGATGAGTCAGAACGCGGCAGAGGGCAACGCCGCTTTTGTCATCTGGTCCAACGAGTGTCTGGACTGGGACAACTGGTCAGAGGCTTTCGAGGAGGACTACGCCAACCTGACAGAGGAGGAAAAATACCGCCTGATGGGAGGAACGCAACGGCGACTATCTGGACGATGAGCGCCGGAATCTGGATATCCGGGTGGGCACGCCCATTCTCATCATTGCCGACATCGGCAGATGGGACGGGCGGCACACCGGCTACCGGGAAATTGAAAGCGGCTGCATCAAGGACTGCCTGTATTCGCAGCTGGACGGCGTGGCCTGGTATGTGGACGCGCAGGGCGACCTGCGCATGGACGGCTACCACCACGACGGCCACAATTACTACCTCTACCGCAAGTACCGGCAGGGCGTCAGCGAGGAGGCCAAGGAGAACTTCAAAGAAAAGATTCTCGACCACACCCTGACCAAACGGGATATCGACCGGGTTACCGAGCGGCTGGGCGACGACATTGCCAAGGTCTACGGCTTTTCACTGCCGAGTCCGGCAAAAGAGTACCGGAAAAGGAGTGATGCACGATGAACTGCTGCTGCCCCTGCGGTGCAGATAAGAAAACGGCGATCTGCGCCTATCTGAGAGAACACCACACGGGAAAGAGCCGCGTGATCCACAGTGAGGATCTGCAGCGACGAAAGCGGCTATTGCTTTGCTGACAATCAGAAAGAGATCAACAACACCGTGTACCGCCTCAACGGAATGGTGACGCAGGTCTCCAATGCCCGGACAGGGCTGCTGGTTGCCTCTGTCTTCCCAGCAGAGGTCAACGTGAAGATTACGGTAAATTTGAATGGAGGTGAGAATTTTGACGGTTAAGGAACCCGGGAAGCTCATCGCCCGAATCGACTATCCGGGCAGCAACGGCCTTGTGGGCGATTGGGTGGAATACCGGGACGAGGCAAAGTTTCTAGCTGACTTGAAGAAAGAAAATTATTATGGTGTGCCGCTGTGCGTGGTTTTGTATAGAGACCGGGACGGCAAGACGATTTCTAAGGATTTTCTGCAAGAAATGGATCCGCCTCCGAACGGATTTTCCATTGAGGATGTGCCCAGCAAAAAACCGAGAGAAAGGAATGATACCCGATGAAAAAAGAAATCGTTTTTGAGGATGAGGACACCCTCACCCCGGAGGAATGGGAGGTAATAACCGATGAGCAGACCGAAGAATAAGGACGAATACCGTGCGGAGCTGGCCGATACCTTTGCCCATGTGCTGGAGGAAAGGGGGCTGGAATGGCAGAAGGAGTGGCGCGGCAGCGGCGGCAGTGCGCCCCAGAACGGCATCACCAAGGCCTGTTACCGGGGCTGCAACGCCTTCTGGCTGAGCCTCATTTCCATGATGAAGGGCTATGACGATCCCCGCTGGGTGACCATGGTGCAGATCATGGATCAGGACGGCAAATACCACCCCAAGCAAAACTGGCACTTGAAGAAAGGTTCCAAGGCCACCTATGTGGAATACTGGTATCCCTACGACCTCAAGGACAAAAAGGCCCTGACCTGGGAGCAGTACAAGCAGCAGCTCCGGGACGGGCGCAGTGAGACGGAGTTCAAGCTGTCCACCCGCTATACGGCGGTGTTCAACGCCTGCGACATTGAGGGAATGCCGGAGCTGCCTGCGGTGCAGGAAAGCGACATCACCCCCGATGAGCTGATCGGAAAGCTCAGCGCCGGTATGGGCGTGGAGATTCTGACCGACGGCGGCGATCAGGCCTACTACTCGCCCATGCAGGATAAGATCCATCTGCCAACGCCCGGCTCTTTCCGGAGTGCGTATGCCTTCAACGCCACGGCGCTCCATGAGCTGTCCCATTCCACAGGCCACCCGAACCGCCTGAACCGGCCGCAGGGTGCCCTGTTCGGCACGCCACAGTATGCCTATGAGGAGCTGGTTGCGGAAATGTGCTCCTGTTTTATGGGCGTGGATCTGGACGTAACGGCCACGCCCCAGCACCTCGACAATCACAAGGCCTACGTTCAGGCCTGGATCCAGTCCATCCGGGACAAGCCTGAAACCCTGATCCGTGCCATCAAGGACGCACAGGCGGCAGCCACCTATATGGACTACAAGGCCGGACTCATCACCGACATGGAGTATGAAAGGGCCTGCGGGTCCGTGCTGGAGGGGAAGCAAAAGGAACGGGGCCGGGAGCGCTGATTCGCACAGTTGACGCCGCCGTCCCCTCCGGCTACACTGGAGAAAAAACGGAGGTGCCCGCTATGTTCTTTCGCAAGCGTGACAAAGTCGTCCTGACCCTGACGCCGCAGGAAGCCCGCTATGCCCGCAGCATCCTTCTTCGCTGGCGCAATAAGCTGCTGAATGCCGGAAAACCTACGGAGGATGTGGAGGAACTGATCCTGAGGCTGGCAAGGTAATTCAGAAGGTGCAAAAGTACCTCGTTATACGCAGAAGGAGCCTTGTAAAAATTTACAAGGCTCCCTCATATCATAACAATTCTGCCATGTACAGGGGCAGATGAATGATGCCGTCTTTGATCATAACATCTTTGGTGTAGAGAATATAGGAATTGCCAATTACAGATGAGAAGTGTTTCCGAAATTTATCTAAAGAGGAATGGGAGCGATAATTGCCGGATTTCACCTCTACCGGAGCAATCTTTTTCCCTTCGGTAATTAGAAAGTCGATTTCCATGTGGTTTTCCCGGTTTTGGCTGTCGGAACGGGAATAAAAGTACAGGCGCGAACGGCTATGGCGAAGCATCTGTGCAACAATGTTTTCCATCAGCATTCCTTCGTTGATATTCAGTTTATCGAAGAGAATCGCACGATAAAGTTCATTGTCTGTGTATTTTTTATCCTGGAAAGTGTGCGTTACAAGTAATCCGGTATCTGCCATATAACACTTCTGCGTGGCGTTATCAGCACTCAGCGCAAGCCCAACATGAGGATCCGTTGCATTGAAGCAGGTATTTACGATCATAGCTTCGTTCAGCCACACAAATGAATCCTCATAAGTGCGAAAACGAGCCTGCTTTCCGAGAGACGAAAGCTTGTATTTCTTTTCTTTTTTTGAAAGCTGACCCGGAATGCCATCGAATACGGCAAACACTTTCTCTTCATATCCCTCTGCAAATTTTGCCACATCCTCATGATACAGCTTCAGAATCCTGCGTTTGGCAACATCGGATGCCTCGAAGTCCTTGTCATTCATGTAAGCAAGGACGGACTGAGGCATCCCCCCAACCAGAATGTATTGACGAAAGTCATTCATGATCTTCCGGTGAAGTGCTGCGCCAAGGGGTTGCTTTGCTTCAAAACAATGCCGAATCAGTGGATATGTGGCCTCGTCTCCCATTGCCCAGAGAAATTCCTCAAAATCCAGCGGAAACATCTCGATGTGATCCTCTTCCGAAGGAATAATGATATCTTGGACATTCTTTTTCAGCCGAATCAGCGATCCTGTCTCAAGGTAATCAAACCGGCCATCCGCTACAAGATATTTGATGAGCTGGCGGGCTCTGGGGTATTGTTGAACTTCATCAAAAATGATCAGCGATTCCCTCCTGTGAAGAGGCGTTGCATAGAAGGCTGCGAGTTTTGCGAAGAAAAGATCAAGATCAGAGCTATCGTTGGTGAATAGATCCAGTATGTCTGTGGGAGCTCGTCCAAAATCGATCAGGATATAGCTTTTGTATTCAGCCTTTGCAAACGCTTCGGCAATATAACTTTTGCCGACACGGCGTGCGCCATCGATCATCATGGCGGTTGTTCCGTTGCTGCTGCTTTTCCACGCTACGAGTTCATCGTATATTTTTCGTTTCAGCATCTTCTCACTCCTTATGCAGATAGTTTCCCCTTTTTATGTGCTAAGTATAACATGGGAAACACGAAAAAGCAAGTTCATAGGAACCGGATTTGCACGAAAAAGCAAGTTCACGAGATGCTGATTCGCACGAAAAAGCAGTATCAGCCTTTACCCGGAATGCGAACACAAAAAATCAAAGGAGGCAAGCCTATGCTCTATCTCGGTGCGCTGTTTCTGGCCAAGGTGCTGGACAACGCCCTTTCCACTACAAAAACCATACTGATCCAGAGAAGTCGGTGGGTTCTGGCGGGTATCGCCGTGATCCTGTCCGACTTTCTTTATTTCTGGATCACCAAACGTATCGTGTCGGCAGACAGTATGCTGGCGCTGGCCGTGGTCGCCGCTGCAGGCGGCGTGGGCTGCTCGCTGGCCTGCCTTGCGAGCGATAAGCGCAGCAAGGACAGAACCTATGTGAACGTCATTATGTCGGATAATCTGGAGGCCATGCAGGCCTTCCGGGATTTCCTGGCGGAGCACCACATCACCAATGTGGCTGCCGACACCTATACGCTGGACTGGAACACCAAAACCATCACCATTACCGCTTATCCCGAAACCAAGGCCGAGAGTCGGCTGATCACCCGCTACATTGCGGAAAGTCCGCTGAAGTTCAAGCGCCTGGTGCAGCCGGGATGAGAGAAAGAGAGGAACAATGACACCTGAAGAACTGAATACTGCCGTCTACCACAAGATGGAGGCGGAACAGGACAGCTACCGGGACTGCATCGAGGGCCGTGCCGACAAGCTGCTGCAGCCGGAAAAGGAGGTGCGATGATGCCCTATGTAGACGCAGCGGCCATTGAGGCCGCCCGGCAGATTGACCTTTTGAGCTATCTGCAGGCCTATGAGCCCGGCGAGCTGGTCCATGTCTCCGGCAGCACCTATTGCACCCGGGAGCATGACAGCCTGAAAATTTCCAACGGGAAATGGCATTGGTTCTCCCGAGGCATCGGAGGACGGAATGCGCTGGATTATCTGGTGAAGGTCAAGGAGATGCCCTTCCCGGAGGCCGTGAGCCAGCTGACCGGCACGCCGCTGCGGGCCTGCACGGCCCCAAAAGCGCCGGTGATGCCCAAAGAGCGCCGCCTGCTGCTGCCGGATGTGGACAGCAGCTGTGATGCGGTGAAAGCGTATCTGGAGGGGCGTGGGATCCATCCGGGGATCATCGACTACTGCATCGAAAAGAAGCTGCTGTTTCAGACCAGTCAGTATAAAAATGCCCTGTTTGTGGGCTATGACCGGATGGGCAAGCCCCGCTACGGGGCGCTGCGCAGCACCTTCAGCCGGTTCAAATCCGAGGCCACCGGCAGTGACAAGCACTATTCCTTCTCCATTGCGGAGAACCCTCAGGCCGATACCGTCCACCTGTTTGAGGCGGCCATCGACCTGCTGAGCTATGCCACGCTGGAAAAGTACGCTGGCCGGGACTGGAAGCAGGAGGCGCTGCTGTCCCTGGCAGGCGTGTTCGCCCCGAAGCGGCAGGGCGTGGTGCCGGTGGCGCTGAGTCGGTTTCTGGAGGAGCACCCGCAGGTCACCACCCTGCGGCTGCATCTGGACAACGACGAGGTGGGCCGTGCTGCTGCGCAGGGCATCCTGGACGGCCTCAAGGGCTACACCGTCCTGGATGAGCCGCCTGCACGGGGGAAGGATGTCAACGAACAGCTCCAGCTGGGCCTGATGAAGAAAAAGGAGGAATGGGAGCGATGATGGACATCCGATTGTATCAGATCAACCGGGAACGGGATGAGGAGCGCCGGGCGCTGCTGTCTACGGAGGCCCTCGCCCGACGAGGCTCCGGCCCCAAGGTGATCGACAGCAGTGTTTACGACTGCGTGTTTGAAGGTACGGTGAATTGCAGCGATCTGGAGGAGGTGTACACCCTGTTCAACGTGGATCCCCCGGAGAATTTTTCTGGCCATTCCATGTCCGTGTCCGATGTGGTGGTGGAAGGCAGAACGGCCTTTTTCTGTGACAGCATCGGCTTCCGGCAGGTGACCTTCGACGAGAGCGCCGCCCGGCCTCTGCACCGGAAAATCCAAGTGGTACTGTTGGAGCCCGGAAAGCTGGCAAGGCCCGCCGCCATCGACGCCTCTTTGGAACGCTATCAGAAAATCGTGGGCGGGATGATCGAGGCCTTCTACCCCTTTGAGGAGCCGGCCTGCATTGTCTGCAATGAGGAGGGCAAGCTTGACGGCCTGCCCCTGAACCGGGCCGTGTACGCCGACCCCAGCCGCCGGGAGATGCTGGACATCATCGCCGGAACCTGCTTTGTCTGCAGCTGCAGCGGAGAGGATTTCGGCAGCCTCTCGCCTGAGCAGCTGCACCGCTACACGGAGCAGTTCAAATATCCGGAGAAATTCTTTCGGGTGGGCGATGACATCAAGGCAGTACCGTTCCTGCCGGAGCGGAATCAGGAGCGCTGAGGCGCGGGGCAGCCTCAAGGGAAATGCCTGTGGCATTTTCTTAGCAAGCATCGTGCTTTGACGGCACATTTGCTTGTTGGGGTAGCCCCAAACCCTTATACCGGCTGAAAGGAGGCAGCGTGGCCAGAAGAAACATCAAAATTGACCTGCGGCTCAACGAGCAGGAAATGGAGCGGCTGCGCCGGGATGT
>OIWM01002098.1_pt1 | contig 17412 bp, 15 predicted proteins | sample 1587451 | NCBI WGS metagenome assembly OIWM01 (sample SAMEA3888907, study PRJEB22519) | human gut metagenome | biome: human gut; feature: human-associated habitat; material: faeces | place: Denmark | collected 2011
CTTATTCGTTTCCAATGCCAGTGGCGGCACAAATCCGGATTTTGCGATCGGCGACATGATGATTATCTCCGACCATATCAATTTTGCCTCGCTCAATCCGCTGCGCGGCGCAAACGACGACCGCCTCGGAACGCGCTTCCCCGATATGAGCGCGGCATATGACGGCGAGCTGACTGCACTTGCCGAGACAGTCGCAGCCGAATGCGGCGTGTGTGCGCACAGAGGCGTTTATCTGCTCACGGGCGGCCCGAGCTTTGAGACACCCGCAGAGATACGTGCTTTCCGCTCGCTCGGCGCGGACGCGGTCGGCATGTCTACCGTGCCAGAGGTCATTGCGGCGCGTCATGCGGGACTTCGCGTGCTCGGTCTCTCGTGTATGACGAATATGGCGGCGGGCGTGCTTCCGCAGCCGCTCTCGCATGCCGAGGTGCTCGAGACGGCTGAGCGTGTACGCGGCTCGTACCGCGATTTTACCGAGCGGCTTATCACTCGGATATAATAATTCATTCTTTTAAAAATGCAATGAAATTTCGATAAAAATGCGGCTTGGTCCGAGCATTTCGTCCGGAACCGAGCCGCTGTTTTTTATCTGTGGAAATATGCTGTGATCATATTGCGTTCGGGGTGTTATTTCGCCTTGATTCATGCGCGCTTTTACATTTTATCGTCGTTTGCCGGCGAAATATCAGCCGGGCGTATATCCGTACCGACGGTGAGCGTGTCTCCGCTGACGGTGAACGGCAGATCGAGCCTGCCGTATACGAGGCGGAACATCCTGCCGTCGTCGGCATGGCGGTATCCGGGGCGCGGATCGTCCTCGAGTGCTGCCGTCAGACCGTCTATATAACCGTCCGGTATCTGCGCACGCGCTTCGGGCGGGATACACACCCGCAGCCGATGCAGCTTTGTCTGTGCGGTGTAGCCCTCGCTCGCTTCGGGGCGGCAGTCGCTTATCGGGATATAGGGCTTTATGTCATATATCGGTGTTTTGTCGGTCATGTCGATGCCGGATACGAGCAGCGTCAGCGCAACCGTCCTTGCAACCTCAAACAACTTAATCGTATCCGGCAGCCTGCAGTCCATACAGTCGGACGGAACGATCCTGTTTTCCGCCGCAGACACGCAGCAGCCGTACGCAGGACAGTCCGAGCGAATTCGGACGGTAGGGCGAGCGGGAGGCAAATACCCCCACCCTGCGATTGCCGCCGAGCCGCGGCGGGCGTACAGTCGGGCTCCATGAGTCGGTATGCGCCTCGGAAAAATCCCATATCAGCCATAGGTGAGAAAAATCCTCTATCCCGTGCAGCGCCTCGGCACGAGCATATTCGCCGTCGAGCGTCAGCGCACCGAGCAGTTCCTCCTTTAGAGAGCTCTGACGCGGGAGCCCGAACTTTTCGGGAAAGAGGGTGTGTATATGCCCGATGGGGCGAATGGTTCTGTTCATTTGTCGGCTCCTCTGCTTGTTCTTTGCGCACCGTCTCGCGGCGTTTTTTCGTCTTGTGCTTCTGTTCGGCATAGGTTCGCTTTTCTTTCGCGTGTTTCCGCTTTAGCCTTGATTATAGCAGAGAAATATGATAAAATCAAGCATAGAGCATATAACGCGATCCGCATCACCGGGCATACTCGTATTGCATCGGCTCGGATGGCATATATTTTTCTGAAAGGAACGGCTCTCTCGGGAGCTTCGGTTAAAATAATGAACGATACTGTTTCGGTACGCCGCTGCAACGGCTATGATACAGAGAAGATAGAGAGTCTGATACGGCTTCAGCTCGAGGATATAGGCTTTGACCTGTCGGGGCTGTGCGGAAAGCGTGTCGCGCTCAAGCCGAATCTTGTCGTTGCGCAAAAGACAGATATAGCTGCATGCACAAGTCCGGCGGTCGTGGAGGCTGCTGCACGCATACTTGTCGGCGCGGGCGCAAAGGTAGTAATTGCCGAGAGTCCCGGCGGGCCGTACACCGCAGCGATCATGAAGCACAATTACCGTATAAACGGTATCGACACTGCAGCAGAGAAAAGCGGAGCGGAGCTTAACTATGATATGGGCTTTCGCACTCTCCCGTCGCCTAAGGGCAGAACGAGCAAAAATTTCAATGTCATTAATCCGATAGCCGATGCGGATATTATATTCAACGTCTGCAAGCTGAAAACGCATACGCTTACCGGAATGACATGCGCGGTCAAGAACTTTTTCGGCGTTATCCCCGGTACGCAGAAGGTCGAGATGCATGCAAGATTTTCAAATCAGCAGCGCTTCGGCAGTGCGCTCATCGACCTATGCGAGATGATATGCGATCACCGCCCGGTCGTTTGCATATGCGATGCGATCGTCGGCATGGAGGGCAACGGTCCCTCGGGCGGTACCCCGCGTGATATCGGTTGTCTGATAGCATCGCGCAGTCCTTTCGCGCTCGACGCTGTTGCGGAGCATATTATCGCGCACGACGGAGAGGTACCCATGGTGTCAGAGGCGAGACGGCTCGGGCTGTGCCGCCCGTATTCCGAGCTTGAGATCGTCGGCGACGGCGCGGATGCATTTATAGTGCCGGACTACAAGCATTCGGATGCCAAGCGCGGACGCATATTCTCGATTCTTCCGCCGTTTCTTCAGCCTCGCCCGTCGGTCATGCGCTCGATGTGCGTAGGCTGCGGCAGATGTGCCGAGAGCTGTCCTGCGCATACCATTGAGATAAAGAACGGCAAGGCGGTCATCGGACGCCGCGACTGTATAAAGTGCTTCTGCTGTCAGGAGCTGTGTCCGAAGCACGCGATAGAGGTCAAGAAGAACTTTATTTTCAAGCTCGCGCACTGATCGGCGGTGGTATTGATGGAGAAGAGCATAACAGTCACGGCGGCGGGAAAGATAAACCTCTCGCTCCGTGTTACCGGACAGCGACACGACGGATACCATACCATTGATACGGTAATGCATGAGACAGGGCTTCATGACACGATCACGGTAACGCTCGGCGGCGAAGGCATTACCGTCGACTGTCCCGGTGATATCGAACCGCAAAGCAATCTTGCCTACCGTGCAGCGTGCGCATATATTGACGCATGCGGAGCGGAGACGGGCGTACATATAGCGATAGAAAAGCATATCCCGGTCTCCGGCGGAATGGCGGGCGGAAGTGCCGATGCGGCTGCGGTGCTGCGCGGACTTGATAGCCTGATAGGCACTGTAGATAAGGAGCGACTGTACGGCGCTGCGCTCTCGCTCGGCGCGGATGTGCCGTTTTGCCTTGCGGGAGGAGCTATGCGCTGCACAGGCATAGGCGAAATAATGACCCCGTGCCGTCCGCTTCCGCCGCATAAACTGATGATAGTCGGCGGCTGCGGTGAAAAGCGATCGACCGCCGCAATGTATTCCGAGCTTGACCGCCGCCTCGGACGCGGTGCCGACGGGTGCGGCGGCGAAAGCCGTATAGATATCGGCGGCGATATGGTGCAGGCTCTTGAGTCCGGCTTGCTTGACCGCATTTGTGCGGCGCTGCACAACGATTTCGAGCTTGTCAATCTCGGCTGCGCCGAGGTGCGCCGACTCCTCGCGAACTGCGGTGCCCTCGGCTCGCTGCTCTGCGGAAGCGGCCCTACCGTTTTCGGACTGTTTGAGCCTGCTTTTGATACCGCGCCTGCCGTCGATAGACTAACGGCGGCAGGGTATAGAGTGCTGTACGTCGGTATATAAGTGTATAGGCGCGCTGTCAGACGATGCGCGGCAGAGATATATCGGAATAGATGAGCATGCATGCCATGGCAATTATTTTCTTCAAGAACAAATTCACAAAAAATGCAAAAAACTATATATAGCTCCCTGCTTTTAATAGTTTTTCTTGACAATCGGCGTTTATTGTGATATTATTAATTTTGATGTATGTTCTTATTAATGCAACATGGCAATTAACATACGGCAGAACTGTAATTTCTTGCAAGGCGGTGAGTGGAGTGCCCGAGGAAATAGGCTTTGTTGACATACACAGCCACATACTTTTCGGCGCTGACGACGGTGCGGAGACCGCTGCGGTCAGCGAGAGCCTGCTCGATATGGCGTACCGCGACGGCGTTCGCGGTATATGCTGCACGCCGCATTACTATAACCCCATGGTCGCCCGCCCGAAGGTTCCTGTCGGCATTGATGAGAGCTATGCATACCTTGTACGGCTTGCGGGGGAAAAATATCCGGATATGAGGCTGTGGCTCGGAAACGAGATATTCTATCATCACGGCTGCATAGACGAGCTTTCCGCGGGCGGGTGCCGCTCGCTCGGCGGCGGGAGATATGTCCTTGTGGAATTCTTTCCCGACGAGGACAAAAAGAAGATAAAAGCCTCGCTCGCCTCGCTAATCGGCAGCGGCTACATACCGGTGCTTGCGCATGTGGAACGCTATTCCGAGCTCGCCGGCAATGTTTCCGAGGTACGCAGTCTGCACGAGAACGGCACGGTAATATCGGTGAATGCCCGCTCGGTCGTAGGAGATCACGGCAGAGCCTGCCGACATTTTATCCTTAAGCTGATGAAGGCGGGGCTTGTCGGCATAGTCGCAAGCGACGCTCACGATACGGATGAGAGAAGCCCTATACTGTCGGACGCATATGCGCTTGTGTGTGACAAGCTCGGCGAATCGGAAGCGGACGCGATGTTCCGCGAAAATGCACTTGACATATTGCTCTGAGCCGCTGCGCTGTGCGCCCGGCAACGGCATGTGATAAATGAAAGGACAAAAAGGAATGGACAGAATGGAGAACGGACCGCTCGCGCCGAACGGCATGAACGTTACCGAGACCGAAAGCACAAAGCAGATAGATATCGGCGAGCTGCTGATATATCTATTAAATCGTATATGGCTCGTTGTTCTTATAACGGTGCTGTGCGGTGTGGGCGCGTATTTCTATGCAAAAATGACCACCGTACCGCTGTATAGCTCGACGGCGGAGCTGTTTATTATCAATAAGGGAACCTCCGATTCAACGTCAACGTCTGCGGTCTCTGTCGCATCCAAGACCGTCGGTGACTGCATGCGTCTTGTCGCGGGCGATACGATAGTAGATAAAACGATAGAGAATCTCGGTCTTAATATTTCCACCCAGGCGCTCAAGTCAAAAATAAAAACCAGCACGCCGGATGCGAATTCCTCGCTTATTATCGATGTGTCGGTTAGCGATCAGGATCCGCAGCTTGCCTGCGATATAGCAAACGAGCTGTGCAGGGTATCCACAACCGAGATTCGTGATATCATGGGTCTTGACCAGGTCAATATTGCCACTGTCGCAAAGCCTGCCACCGCTCCGTATAACCTCACCTTTGTATCCACTGCGGCAAAATTTGCGGCTGTCGGCTTTGTATTTACCTGCCTCGTGCTGTTTGTAATATTCTATTTTGACGATAAGATCAAGACGGCGGATGATGTCGAGAAGTATCTCGGACTTACCGTTCTCGGCGTTATACCTAATATCAGTAAGGAGTAAGCGGGAGGCACAAAATGCAGGTACAGAAGATAGAACTTACCGGGCTTGGCTTCGGCGGTGATTTTGCTGCCGAGGAGTCGTATAAGACGCTCTTGTCGAATATTCAGTTCTGCGGCGGAGATGTCAAGCTCATTTCGATAACAAGCTGCTTCCCGAACGAGGGAAAGACCACTATATCCATCGAGCTGTCGCGCGAGCTTGCCGAGGCAGGCAAGAAGGTGCTGCTCATCGACGCGGATATGCGTAACTCCAGAGTTGTTCAGAAGCATACGAGGGCAAAAGGCATCAAGGGTCTGAGTCAGCTGCTCTCGGGTCAGATATCGCTGACCGAGGCGCTGTACGAGACTCAGTACAAGGGCTTTTTTGTGATATTTGCGGGTCAGACCCCGCCTAATCCTGTCGAGCTCTTCAACAGCAGTAAGTTTAAGTCGCTGCTGCGGTCGGCAGGCGAGATATTCGATTACGTATTGATAGATACTCCTCCGCTCGGAATGGTCATTGATGCTGCCGTTATTGCAAGTCAGACCGACAGCTCGATGCTTATTCTTGATGCAGGAAAGATAAGCTACCGTGTCGCTCAGTCGGTTTACAAGCAGCTCGTTAAGAGCGGCAGCCGCGTTATCGGCGCTGTCCTTAACAATGTCTATTCAAAGAAGAGCAAATACGGCGGTTACGACGGCTACGGAAAGTACGGCTACGGTCGCTACGGCTACGGCAGGTACGGTTACGGAAAGGATCCCGCAGAGCTCGCGCCGAACACCGACAGCGAAACAAGCGGTCAGGATTCGGACAAAGCGTAATTTTCGGAAGAAAAGTACGAAAAACTATAGATATGCTTTTATAGCGGACGGCGGGTGTACATCTGCCGTCCGCTTATGTATATTTAAGAACATAAACAAAAGATCGTTTTTTATTATTTGAGCATATGAATGGCGAGATAGACAAAAGAAATAAGAGGCTGCACGAGCTGAGTGCAAAGCTGTGCTTGAGCGGGATCGGCTCTATGACCGAGCGCGAGCTGTTCGAGCTTGTAGAGATGTATGCATTCGGCGTGCAGTGCCCGAGCGCACGGGAGTCGATGATGCGCAAATATAAGAGCTATGCCGAGCTTATTCGCAGCGACGGCAGGGGAGACGGCAGCCTTGTTCAGGGCTTTATCCGTCTGGTACAGGAGAGTGCGCTCGTGCTTGCGCGAGGCTCGGATCCCGCACACGGTGCCGGAGGCGGAAAGAAAGGCGGAGCGGCGGCGAATGCAGCCCGCTTTTTGCAGGATGAACGTCAGATGCGGCTGCGCGAGATATGTCGCTCTCTTGCAGGTAGATTCTATGACAGTACGGTAGAGAGCTTTCGGGCAACATATCTCGACAGCGCGGGCAGATGGCTTATGTGCGAGGAGATAGCGGAGGGCACGGTCGGTGAGGTCCGAGTTGATACAAGACGTGTATTTCGTCGTGCGCTTGAGCTTGGCGCTTCTGGCTTGCTCCTTTCGCATAATCATCCGAGCGGCGATCTAATGCCGTCGGCTGCCGATATGCGTTTTACCGACAGGATCCGTGTTGCTTGCGAGTCGGTCGGAATAGAGCTTGCAGACCATGTGATAGTGAGCGACGGCAGATATCGTTCGGTTATTCGCGGCGACGGCTTCAGCGGGAGCATGAGCCTCGCTTTTGACGGCGCAGACGGGGATGTCAGCGAGGTGAGCGACGGCTTTGCCTACGGCAAGAGTGACGGCTCGGAGCAGCTCGGCCATACCGGAGTGTATCGCTCGGGCGAGGAGGACGGCGGAGCAGTGCGCCCTGCGCGCAGCAGAGCACGTGCTGCGGCGCCGACCGTTTCCGGCGGGTCTGAGGATGATACCGAACAGCTGTCGCTTCTGCTCGATGTTAAGGACGAACCTATATCACCGCCCGAGGAATGACGGCGATGAACAGCAATGAATAAGGATAAAAGGACTGCGGCATATCTGTCTGCCGCAGTCCTTTAAAATATACGATACTCTGGAAATACTTGCCGAATAAAAACGGCGATGCTTGAATGTGCGCGTCAGCTGCGTCTGTCGGGATTTGCACAGAGAATACGCCGCTGCTGTTTGAATGAGCTTTGCTCGACGGTGACCGTGCCGGTCGTGCTGCCATGATCTGTGCTTATGCAATTCCTGCTTCTATTCGGTCGCTTGTACCGTCGGCGTGAAAACTCGCGAAATGTCAGCGCCGCTATCTGCTGCCGCTCCGGCAGCAGAGCAAGCAGATTAATTATCGTCATTGCCGCAAGCGACAGATCGGCGAGCGACCATATCGCGTTGCCAGATATTTTTACCGAGAGTGCTGCCGCAGAGCAGTAGACTGCTATGTACAGAGCATCGGTACGCGGGAGCAGCTTTTTTCTGCTGCGAGGAAAAATAGCGGTGTCGCTCGTCCCGCAGTATCCTGCGGAAGTATGTCTTTTGCCTGAGCCTGTGCGGCGAGGATCGGTATATCCATGCTGCGCTTCTGAGCTCTGTTGGGATTTTGTGCCGTCGCTCTGCATATCGGCTCTGTTCCGTTTCCAGCTGCGTTCATGCCTGCTGCGCCTGAGATAGCCGATAGCCTCGGTCGCGTAATGAGCCCAGCATACAAGCGTTGCAAGCGCAAACAGTGCTACCGAAATCGAAATAAACAGTCCTGCCGTATCGCCGAGCCGCGAGGAAAATGCCGCGATAACAAGATCTATTCCGGTGCCGTCGCCCACCGTCGACAGCGACGAGTCGGGCGCAAGCAGGATAACGAGAGCGGAGAGAGTACAGAGCAGAGAGGTGTCGGCAAAAACCTCGAATATTCCGTAGCAGCCCTGCTCGGCAGGCGAATGACAGTGAGCCTCGGCGTGGGCGATAGGCGCGCTGCCGCAGCCTGCCTCGCTTGAAAACAGTCCCCGCGTTATCCCGTATCGCATAGCGCCCCACATCGTGCAGCCCGTGCCGCCGATACCTATCGAGGCGGGCGAAAAGGCATCGCGGAGCACTGCGGCAAGCGCCGACGGCAGAGCCGCCGCTTCGCTGATTATGATATACAGCGAGGCTCCGATATAGCATAGCGCGAGCAGCGGTATCAGCGCCGCCGTAAACCCGCTTATACGTTTGCCGCCGCCGACGAGGATTATACCGCAGATAAAGGCAATGAGCGACGATGTGTATATCTCGGGTACGCCGAATACATTTCCCACAGCCTCGCTCGCCGCCTTGACCTGAAGAATGTTGCCGATGAAGAACGAGCCGAATATCACGAGTACGGCAAAGCCCGAGGCGGCCATCTTATTTTTTATGTAGTACATTGCGCCGCCGTGGTATACGGTGCCTGTGCCCGGCAGTAACTCACTGCGCCGTGTCCGTACCGCCGCGACTATTTCGGCGAACTTTACGACCGCCGCGAACAATGCGCTTATCCACATCCAGAACAGCGCACCTTTGCCGCCCTCGACGAGCGCCGAGGCGACGCCGACTATGTTGCCTACCCCGAGCGTGCCCGCGAGCGCGAGTGTCATTGCGCGGAGGGAGGAGAGACTGCTGCGCATTCCTCTGCCGCGCGGGAAGAATACCCGTGCGAGCTTGCACGGTCGGCGAAACGGATAAAGCCGCAGCAGCACCGCGAAGTATCCGCCGCTCGCAAATATCATAACGCACAGCATGGGGACGGTCGTGTCTGCTGCCCATCCGAGAATACCGCTCATTTTCTATCCTGCCTTTCGGTTCTGATTGTCATTACCGCATAAAACAAAACTGCAAAATATAAATTATATATTATTACCGCAGTTGTCCGGTGTCGAATACCGTTTCTTTACGGAGCGCGTCCCGATACGGACGGCGTATCACTCATACGTTCTGCTTCCGCGTGCGCGCGATGCACGGAGCCGGTTCGGCACCGGGCATATGCGCTGCGGCGCTCCGAAACCTATCACCCAATACCGTCGGGTATGTGTGCTGCTGCGCTCCGCGACATATAACCGAATGTATCGGGATATGCACCGTATCGCAGCTATAATGCAGCCCTGAGCTTTCCGAGTATCTTTTTCTCTTCGCGCGATATCTTTACCTGCGACAGCCCGAGCTGCTCCCCGGTTTGCTTCTGCGACAGACCGCCGTAGTAGCGCAGCATTATGATTTGCCGTTCGCTGCCCGACAGCTTCGAGAGAGCCTGCACAAGCGCTATTTTGTCGGTTCGGTCGGTTATCCTGTCGGCAGGGTCGGGCAGCGAGCCCTCGAGCGTCAGTCCGTCCTCGCCGAGCGGCGCGGACAGCGAGCTTATCTCGGAGCATGCCTCGAGCGCCTCGCTCGCCTCCTCCTGCGTTACCGAGCAGCGGGCGGCGAGCTCCGATATTCTCGGCTCCCGTCCGTACTCCGATATAAAGCTCTCGCGCTCGCGCATCAGAATGCCGCCGAGCCTGCGCAGCCCTCTGCCGACCTTAATCGGACCGTCGTCGCGCAGGTGGCGCTTTATCTCGCCGATTATCAGCGGTACCGCATAGGTAGAAAATGCCGTGCCGAGCGAAAGGTCAAAGCCGTCTATCGCCCGCATCATTCCGACCGCACCTATCTGACACAGGTCGTCGTAGTCGGTACCGCGTCCGCAGAAGCGCCGCGCTATCCGATGTACGAGCGGCAGATTTTCACACACGAGCTGCTCTCTTGCCTCGACATTCCCCGACTGAGCAGCGCGGAGCAGCTCGGCGTTTTTCTCCCGTCTGCCCTGAGGTGAGGTCGATGTGCCGGACGGCGGTATGTATTCGGCTTCCGCTGTATCGGTCTCTATTGCAGAGAGCGGCTCGATCGACATGGCCGTGGCTTCCTTTTCACGCAGCGGTGCTTCAGTCGGCATTGCTGCTTTGCCCGATGCGCTTGATAAGTGTGACGGTCGTTCCGTGCTCGGGAGCGGACCTTACCGTCATTCTGTCGGTAAAGCTCTCCATGATGGAGAAGCCCATTCCGCCGCGCTCTCCGCTCTCGTCCGAGGTAAACAGCGGCTCTCTCGCACGCTCGATATCGGCAATGCCGCAGCCCTTGTCGGATATGCGTACCCGCAGCACGCCGCCCTCCGAATATGAGGCGCTTACCTTGACGATGCCGCTTCTGCCGCGATATCCGTGTATTATCGCGTTTGTTACCGCCTCCGATACCGCCGTGCGTATCTCGGTCAGCTCGCCTACAGTCGGGTCGAGCTGCGAGGCAAAGGCGCAGACGGTGCTGCGGGCAAAGCTCTCGTTTCTTGAGTCGGAGAGAAATTCGAGCCGCATTTCGTTCAGTGCTTTTTTTCTGCTCATTTCGATTTCCTTTCGTTTTCTGTTTTTTGCATTTTGTCGCCGCTTCCGACGCATTTGCGGCATAGCGCCGCGCTTTTGTTCATTGAAGCTCGGCGCATATTACTCGACATAAATCATTTTTTCATACACTCAGCTGCTCTTTTTCTGCCCGCCCCTGTCACCGGGTGATTTTGCCGAGACTGTACGCAGCGCGGCAAGATGGGTCCGCTCGCTGCCGCCCTCGACTATCGCAAGGCGCTTATCTATCCCCGCAAGGCGCAGGATGCGCATTATGTCGGCGCCCGGATCGAGCAGTATCAGCTTCCCGCCGCCAGCCGAGACATGGCGCAGCCTGCCAAGTATCAGCCCGAGCCCCGCACTGTCCATAAAGTCGACCTTCGACAGGTCGAGCACGAGCCGAGTCACCATACGGTCGGTTACTGCATCATCTATCTGTTCTCTTATCGGGCGCGCAGTATGATGATCTATCCCGCCGGAGGGGACGGCGTAGAGTGTCTGTCCGTCATAGTACATCTCGCAAATAGGAATATCCATGCTTTTCACCTTCCTTTTTATGGTTATATTCTACGCTGTTCGGCGCGAGAAAACGCTCGCTTTCTGCGGGAGAAAACTGATTTTTTAAATAATTTGTTGTCGGACGGCTACGAATTATTCAAAATTATTTCACATATTGTTATCGAGCGAAAAATAAATTTATCGTATAATTACATGATAACAATTTTGCCGAGCCGTGCGGCATCAGCCGACGCGGACAGGAGTACATTACAGACTATGGAAAGAAACATAAAACGAATCACCGAGGAGCAGATCGGCACCCAGTACGGCTATATGGCTCGGGTGCGCGAGCTGCTCGGAGACCGTCCGAGAGGGGGATATATGCAGACCTTCGGCTGTCAGCAGAATGAGGCGGACAGCGAGCGGCTGTGCGGAATGGCGGAGGAGATGGGCTATACGGTCGTATCGGAGCCGGAGGAGGCAGACCTGATACTCGTTAACACCTGTGCGATACGTGAGCATGCGGAGCTTAAAACGCTCTCTATTGCCGGTCAGTTCAAGCATATAAAAGAAAAGAATCCCGATCTGCTTATCGGTATCTGCGGCTGCATGGTCTCGCAGGAGCACCGCATAGACGATATCAAGAACAAATATCCTTATATTGATTTTCTGTTCGGAACGTCGGATAACTATCGCTTTCCCGAGATACTCTACGACAAGCTGACGCGCGGCAAGCGCCAGTTCTTCGAGAACGGCGAGGAGGGCACGGTCGCCGAGGGGCTTCCCGTACACCGCTTCTCCGATTTTAAGGCGTGGGTCAGCATCATGTACGGCTGCAATAATTTCTGCACCTACTGTGTCGTGCCGTATGTGCGCGGCAGGGAGCGCAGTCGTCGGAGGGAGGACATTCTCGAGGAGGTTCGCGGGCTTGCCGATGCGGGCTATCGCGAGATAACGCTGCTCGGACAGAATGTAAACTCATACGGCAGCGACGGGGTAAACGGCGACGGATATGCTTTTGCCGACCTGCTCGAGGATATCTGCAAGATAGACGGCAATTTTACCGTCCGCTTTATGACCAGCCATCCGAAGGATGTTTCGGAAAAGCTGATAGACGTTATCGCGGATAATCCGAAGATAGCGCGTCAGTTCCATCTGCCGCTGCAGTCTGGCAGCGACCGCATTCTGCGCGAGATGAACCGCCACTACGATACCGCTCGTTATCTCTCGGCGGTGGATTATATGCGCCGCCGCATACCGGATATTTCGCTCTCGACCGATATAATCGTCGCATTCCCGGGCGAGACCGAGCAGGATTTTGAGGATACTCTGTCCATGCTCCGCCGCGTTCGATACGACTCTATCTATTCGTTTATATACTCGCCGCGCAAGGGTACTCGTGCCGCCGCAATGGATGGTCAGATACCGCCCGAGGTCAGCCGCGAGCGTTTCGCGCGTCTGCTCGAGGTACAGAACGGCATCTCGCTCGAGCTCAACCGTGAATTTGAGGGCAGGGACGTTGATGTGCTCGTCGAGGGAATAAGCAAGACCGACGACAGCAGACTGACCGGGCGCATGGAGCGCGGCAGGCTCGTGCACTTTGCCGGCGATCCGTCGCTCACCGGCAGCCACGTCCGCGTGCATATCGACCGCGCAGAGACCTACGCGCTGTACGGCACGCTCGTCTGTGGCGAATAATTATCGGCATAACGAAAAAATATAAATAATCAAACACCCGAAAGGAAACAAGAAAAATGACTATACTCGAAATGGCTAATCAGCTCGGACATATGCTTGCGGAGACCGATGTAATGAAGCGCTCAAAGGCTGCGGAGGCTGCCTTTCAGTCGGATGCCGATCTTCAGGCGGATATAGCGGAGTACAACGCGCAGACCGCCGCAATGCAGAAGACGGAGGACGACGAGAGCAAGGCTGCTATACGCGAGCGCGCTGACGCACTGTACGGAAAGATCATCTCCTACCCGACATATGTCGCATACTTTGAGGCTAACAACGCCGTTATGAAGCTCATGAACGAGGTAAACGAGGAGATAAACTTTGCTATCACCGGCGAGCACGGCTGCGGCGGAAACTGCTCGTCCTGCGGCGGCTGTCACTGATATAGGCAGCTCCGACGCTCGGACAGCGGGTGAGAGCACCGCATATTGATATCCGGCGATGCCGTCGGATCACACAAGGAGATGGGGGATAAGAAAATGACACCGATGATGGAGCAATATCTGCGGATAAAGGCGCAGCATGAGGATGCTATACTTTTCTACCGTCTCGGAGACTTTTACGAGATGTTCTTCGACGACGCAAAGCTCGTTTCGCGCGAGCTCGAGCTTGTTCTGACCGGCAAGGACTGCGGCATGGACGAGCGCGCGCCGATGTGCGGAATACCCTATCACTCGAGCGAGAGCTATATCGGACGGCTCGTAGCCAAGGGCTATAAGGTGGTCATTTGCGAGCAGACGGAGGATCCGGCTACCGCAAAGGGCCTTGTCAATCGCGATGTTGTCCGAATCGTTACCCCCGGTACAATAATAGAGACCGGATTGCTCGACGACAGCCGAAACAACTACCTATGCACCGTCTGTGTGAACGGTAGCAGAGCGGGACTCTGCTTTGCCGATGTTTCGACCTCCGAGGTGCGCGGAACCTTTCTGTCGGGAGAGGATCTCGGACAGATGATAATAAACGAGCTTGCCGCATATTCTCCGCGCGAGCTCCTGCTCAGCTGTCCGGAGGCAGAGGTGCCTGAGGTGGCTGAGTACGCGCGCAATCGTCAGCATACGATGGTCGATGACAGCCGCGGAGCATTCTTCGACCGCAGTGCGGCGCAGACGCTCGTGCTCGATCGATTCGGAAAGACCGCAGCCGATATGGGCGCGGTCGAGGAGGAATGCGCTGTCGCATTCGGGGCAATGGTTGCATATATCGAGGAGACCTGCCGCCACGAGATACCGGATATAAGAAAGCTGACCTTCTACACCGAGGAGCAGTATGTTCAGATGGATTCCTCGACGCGCAGAAATCTCGAGCTGTGTGAGACTATGCGTTCGGGCGAGCGGCGCGGTTCGCTGCTTTGGGTGCTCGACCGAACAAAAACGTCGATGGGTGCAAGGCTGCTGCGCAGATATATCGAGCAGCCGCTCCGCAATGCATCGGCAATATCGCGCCGCCTTGACGCGGTAGAGCAGCTGTGCGGAAATTATATGCAGCGCAGCGAGATAACCGAAACGCTCTCCGGAGTTCTCGATCTCGAGCGTCTGATGGCTAAGGTCAGCTACGGTACGGCAAACGCAAAGGATCTGCTCGCTATCGGAAAATCGCTCGCCCTTGTACCGTATCTGCGTGAGCAGCTGGCGGATTCCTCATCGAGCGAGCTGTGCGAGATAAGAGATTCCATGTCGCCGGAGGAGGAGCTTTTTCAGCTGCTGCTCTGCGCGATAGATGCCGACCCGTCCGCGCTTGTCAAGGAGGGCGGAATGATAGCCGACGGCTACAATGCCGAGGTGGACGAGCTGCGCGGCATTATCGACAATTCAAAGGACTATAAAAACCGTATCGAGGCGCGCGAGCGCGAAAGAACGGGTATCAAGACGCTCAAGATAGGCTATAATAAGGTTTTCGGCTACTACATAGAGGTGTCAAAGTCGTATACATCGCTTGTTCCGGACGACTATGTGCGAAAGCAGACGCTCACCACCGGCGAGCGTTATATAACCGATGAGCTGAAGGATATGGAGGCTACTATCCTCGGCGCTCGTGACAAGCTCTCGAGCCTCGAGTATGATATATTCTGCGGACTTCGTGACCGCGTGAGCGAGCGTGCCGCAGCTATCGCGGCGGATGCCGAGTGCTTTGCACGGCTCGACGTGCTCTGTTCGCTTGCCTCTGTTGCATCGGAGAACAGATATGTCCGCCCGGAGATAGAGTACAGCGACATAACCGATATTCGCGGGGGCAGACACCCCGTAGTGGAGCGTTTTGCCGGCAGCGGAGGCTTTGTTCCGAACGATACCCTGCTCGATACCTCGCACAATCGGCTTGCTCTTATCACAGGACCTAATATGGCGGGTAAATCCACATACATGCGTCAGGTGGCGATAATAACCCTTATGGCGCAGATGGGCTCGTTCGTTCCCGCAGACTCCGCGCGGATAGGCATCGTTGACCGCATATTTACAAGGGTCGGCGCATCGGACGATCTTGCGGCGGGACAGTCGACCTTTATGCTCGAAATGACAGAGGTGGCGTACATCCTTTCTCACGCGACCCCGCGCAGCCTCATCGTATACGACGAGATAGGCAGGGGCACAAGCACCTTCGACGGCATGAGCATCGCCCGCGCCGTCGCGGAATATACGGCGGGCAAAAAGATAGGTGCGCGCACCCTTTTTGCGACGCATTATCACGAGCTTACCGCGCTCGAGGGAGAGATAGACGGGGTTGTAAATTACAATATCACGACAAAGAAAAAGGGCGACGGTATCATCTTCCTGCGCCGCGTGGTGCGCGGAGCAGCTGACGACAGCTACGGTATCGAGGTCGCCAAGCTCGCAGGTGTGCCGAGTGAGGTAATCCGCCGCGCACGTGCCGTGCTTGCCGGACTTGAGCGCCGCAGTGCGGAGGCCGAGCGGATATGCGAGGAGGAGCAGGAAAGCGGCGAGCCGGATACAGGGCTTGATAATGTCAGCTTCGGCGATATCGGGCAGACCGAGCTGCGTGACCGCATAGCCGCGCTCGATATGGATTCCATGACTCCGCGCGACGCGCTCGAGCTGCTGTACGAGCTGAAAAAACTGGTATATTGAGTTAATGTGATGTCCACGGTAGGCTTTGTCGAACAGCCTTTGCGTGCGATTTTGACGGATGCCCTATATGACATAGCCGCAGTGAGGGTATGAAAGGGAGTGATACTGCTTTGGAAAATAAGATAAACGTACTTGATTTTAAGGTCGCGAACCTTATCGCGGCGGGCGAGGTCGTGGAGCGTCCCGCATCGGCGATAAAGGAGCTTATCGAGAATTCGGTGGATGCCGGCGCGAAGAATATTACCGTAGAGATCCAGAACGGCGGTATCTCTCTCATGCGCGTGACCGACGACGGCTGCGGAATGAGCCGCGAGGATACCGAGATGTGCATCCGCCGTCATGCTACGAGCAAGATAAAGGATGCATCAGACCTTGCATACATAATAACGCTCGGCTTCCGCGGCGAGGCGCTTGCAGCTATCGCATCGGTGTCGAGGCTGAGAATATTCTCAAAGCGTCGTGAGGATCAGGTCGGAACGCTGCTGTCATCTGACGGCGGAAGAAACGTGACCGTTACCGAGACCGGCTGTGCGAGCGGCACGACGGTCATCGCGGAGGAACTGTTCGCAAATGTTCCCGCAAGGCGCAAGTTCCTTAAAAAGGACGCGGCGGAGACTATGGCAGTGACCGGAATAGTGGAAAAGGCTGCGCTTGCCCATCCCGAGATAGCCATATCGCTTATCTGCGACGGAAAGCTGCGCTACCGTACATCCGGAGACGGCGATCTGCGCAGCGCGATATATGCGGTAATGGGCAGAGAATGCGCGAATAATCTCATTCCCGTCCGCGCACTGAGCGACGGAATAGAGATAAACGGCTTTGTCGGTACGCCCGAGCTTATACGCAAGAACCGCCACGGAGAGAGCTTCTTTCTCAACGGCAGATATGTCCGTAACACAACGGCTCAGAGCGCGCTCGAAGCTGCATTCCGTACATATATTCCGAGCGATAAATTTCCGATGTCGGTGCTGCATCTCAAGATACATCCGTCGCTTGTCGATGTAAATGTCCATCCTGCGAAGCTCGAGGTCAAGTTTGCGGAGGAGCGTAAGGTGTTTGAAGCTATCTATGCGGCTGTCCGCGGTGCGCTGACTCACAGCATCCCGCGCCCGGAGTACGGAGAGCGTACACCGGATGACAAGCGTCAGGAGGGCGAGGCTGCCCTGTCGTCTTTTGTGCCGCTCCCCGACCGTACGGAGAGAAAAAAGCCTGAGGATCGCTCGCTGTTTATCGAGGCGAGCGCCTTACGTACACGCTCTGCGCATGACTGCTTCGGTACGGGGGCTTCGGGTGTCGGCAGCATGTCGGGAGGCACCGGTTCGGCAAGTCTTGGTACTG
>OIWM01002100.1_pt1 | contig 17405 bp, 13 predicted proteins | sample 1587451 | NCBI WGS metagenome assembly OIWM01 (sample SAMEA3888907, study PRJEB22519) | human gut metagenome | biome: human gut; feature: human-associated habitat; material: faeces | place: Denmark | collected 2011
ATCGAGGTTTGGAAAACCTCGAAACTTCCTGCAAGGAAACGATTTTATTCTTTTCGCTTGTACGAAAAGAACCAAAAGTACCCGAAGGGCTGCGGCCCTCTCGACTCCCGGGAGACGATTCAAATCTCCGGTCGATACGTGATTGTTGCGAAAAACAACCGGCGTTCATCAGGTAACCGGCGATGCCGGGAATTACAACTTTGCCGGGTATCGCCGGCAATGATTTGAATCGGTGCGAGATTCCGGCTTTACAGCGTAAGGAGTTAAAGCAAACAGCAAAAGAACGGCTGTGTTCTTTGCAAACAGTAGGTTAAGGGTGGTATAAATGGGAGATGGAGGGTGGAAAAGGATTGCTTTGGATGGGAAAAAGGAAAGATTTGTGCAAAAGAGAGCTTTTTGTTTGCGAAAAAGGGCTGTTTTTTCAGCTCATGTAAAGCCAACCGATAAAGAAAAGCTTTTTTTCAGCACAGGAGAATCCAATTTACCGCTGCACCAAAGCTAACGAGCAACTGCAAATTTTATCCGTAAAAAACTACTGTGAGCTTGCAGTACACCTTTCCTTTTTCGAAAAATATCAGTCTTGCGTCTGCACTACGATAATCCTTTCGCACCGATTCAAAGCCTTTTCGCCGCCGTTTTGTGCGAAAAACCGGTTTCGACACGTGCCGCCGGAAATTTTTGCAAAATCACTTCCGGCAGAGCTTTGAATCGCTCCCCGGAGTCCAGAGGTTCGCAAACCTCTGGCGTGCTTTTTGGTTCTTTTTGCACGACGCAAAAAGAACGTAAAAACGTCCCCTTCGCAGGGAACTTCGAGGTTCCGCAAACCTCGATTCAGCGCACACAGCTTCGATTGAAAACCGTCTTCCCTAATTTTCAATTTTCAACTTTCAATTGCCAATTCTACCGAATAAGTCCGCTCTTGCCGACCAGCGCGGCAATTTCGGCAAGCTCTTCGGCCGGTTTGACCAACGCAAAACGCACATAGCCCTCTCCGGCAGGTCCGAAGGCGTTACCGGGCGTACAAAGGATGCCGGTTTTATCGATCAAAGCCTCCCAAAATTCTTCGGAAGACGCATACGATTTCGGAATTGGCGCCCAGACAAACATCGTCCCTTCCGAATCCGGCACGTCCCAGCCGATTTTACGGAAGCCGCCGCAAAGCGCGTCACGCCGCCGCTGGTATTCGGCGCACTGCGCCTTGACGCTTTCGGTCTCGCCGGTCAACGCCGCAATCGCGCCGTATTGGATGGGTAAGAACATTCCGAAGTCATACTGCGACCGAATGGTTTTGATGGCGTCGATCATATGCTTGTTGCCGACGGCGAACGAAATACGCGCGCCGGTGGTATCAAACGATTTGGACAGCGAGAAAAACTCGATACCGACCTCTTTCGCACCCGGCACGGACAAGAACGAATACCCTTCCCTGCCGTCAAAAATGATATCGCTGTAAGCGTTATCGTTCACAATGTAAAAATTGTATTTTTTGGCATACCCGATCAATTCTTCATACATTTCCCTCGGAGCTGCCGCGCCACAGGGATTGGAGGGATACGAGGTCAGGATATACCGCGTTTTTTGCAATACATCTTCGGGAATTTCGGCAAGGTTCGGCAAAAACTTGTTTTCGGCACGCAGCTTATAATAATAAATCTTGGCACCGGCAAGCTTTACACCGGCCGAAAAAACCGGATAGCCCGGATCGGGCAGCAAAACAACGTCCTCCGGGTCGCATAACGCTAACCCCAAATGTCCGATGCCGTCCTGTGAGCCGTTCACCGAGGTGAATTCATCCTTTTCGAGTTGTACGCCATACCGTTTTTGATAGTAGCCTATCAACGCCTCTCCAAGCTCCGGAAGATCGGTTAAGGCATATTTGAAGTTTTCCGGCTTTGCGGCCGCCTCCGAAACGGCGCGGACGATGTGTTCCGGCGTTGGAAAATCGGGCGTGCCGATATACAGATTATACACCTTTCGTCCGGCGGCAAGAAGCTCATCGCGCTTTTGCGTAAGGCGTGCGAAAATGCCGGTATTGTCTCCGGCGGCTTTAGAGGAGAACTTGTATTCGTAGCTCATGAGTTAACTTCCTTTTCCGATTGACTTTGGCATATATTATAGCGTTCCGATACGTCGCTTTCAAGGAGATTTTGTAAATGTATTATGATGGAACACTGCCGAAGAAGCGCGAAAACCGCCCGAACAAGCCTTGTCCGAGCGGTTTTAGGATGCTTTTGTTTATACCAATTGATAAGAGCCTTCCGGCGCATCGAGATTCATTTCTGCGGCATTTTCCAGCCGTTTGCCGTTTAAGTACACGCCGTCGATTTTCACATTTTCGGTACGCATATAGCCATCAAGCGTTTTGATGATGCTCTGCGGCATACGGTGTGCGTTCACGCGGATATTGCGCAGTGTGACATTCTTAAACACAACGTCCGGCGTAAATCCGTGTCGGTTTTTCGGGATTTCGAATTTATAGGCATTGCCGATGAAAACAAGAAGCGGCAGATAGTCGTCCGAAGCGGCGCCGTCGTAGACCTGCAGATCGGTCTTTTGGTACACCGGATGATCGGCATGGCGGTCGGTATCGACATGGATATTTTCGCAAAGAACATTTTCCATACGCGTTATGCCGCTGCCGTAGATCTGCAAATCGATGGCCACGTGCGCCGTGCGGAGGATATAGCAGTCGCGGAAAAGGATATTTTTCAAATGTGCCGGACGTTCCGACGTCCACAGCTCGATGGCTCTGCCCCAGTCGCACCACAACACGCAGTTATGGACGTTCATGTCCTCAAACACGTCCTCGTCATTTGCGCCGCACGTACCGCGCGCCACAATGCTGTCGTCAAACGAGCGGATGAACGAATCGGATATTTCAAAGTGTTTGCCGAGATAGATATCGATGCCGTCGGCATTGTACCGCCATAAGCCGACGAGCTTGACATCGTGGATTTTCACGTTTTCCGAATGATAAATGTTATACGACCATTCGGGCGGATCGCGGAAGATCACGCCGTCGATGAGCACATTTTTGCAGTCGCACATGAGCACGTTTCCGATGCCGCCGCCGACGTTTCTCGCACGCAGCGCGTCCAAAATTTCTTCGCTCGGTTTTCCCGTGCCCGTATATTCCTGCACACGCGCAAACGGCGACGAATCGATGACGCCGCGTCCGAGAACGCGGATGTTTTCGGCATTCTTGGCAAACACCGAGCCGTAGACCACGGCGCCTTCATCGAGATACAGCGTTTCGCCGGAGTGTAACTCGATAAGGCCGGCTCTGTGCACACCGGCCGGAAAATAGCGGGTGTTCGGGTCGTGAATGTCCACGTCATACGGTTCCGGTTCGCTCACGAACACGTGTAATGCGCCGTGGAAGCCGTTGACTTCGACCGTGAAATGGCACGGTTTGTCCAAATCGAACGAAAGCTTGCGGCCGTCGATGTTCGGCGTGATTCCGAACGCTGTCGGACGAATCTCGGCGCGATAGATGGGACGCGGCAAAAAATCGATTTCGATATGCGTTTTGCCGGAAAGTGAAAAATTGACATAGGATGCCCATTCGGTCTGGTTTTCCGGGCGCTGATGACCCGGCCACCAGGTGTTGAAGGGCATAGCCGAAACGCGCACGCGTCTGACGGGCACGTTCTCGCCGTCGGCGGTAAAGAGAAAATCGCCGGAAAGCGGCTCGGTTTCGGGAATGCGCGGAATATGTACGTGACTCATAGCGGATACCTCCGTTGGCGGTCGTGCCGCCGTTATTATAAGATTTTTATCGGTACGCCGTTGACCTCAACATTGTCCTCGGCGCGGATCAGAATATACTTTTTGCCGTCGATGATCTGCGTTTTGATAAGGTCGCTGCGCTCGGGACTTACCTTGATGACAATATCCGGCGTGCGTACCTCAAACTGCTTGACGTCCACCAAATTCTGCGGACGCACCTCGGCGTTTTCGCCGAATTCTTCTTCGTACTTGCGCTCAAACGCGGCAAGCTTATCCTCCGCCACGCCGCAGGAGGCAAGCACGGTCTTGACCTGTTCGCCGGACAGTGTGAGCGGTTCGGGATCTTTGGTTTCCTCGTATTCGGCAATCATGCCGCAAAGCTCATCGTGGATTGCCTGCACGGTATTGAAATCGCAGTCTCCGGCAACCGTTTCACCGACGATGGTTTCAAAGGTCTCCTTTTGACGCGCCGCCGGCATGGGAACGGCGCAGTCAAAGACGTTGTCCGCAAAATCGTCGCGGCTGTCAGCGGTATTTCGCGTGTACATGAGCGTGCCGTAGATGTTGGTGGCACGGTCGTCAAACACGGGATACATAAAGCCGAGCTCGGGCGCGCAGACCACGGAATTGGACATGACGCTGTGGAATTTATTCTCGTGCGAATAATAGCTGAGTGCCGGTTTGGTGAGCTTTATCGGACAAATGCTGCACAGAATATAGGTGAACATGGAGGAAGAATCAAGCTCTTTTTCGCCGTCGGCGGAATAGGAAAACACATCGTACTTATCGCAGACGAGGAAAATGATGTAATTTCCCTCGATGCCGGTATGCTCGCGGATGTTTTCAAACAGCGCATGGACGGCCTCGTCGTCGGCCAGTTCGCTGTCGCGCAGCTTTAACAGAATCTGCTGCTTTTCGCCGGAGGTGACTTGGTTTGCCGAAAATTCGATGTCGAGCAAATTCTTGCCGAGCTTGCCGGAAAGCGTTCTCTTCAAAACCGCCAACATTTCCTCCGATTCGCTCTGCGACATGGTGACAAACGATTGGTCAAACTCCGAAACAATTTCCTTTTTTTCGCTGACATAGCAGCCACGCACACGCGTGATGCCGGTCTTTTCGGGATTAAAACGGCGGCGGATCTCGCCGATCTCTTTTTCTGTCATATTATCTCTCTTTCTCTTAATGGGTATTATAAAGTCGTTTCGACCGCAAGGTCGGTAAAATCGGCAAGCGCAAGGCGGTCGCTCTTGTTTTCGAGCGTATGGACGGCTCCGTCTGCCGTAACCGAGATGCGCACCAAATTTTTCGCGATAAGAGCCGGTGCGTCAGAGTTTTCCCGGGTCAGCCGGAAATCCTTCAGGCGGAAGTTCTTTGCGCCGGATTCAAGGCAGACAGCCGGATTGCCGCCGGTTCCCGTTGCGCGGCAAAGCATATTTTCGATAAGTACGTTTTCGATAACACCAATGCCGTTCGGGAAATCGGCTTCGGCAAACAGCGGCGTCCGACAGTATCTGGCACCGTCCAAATTCAGCGCATAGCACCGGTAGCCGCCGTACACATTCCGGATGGTGATGTTCTTGATAGGCGCGGTCACGCTCAAAAAGCGAAGCACGGTGTGGCAGTTTTCGGCAAACAAGTTTTCAAAGGTGATGTTCTCAATCGCGCCGCGCACAAGGTCAAGGTTTTCCACCCGTTCGACCGAATCGTCGGCGTTGAGGGCAATCAAATCGTCGTTGGTCTGCCCGTTCGACAGCGCACGGATGTTTTTCACGCGGCCGTTTCGAATCTCGCCGCCGAAGTGCAGCCCGTCCTGATTCTGCCCGAACGCGTCGCTGACAAAATCGATATCTTCAATCACAAAGTTTGCGATGCGCGTCATGCGGATATTGTAGGTGACCGAGTTTGCGACCGCAAGCCCCGAAAGTTTCAGCTGCTCCACGCCGGAAAAATTGAGCACCGCACCGGAATAGCCGTTTTTATCGAACAGATCAGGCTTTGCGTTGTTGACCGATGTATTGTTTCCGTCCCAAACGCCGCCGAAAATTGCGATGTTCTTGTTTCCTTTCTCCGGATCGGCGTTGGAAACAAGAAAGTCGCCGCGTCTCTTTCGGCGTGCGCCGCCGAGCTTGATACGCGCCGTTTTTTCGGCCACAACCGTCGTATCCGACGGCAAAAGCCATGTGTTCTCCAAAATATAGAGGCCGGTCGGAATGTATACCGGCTTGCGTTTTTCCCGGGCGGCAGCGGCGGCTTTTGTAAACGCCGCATGGCTGTCGGCTAAGCCGGACGGATCTGCACCGAACGCAAGGACGTTCACGCCGTTTTCCGGCACAAAATCATGGTTTGTCATGTTGGTTCTCCTTTTCATATGAAGATAACGCCGCAAAGGCAGAAAACGGCAGCTCGTGCAGCTCCACGCCGCCGTCAAAGCGGTTCTTAGCCGCCGAATGCATGGGATAATCGGCATATACGACGGTTTTCTCGCTGTACAGCAAGCACACGGCGCGCCGCATATGCTCTTTCGGCGCATGGAGCAGCATTGCGGCAAGAGCAGCGGAAACCGCGGCAAGGCGCGTATCTTTGATTTTTAAGCAATCCGGCAGTTTTCCGGAGCGGTTGGACATCAATCGGTCGCGGCACAGCTTGTCACGCAGCACTGCTCGGTCGATGCCGTCAAGCGACGCAAAAAATTCAAACGCCAGCGCGGTGTATTCGTCGAGCGGCATCGTCGGTTTTGCGCCGAATGCCCGGAACAAGTCAAACGGCTCCAAGCTGGTGCTTTGCAGGACATAGGCAAGCGTTTGGCGAAACCGGCCGGCGTTGTGAAGCCGGTCGCAGGCGTTCTCCACGCCGTGAAGCACATCCATTTCTTTTTCGCTTAACCATGCGGTCGAGCGGATCTCATACGGCGGATTTTCATCGAACACATAGGCGTATTCGTCTGCGTCCGCGCGTAACGCACTGCCGTATAACAGCTTCAAAAAGCCAAGCTGTAACATATCCGCGTGCAGCGCATAGGCCTTGTTAAAGCTGTCGCGGAAGCTGTCAAAGCCCTCATACGGAAGCCCGGCGATTAAATCCACATGAATATGCGCGTTTCCCGAAGCAAGCAAGCGTCGGACGTTTTCGCAAAGCTTGTCCAAATCGGTGTGCCGTGCCACGGCTTCAAGCGTCTTGGGATTAAAGCTCTGAAGCCCGGCTTCCAGCTGAAACAAGCCGCGCGGCGCGTTTTCGAGAAGCGCAAGCGTCGTCGGCGCAAGCTTGTCGGCGGCAACCTCAAAATGAAAGCTGACCGACGGCTCGTTCGGATAGTGTTCAAGAATGAAGCGAAGAATCTCGTCGGCTCGTTTTTTGTCGGCGTTAAACGTGCGGTCAATGAATTTGACCGTCTTTACACCGCTGCGCCAAAGAAGAAGGATCGCGCGCTTGACAAATTCCATCGGAAACGTCCGCACGCCGCGGCACGCGCCCGACAGGCAGAACGCGCAGGAAAACGGGCAGCCGCGCGACGATTCCACATACGCGATCCGTCCGGGCAGCTTTGCCAAATAGTCCGGCGTATAGGGACTTGCAAGCTCGGCTAAATTCTCGCACACAACCGGTTCGGGAAGCACCACTTTCCGCGCGGCTTTGTCAAAATAGGCAATGCCGAAGCCGTCCGGAATGTCCTTGCCTTCAAGCAACGCGTCGCACAGCTTCGTAAAGGCGATTTCTCCCTCTCCGCGCAAGATATAGTCGCATAGGCCGTCCGCAAGATACGGTTCGGGATTGAAGGTAACCTCCGGACCGCCGAGAAGAATCGGCACGTGCGGCTTCTCCCGGCGCAAGCGTCCGCAAAGCATTTTTATTTCGCGGATGTTCCAAATGTACGCCGAAAAAGCGACAATATCCGGTTTTGCTTCGCAAAGCGCGTCAAAAAAGCGTTCCGGCGGCTCGTTGACCGTGCCCTCCAAAATCTGACAGGCAAAAAAACGCGCGTGTTTATCCGCGTAGCTTTTGATGTAATGAACGGCAAGATTGGTATGCACATACTGCGAATCCAGTGCGCAAAGCACGACGTTTCCATACGGTTTGATGGCATTTAGCTCCTTTTGAGTCAGTTTTCAGACAGATGTATTGTAGCATATTTTTCCGCTTAAGTCAATCGAAAAAAGGCATTTTTGCGGATTTTTGCGAACAAAAACGGAGCCGCACCTGTACAGCTCCGTTCTATCGTTTCGCCTTTTTTAGTTTTTCATAATTGCGCCCTTGTTCGCGCCATCCACCAATTTCGCATACCGCGCAAGCCAGCCGGTCTTGATCTTCGGTTCGGGCTTTACGTAGTGCTTCTTTCGTTCGGCAAGAACCTCATCCGAAACTTTGACGTTGATGGAAGCCGCCGGGATATCGATTTCGATGATATCACCTTCTTCGATAAGCCCGATCTCACCGCCTGCCGCCGCCTCCGGACATACGTGTCCGATGGATGCGCCGCGGCTGGCACCCGAAAAACGTCCGTCGGTGATGAGCGCCACCGTTTTGTCAAGCTTCATACCGGCAAGCGCACTGGTCGGGTTGAGCATTTCGCGCATACCCGGTCCGCCGACCGGGCCTTCGTAGCGAATCACCACCACGTCGCCGTCGACGATCTTGCCGCCGTAAATGGCCGCAATCGCTTCGTCCTCACTGTCAAACACACGCGCCGGGCCTGCGTGCTTTAGCATTTCCGGTGCTACGGCACTGCGCTTGACCACACAGCCGTCCTTGGCGATATTGCCCCAAAGAATCTGAATGCCGCCGGTTTTGCTGTACGGATTGTCAATCGGGCGAATGTTAGAGGTATCGAGAATAGGCGCGCCACTGATGTTCTCGGCAACCGTTTTGCCGGTAGCGGTAAGAGCGGTGCCATCGATAAGACCGGCACGAAGCAGCTCCGCCTGAACCGCCGGAATGCCGCCGGCCGCGTCCAAATCCTGCATATGCGTTTTGCCTGCCGGAGCAAGGTGGCACAGGTTCGGCACTTTTTCGCTCATTTGGTTGAAAAGATTCAAATCGAACGGAACGCCGGCTTCGTTGGCGATGGCAAGAAGATGCAGCACGCTGTTGGAGCTGCAGCCGAGCGCCATATCGCACGCAAGCGCGTTCTTTAGGGATTTCTCGTTGATGATATCGCGTGCGCATATATTCTTTTCGACCAGCTTCATGATCGCCATGCCGGCGTATTTTGCCAAAATCATCCGCTTGTTGCTGACGGCCGGAATGGTGCCGTTGCCGGGAAGCGCGATACCGACCGCTTCGCAAAGGCAGTTCATGCTGTTGGCCGTGTACATACCGGCACAGCTGCCGCAGCCGGGACAAGCACCGGTTTCGCATTCGTGCAGCTTTGCCTCGTCGATAAGCCCTGCCTTGTACGCACCGACCGCTTCGAACAGCTTGGAAAGGCTGACCTCTTCCCCATCGTATTTACCGGCAAGCATCGGGCCGCCGCTGCAAACAACGGCCGGGATATTTAAGCGCACAGCCGCCATGACCATGCCCGGAACGATCTTATCGCAGTTCGGCACAAGCACAAGGCCGTCAAAGCCGTGCGCCATCGCCATAGTTTCCACGCTGTCGGCAATCAGTTCACGGCTGGCAAGCGAATATTTCATGCCGACATGCCCCATGGCAATGCCGTCGCACACGCCGATAGCCGGCACTAAGATCGGCGTACCGCCTGCCATGCGGATACCGGCCTTGACGGCTTCGGCAATTTTATCCAGGTGGAAATGACCCGGCACAATTTCACTGTGTGCCGAAACAACGCCGATAAGCGGTCGCTCTAACTCTTCTTTTGTATAACCCATGGCATAAAACAGGCTGCGGTTTGGAGCACGCTCCGCGCCTTTTTTTACAGTATCGCTTCGCATTGTGGTTCATCCTTTCGGGAGATTGTTTTATTCTATTGTAGCATGGGAATGTGAAAAAATCAAATGGATTTTATAACACAAACTGCAAATGCTTCTAAAACAAGAGAGCAGCAATTGCTTACGGCTCTCTTTGCTTACTTCTTAATAATCGTCACCAAATCGCCGTTTTTGAGACCAGCGGCATTGGCGTCGTCGGTATCGATATGCATTTCGACGTTAAAGTCGTCGCGCACACGCACCTGCACATCGAAGAATTTGGTCGGCTTAATGCTGCTTACCATGACATCGACATAATCGCCGTCCTTGATACCGTGCTTTTCGGCATATTCCGGCGTCAGGTGGATATGACGGTTAGCGATAATCACGCCTTCGTTCAAGTACACAACGCCTTTCGGCCCGACAATGACGATCTTTTCCGAGCCTTTGATATCACCGGACGGGCGCACGGGCGGACTGACCTTCAAAACGAACGTATCGGTACGCGAAATCTCGACTTGGGTATGCTTGCGGACAGGGCCTAAAACGCGGACGTTTTCAATCGTCTTTAACGACGGTCCGACAAGCGTTACAAGCTGTTCCGACGCGAACTCGCGCCCCATCAGCGTTTTTTTCTTAGTCAATTCAAAGCCTTTGCCGAACAATGTATCTAAATCCTCGCGGGACAAATGCACGTGTCGGTTGGAAACACCGATCTTTATCTGTTTATCGTCGCCGGAGGCAAGCTCGTCAAGCGCTTTTTTGACTGCCTCGGCAATGGTTTTTTCATCATACATGGCTGATACCGCCTTTATATTTTCTTTTTTTGAGTGGCTTTATACCGATTCGAAACGAGTAACGGCACGTTATGTAAGCTGCGGCGGAAAGACTGCCGCACTTATTCTGCCATATCGAAGAATTTCAAGACCTCCGGATGGGGATTTGCGATGATATTGGTGCCGTACACCTTTCCGAGCGGTTCTGCCGCCTTTTCGCCGTGTTCAAGCGCACTGGTGACCGCGTCCACCTTTCCGGCAACGATCAGCGTGACAAGACGTCCGCCGAGCCGCTTTTCCGTGTGGACGAGCCGCACATCCGCCGCCTTTAACATCGCGTCAAGGCCGTCAATGGAAGCGACAAGTCCCTCCACCTCCAAAAGCGCGATGGCATTATCACCGGTAAAGACCGGCGTTTCGACGTCACGGAAGGTTTTCGGCATTTTTTTGTTGAATTTATCCCGGTTGATGTCGTTTAAGTACGCCATTTTATCGACGTCCTCGCCGGGATTGGCAATCACGTGCGACACGATATGGTGTCCCTTCGATTTGGCATACGCAGTTGCCGCCTCCACAGACGCGCGCACATCGGCGACATCGCCCTCGATCTTGGCCGCCATAATCAGCGGTACGGGAAATCCTTTGGCAAACGGACGGTTTCTGTCAAACGCGATCACGCGCACATTGCCCGTCTTTGCCATGATATCCGCGCAGGTCACCGCTGTCGTAAAGCTGTAAACCTCGATCATTCCTAATGCTTTCATGCAGTTTCTACCTCAAATTCCCTAAGGGAAAAATTTGCTTAAAATCAGACGATATGCAGTCCATCCACCAACACGCAGCGTCTTGCGCGCGTAAACGAATGTGCCGCCGTGAGACCTTCGCCGGTCGGGCCTGCAATCGTAAAGGTGGTATAGCCCTCGCCGCCTGCGCCGATTCCGGCATAGCTCGGTGCGTTTTTCACGAAAATGGTCGTTTCAACGGCTCTTGCAAAGCGCGTCAAGTGGTCAACATTCTTGGAATGGATATGCGCCGAATGGCGGTTGCCGTGTTCAGCCTTGACAGCCATGGCAATGGCTTCGTCGATATTATGTACGCGAACGATACCGAGCACCGGCATCATCATTTCGACCTGTACAAACGGGTGCATTTCCGGCACTTCGCAAATGACAAGACGCGCGTCGGACTTGATGCCGAGTACGTCAAGAAACTTGGACGCGTCTCTGCCGACCCAATCCTTGTTGATGACATACTTGCCGTTCTTTTCGATAAGACAGGTCTTGACAAGCTTATCGATCTGTTCGCCCTTGATGAGATAAGCGCCGTTCTGGGTCATATATTTGATGAGGTCATCCGCAATATTGGCAAAGGCAAAGCATTCCTTTTCAGCGATACACGGCAAATTGTTATCGAAGCTTGCGCCGGCAACAATGTCTTTTGCCGCTTTTTCGATATCGGCGGTATCGTCTACGATGACCGGCGGATTTCCGGCGCCGGCACCGATGGCTTTTTTGCCCGACGAAAGAAGCGCCTTGACAACGCCCGGGCCGCCGGTTGCGACCAGCATACGGACGATCGGCGACTGCATCATTTCATCGGAGGATTCCTTGGTCGGATGTTCGACGGTCACGACCAAATTTTCCGGACCGCCGGCTTCCAAAATCGCGCGGTTGACAAGGTCAACGGCGTAATTTGCGGTTTTGCAGGCGTGCGGATGCGGGTTAAAGACAACGCCGTTGCCGCCGGCGATCATGCCGATGGAGTTGCAGATGACGGTTTCACTTGGATTGGTGGACGGCGTGATGCTGCCGATAACGCCATAGGGTGCCATTTCGACAAGCGTCAGACCGCAATCGCCGGAAAAGGCCGTGGGATGCAGATCCTCCGTGCCGGGCGTTTTGTTAGCGACAAGCTGATGCTTGACAATCTTATCGGCCACGCGGCCCATGCCGGTTTCTTCAACGCCCAAACGCGCCATATTTTCGGCTTCGGCAAGCGTGAATTCGCGGATTTTGGCAATCATTTTTTCACGCTGTTCGATGCTGTATTCCTTATATTGTTTATACGCTTTATCGACAGCCGCAAGTGCTTCGGTCATAGTCGGGAAAACGCCTTTTTGCGCCTGCTTTGCGGTAGTCATGGATTTTACGACACTGGCAACAATTTCGCTTACCATTCTTTCGTCCATGCGTAGACCATCCTTTCTTTTTCGATTCGTTCCGCCCCTGTTCGCGTTTTTTCGAACGAATCCTTATACGCTTATCATTATAAAGCATAACGCGGCGTTTGTCAAGAGATTTTCAGATATTTTTCTTTTTTCTTGTCGTGTTTTTGTTGTTTTAGCAAAGCCACTGATGTTGTTTTATGTTGTTTTGGTTTAGAAAAGCGGTATTTTATGCCTGAAACGACAGCACTTCGGTATTTTTCCGCTCTTCTGTTTGGGAAACGAACGGTTCTTCTCCGTTCCAAAGCTGGTGAAAGCGGATAAAAGTTGCCGTTTTGGGATTGATTTCAAGCGTAACGACAAACCGCTTTTCGGGATAGGCGGTTTTCAGCGCGTTCAACAAATTTTCCGCAAGAGCCTTTCCGGCAAGCAGCACATCGGCACAATCGTCCTCGCGCAGGCGGTCGAACAGCTGAATGCAATTGCGTTCGGCTTCGAATTCCGTGCGGTCGAGTACGGAAAAATGCGCATCCGGCGGCTGGCTGTCCTCGCTTTTTCTAAGCAGCACAAATTCGTTTCCGAAGGTGTCGGCTATGGTGTAAAACTTCGGATAAACAAGCGGCAAAAGAGCGCACAGACGCTTAGCGAACGTCATGGATAAAGAGACCTTTCCTTCAAAAATAGATGGTTCCGCATGGGAACGCACATCGAAAAGTATAGTCTCTTCTGCGGCATTTGTCAAGATAAAAAATACACGAAACAGGTCTGCATTTTTCGCGCCGTACAGCCTTCCCTTCCAAAAAATCACTCCACCGGCAAATGCTCCGCATCGCCGCACATCTGCTTCGGCGATTTTCCGTAAGCGGCGATAAAGCACCGGTTGAACGTCCGCACACAGCCAAAGCCGCATTCCATGGCAATTTTTGTGACCGACTGTCCCTTATGCAGCAAGCTTAGTGCATAATCGCACCGAAACTGATTCAAAAGGTTGCGGAAATTGGTGTGAAAGACCCGATGATACACTCTGGAAAGATAGTGATAATCATAGCCCAAGGCAAGAGCGATTTCTTTTAAGGAAATATCCCGTTTGAAATTGTTTTTGACGTAGTCGAAAATCAAAAACGGCAGATCACCTGTTTTGTCGCTCTTTTCGTAAAAATCGCCGCTTTGCACATAGGCCGCGCAAGCCGCATACAGCGCCGCCTGAAGCGTAAACTGTTCCGGGCGTCCGGGCACAAGGATCCGCTCGATATAGGACATAGCAGCCGGATCGGCACGGAAAACCGTGTGTTTGTTGGCTTTTCCTTTCATAAACGCGTCGAACGATGGGATAAAATCCGCTGAAAATACCGCAATCCAAACGTTAACGGCAGTCGGCGTATGGTGCTTATGGATGTGATACGGCAAAATCAAGGCAAATTCACCTTTTTTCACCGTAAACCGGCGTTCGTCGTCGAGCACCTCCAAAGCACCCTCCATGACATAGACAAGCTCATAATTTTTATGAAAATGGTATTCCCATTCGCACGGGTCGTAAATATACGCGTTGTAGGCATAGTTTTCAACGGAGTTTTCATCCTGAAAGAAAAGCATGTGATACACCTCGAAAAAGATAACTTTTGTCTGATATTATAAAACAAGTTTCTTGCTTTGTCAAGTGCGATATGGTATAGTAAAAATGAACTTGGGAGGTGACTGTATGAGCAAAGGCATGGTATTTTCCATCGAAGAATTCTCGGTTTTTGACGGGCCGGGCATCCGCACGACGGTCTTTTTGAAGGGTTGTCCGTTGCGGTGCAGCTGGTGTCACAATCCGGAAGGCCAGTCGCGTGAAAGGGAGATTTTGCGCAATACCGGCGAATGTCTGCACTGCGGAAGGTGTACGAAAACCGCGCTTCAATTGACCGGAAAGCCGGAGCTTATCGAAGAATGCGTGAGCGTTTGTCCGAAAAATCTGATTCGCGTTTGCGGAACGGAATATGAAGCGAAAGACCTTTGCGCAAAGCTAAAAAAGAACAAGGTCTTCTACGGCACGGACGGCGGCGTTACCTTTTCGGGCGGAGAACCGCTTGTACAAGCGCAATTTTTGTCAGAGTGTCTTACACTGCTAAAGGGCAGCGTCCACACGGCAGTCCAGACAAGCGGCTATGCCGACCAAGCCGTATTTCGCGAAATTTTGGCCAAGGCAGATCTGTTTCTTTTCGATCTGAAGGTCATGGATGAGCAAAATGCCAAGCGGTATACGGGCGTGGGCAGCGCGGTCATCTTGAAAAACTTTGACACGCTCGCCACCTCCGGCAAACGTTTTCTTGTCCGCATTCCCTTGATTCCCGAAGCCGTGGCAACCGCTAAAAATTTCGAGGACATCATCCGGATTTTAAGCTTTTACGGAATCGACTATGCCGAGGCACTGCCGTACAACAAGCTGGCCGGCGCGAAATATGCGCTCTGCGGCCGCTCGTATACGCCGGATTTTAATCCGGATACACCGGTCACACCACCCGTCGAGCTATTTGCAAAACACAAAATCACCTTAAAAATCCTGTAATGAAAGGAAATGTATCATGACTGAAAGAGTGAACGCCTTGCTTACGCTTTTGAAAAGCAAGGCATACAAGAAAAACCGCATAAGCCAGCCAGTCGGCGTTCTCGGCGCATCGATGAAGCACAACACGGAGGTTTTCTGCGCCTCGTTGGATATCGAAAAGCCGAATCTGTTTCCCGGCGACCGTATCGGATTTAACCGCTACAACAGCGAAAGTCCGATGGCGAACGGCGGCAACTTTGCGCCGCGCTATGATATCTATCTGCAAGGCGGCTTTGAAGCGGTTCGAAACGAGCTTAGCACCGGCGAACAAAACGAGTTCACAAACGCTGCGCAAGACGCCATTGCGGCACTCTATCGCCTTTGCGACCGGTACCGCGACGCCGCCGACGGCGATTTGAAAGCCGCCCTTGCACGAGTGCCGCGCCACGCGCCGCAAAGCTACTATGAAGCGCTCGTTATGATGAAAATTATGATTTTTGCGCTCCGCATTGCCGGTTTATGGCACATCACGCTCGGAAGATTCGACCAATATATGCTGCCGTTTTACAAAGCCGATTTGGCTCGCGGCGTTTCTCCGGAAGAGATTTTGGAGCTGACCGAAGAATTCTTCATCAGTATCAATTTTGACATCGATCTGTACCACAGTGCCCAAGACGGCGACGACGGTCAAAGCCTCATGCTCGGCGGATTAGGCGAGGACGGCAGTGAAAGCTACAACGACCTTTCCGAGATCTGCATAAAAGCCGCCATGGAGCTTGCGCTCATCGACCCGAAGATCAATCTGCGCGTCAACAAAAACACGCCCGATTCGCTGTATCTTCTCGGCACGCAGTTAACCAAAATGGGACTCGGTTTTCCGCAATACTCAAACGACGACGTGGTGATACCGGCGTTGATCGGCTATGGCTATGCGCCATCCGACGCGTACAATTACAGCGTTGCGGCATGTTGGGAATTTATCGTTCCCGACGGCAGGGACGTTCCGAATATTGCCACGTTCAACTTTCCGAAAATCGTGAACGACTGTCTTTACAAGTATGGCGAAGCGAGTGCCACCTATGCGGAATTTTTCGGTCATTTGAAAGAAGAAATCCAAGCCGAATGCACACGGCTTCAAGCCTATGTCCTGACCAACGACCCGCGTATGCCGGTCATCATCGATTCGCTTTTCTGCAAGCCCTGTATCGAAAAACGCACGGATCAATCGGCCTTTGCCGCCAAATACAACAACTACGGCATTCACGGTGCCGGGATTGCCAACGCCGCCGACGCGTTATGTGCCATCAAAAAGATGGTGTTTGAAGAAAAGAAGGTCACCGCCAAAGCGCTTATTCGCGCGTTAGATGCCAACTTTGAGGGCTATGAAGCCCTGCACCACGACCTTTGCGCCTGCCCGAAAATGGGCAACAACGACGATGCGGTCGACAGCCTTTCCTGCGACTTAATGGATGCGTTCTGCACGGCGATGAAGAACATGAAAAGCGCGTCGGGCGGCATCTGCCGTCCGGGCACGGGAACTGCGAATATGTACATTGGCTGTGCCAAGACGGTCGGTGCCACCGCGGACGGAAGATATGCCTTTACGCCCTACTCCACCAACTTTTCACCGGCACTCACCACGCATATTGCCGGCCCTTTATCCGTGATTCAGTCCTTCACCAAATTCGACCTAAAACGAATCGCCAACGGCGGCCCTCTCACGTTAGAGATTCATGACACGACCTTCCGCAATCCGGATGGCGTCGAAAAGGTGGCGCACCTTGTCAAGAGCTTTATTTTACTGGGCGGACACCAGCTTCAGCTAAACGCCGTTAACCGCGAAAAGCTCATCGACGCGCAAAAGCATCCCGGCAAGTATCCGAATTTGATCGTGCGCGTTTGGGGTTGGAGCGGCTATTTCGACGAATTGGATACGCCGTTCCAAGACCATGTAATCCGAAGAACCGAATATATCGTTTGAGTGTGCCGCAAAGCTCTTTTTTTAGAATTAAAACGTCCGGGAAGCAAATCAACTTGTTTCCCGGCTTTTGTTGTACCTTTTTTCAAAAGAAGCGTTGCTTCAAACCAATCTGATATGCCCAAGAACAGTAACAAAATCGGCCATTTTGGCGTAATGTTGTCTGATTATCGCCTTGACAGTCTTTGGCAATTCATACTAAAATATAAATAACAGCAAACAATATTTTTGAAAAAGGAGCGAATTCTCATGAAAAAAGCAAAATGGTTTTTCGCCGTTATCCTGATGTTCTGTTGTGCGTGCTTTTGCGGCGTATGCTTTGCTGACGCACCAAAGGATTTCCTTTATGATTTCAGCGAAACAAACG
>OIWM01002108.1_pt1 | contig 17372 bp, 19 predicted proteins | sample 1587451 | NCBI WGS metagenome assembly OIWM01 (sample SAMEA3888907, study PRJEB22519) | human gut metagenome | biome: human gut; feature: human-associated habitat; material: faeces | place: Denmark | collected 2011
ATATTTGCCCTCCCCGGGGCTCCCGCACAACGGGACCTCAGTTGGGTTCTATCCCGGTTGCAGTTGCTTCGCTCCTGCACCACTTGGCTGGTGCGGCGATTTGGCGTTGGAACGGTTCTTTTTCTGATATATGCTGGTTGCGGCTCTTCTTTTGGGAGGAGTCGCTTTTTTGTTGCTAGGAGGTTGGCCCGTGGTTGATGGGGAGAATCGTTCTGAGCTGCTTGCTGCGGATTGGAATGGCGAATGGATGCGCCTGCAAGCTGGTCGGCGACGGACTGATGATTCTTTTGAGTGGGATAAAAGGGCTCGGCATTTTCGGCCGCTTGAGACTGCTCCGTATGCCCGGGATTTTATGAAGCTGTTGGCGTTAAAGCCTGGTGAATCGGTGCTTGATATGGGGTGTGGGGCTGGGTCGATTGCTATTCCGCTTGCTCAGGCTGGGCATTCCGTGATTGCCGCCGATTTCTCCCCCGCCATGCTGGGCACGCTTGATGCCGGCATTGAGTACTACGGGCTCGAGGGGCGCATAACGCCGCTTGAGCTTGCTTGGGATGATGATTGGGATTTGGTTGGACCGGTCGCGAAGGCGGTAGATGTTGCCTTTGCCAGTCGCTCTGTCACCACGACCAACCTAAAAGGTGCGCTTGCCAAGCTTGATCGTACGGCTCGTCGGCGTTGTGCTGTCACGATGGTCGCCAACTCCAGCCCGCGCTATGATCTGCACCTTATGAACGCTATCGGTGCCTCGGTTACCTGCAGTAATGGCTTTGTGTACGCCTTCAACATCCTCATTCAGATGGGTGCCCTACCGCAGGTTACATACTTTGAATCGCCTCGTCGCGATACTTTCGATAGCCTTGAGGCGGGCGTGGCAGACTTCTCCCGCATGCTCGAGCACGGTAACGAAGATAAGGTTGACCGCCTGCGCGACTATATCGCTCAACACATGATTGAGAACCCCCATGCCGGTGAGCCGGGCTCCAAGGGCGTGCCGCAGGGGCGCTATATGCTCGATCATGTCCGCAAGGTTCGTTAGGCGTTTATTGCATGGGAGCCGGTCTCTGCACCCCGCTCATAGCCTGTTCACAGCCCGCACCGCCCACTCACTCGGCATCCGCATTCTTTTTGAACTGGGCAAACGCGCCCCACACCGCGCCGTTCCTGCGCTATCGTGGGACAGCTCACGTAGATTAAGGCCCCATCGCGGGGCGCCCCATACATAGAAAGCGAGAACCCATGGCACTGACAGGAGCACAGGTCAAGCAGCTTCGCAGCATGGCCCATCACCTCAACCCCGCCATCATCATCGGCAAGTCCGACGTCAACGAGGGCACCGTCGAGCAGACGGTCGCCTACCTGGAGAAGCACGAGCTCGTTAAGTGCTCCGTGCTCGATGGCTCCAGCCTTTCCGCCCGCGAAGCCGCCGAAGAGCTCGCTGAGCGCTGCCACGCCGAGGTCGTCCAGGTCATCGGCCGCAAGTTCTCGCTGTATCGCGAGTCCTCGCGCAAGGACATCGAGAAGATCAAGCTCGTCTAAGAGCCAATAAACCGGCGAGCCAACACATAGCAAGCTTACGGGTGCCCAAGTACTTCGGGCGCCCGTTTTTTATCGCTCGACCAGCACGCGATTGAGCCGCCCCTCCACCAAGCGCTCGTATAGACGCCGGGTCTCGGGCTCGGGCACGCCATTGACCTGCTCCCTCAGATGGTGCATATGCCCGCTGTATAGCTCGACGATATCGCGCCGCCGCCCCGCCGCACTGTAGACGTGCATGGCGCAGCGCACCATATCCTCACGTGCCGTTTCCTGCCGAAGCCCCGACTCCGCCAGCCAAATCGCCGACTGCAGATCGTTTTCTTCTAGAGCGGCATTTGCTCCCTTAATCATGCAATCGATGTACTTTGACTGCATAATGCGTCGCATACGCAAAAAGTAGGTGGGATTACAGCCATTGGGAACATACAGCGGTCCGGCATAAAGCTGCTCAATCTTAAGGCACAGCTCAACTAAATGGGGCCCGCGCGCACCCGTGCGATTTCCCAAAACCTCGCGGCTTATCTGGTCAAACAGCCGTACATCGGTCTTGACGTAGTCGCCGTTGAGCCCAATGCATTCATTTTGGATGAGCACACACGACTTGCCGTCCGGCGTCGGCCCCAAAGCCGACCGCAAGCGCGATATCGTCGAGTACAGGTTGTTGCGGGCGCTATTGAACTCGGCATGGGGCCACAGCTCCATGGCCAGCGTCTCACGATCGACGAGCGCATCCATGCCCAGCGCAAGCCGCTCGGCAAGTGTCGCCGCCTTCTTGCGGCGCCACATTTTGTCCGTGATGGGAAACCCGTCGCGCTCGGCGCGAAACGCACCAAACATGCGAATCTCGATATGGTCGATGGTATCAACGGCTTCAACCTCGCCGGCCTGGAATAGGCGCTCGCCCTCCCCTTCCAAATCGTCGCGCAGCGAGTACCGCGACAGCTCGCGCACGGGAAGCTTCTTGCGTATCCTGGCCGCCGGCTCGCCCAGACAATGCATGGCAAGGCGCGCAAAGAGCCGATACGATGGTTCTAGAATCCCCGCACGATTCATGGACATCCAGGCCGCAAGGTCGCTGTCTCGGCCTGCACAGGCCAAATGCAGCGCCACCATCCAGGCCTCCGCTCCACCAACCTGCGTCTGGCTTATATCGAGCAACTCCGCTTCCTCGCGCACCGAAACCATCGAGGTGTTACGCAGATACGCTGCGCGCTCCAGCAGCAATGCGTTATCGCGCATGTACGCAATCGACTCCTCGGCAAGTTTAAGCACTTGGACCGCACGGAACTTTGCATTAACCGGCCGTCCCTCTGCCAGCGACTGCCAGCCTTCTAGCAACAGACCAAACAGCTGAATCTGGTTGTCGCGCATGCGCACGGCAAAACGATCGAGCTCGTTGAACGCCGCGTCATCGGTTACCGGCAAGCCGGAAAGGAGCCGCCGTGCCGCCAGCACCATGCGCACCCAGATAGCCATCGCCTTAAGCCCACGTACGTCGAGCGCCTCCCGCACCACCGTCATCTCGTCGTCGCGCTCGTCGGTTCCCGCAAACGACCCGTCAAAGAGCTCCACCAGCATGCTATCGGCCCGTATAACAATCCCCGCGACATCGAGCTCGCAGTCGTAGGCCTTGCTCGTTTTGAGCTGCTGTAGAACGCCGCCGTCATCTCCCCGCTCGGTCAGACAGCGCTTGACCTCGATATGCGCAGACAACATATCGAGTGCGGTATGGGATGTCTCAATTTCTGGCACGGCCAGGTTCGTAGGAAGCCCAAGCCCGTTGTCCCCATAGCAAACAGCCGTCAGTGTCTGGGCCACCCTCCATGAAACAGGGTCTATTTCGCAGGCCGCCCGTTCGCCCCCGCGTTCGATGACCGATGCCATATAGCGAGCGAGCTTTGTATTGGACACGCTGACCGCTGCCAGATATACGCCAAGCGCTTCGGCAGGCGTTGGCTCTGGAGCCGGATCGTCGGCATCGATCGTGCCCAGCGCCGCTCGGCAGATATCGGCCCCGTGCCCCGTCAGAGCCAGATCGACCCCATACTGCCCAGCAAGTTCAAGGACCGCTTCACGGTCCAGAAAGGCGTCCGCCAGGCCCATCGCCGCATCGCATCGGCCCGCCTTAAGCAAAATCCGGGCCGCCCTCGGAACAAGTTCGGGGCGAACCTCGGCCACCAACTTACGCAAGCGCAAGCGTCCGTTATCCTCCGTGCCTAGACACGTAAAACTCCGCTCGGCGGGATCCAAGCCAAAGATCGGGTAGTCGCGTACAAAGTAGGACTGGTCGACCATCGACAGCCTCACCCCACAGGCCTCGAGTTCTGCGATATTGCCCTCGCCCATCAAAACCATGAGACATGCCACGCAAAACAGCGCATTATTGTCGAGTGAAGCCAGATCGGCAAGTGCCGCGCCATACACGTTGACAATCTCGTTTTCGAGCAGGCCGGCTACGTCGCCTTGGCCATACAGACCTGTCTGCAATGCCGAAACGAGCTCGGGCACGCCCTGCGTGAGCTGATAAAAGTCGAGCGATGTGCTGATCGAAAACGCCGATGCCCACGCCGAATACTCATAGGCATGCACCTTGAGCATCTGCGCATTGATCTTAACCGAATCGCCCAGCCCATGAATCAGCTGACGATTTGAAGGACGGCAGGAGATAAAGACCCCTACCCCCATAGCGCGCAGGCCGCGAATCCTGTCGATGAGGTCTTCGGTATCGTGCTGATCGAGGTTTGGCACATTATCAATCGCGATAAGGGAGTGCGGTTTGTCTTTGAGTTCTTCGGTAACCACCTCGAGCTGCATAAACACCTCGCGCCCAATGGCACGATCGGCCTCGATAATCCGCACGGGGCCTCGCGTCGGGTCGCATTTAACCTCATGGGTGTACTGCAGCAGCACCGAGGTCTTCCCAAACCCGTCGGGCGCATAAAGAACCACGATGCCGGCCTTTCGGCCCTTGGCGATAAGCTCATTCATCAAGCGTTCGCGTCGCACCATATAGCCTCCGCCCAGCGGCATCAGCTCGAGGTCGTCTATACCGCTCAAATCATTTACCATGCCCGCTCCTCAACTCGACCGTATGGACACTGTAGCCGCAAGACCATGCAAGCCGCGCTATGAATAGAGCGACCTTGTGTTTTAGGTTGTCTTTTGGTACGCAAGCGGCAAGTTTTTGTACAGCGAGGGCCGATTGTTATTAATCCCCCGACTAATCGGTCTTTAAGCAGGTAAATGAGCTTGTCAGCTTGTCCCATCTAAGCGGCAGTGTAACGCAGATGAACAAGGTTCAGCCATGTCATTCAACTCGCCTAGCACCCGCTACCGTCTACGACCTTCTAGTGGCATTTTTGCATAGAATCTGGTATGGAATGAATCAAGCTGTTGGGCATCTGGCGTTCGTCAAGCTTGCGGCAAGATTTTGGTCAAGTGGGCGAAAAGGGATAGCAAAAAGGCCCCCGCAAAGCGGAGGCCTTAGGCAAGGCTATGTCGAGCTGCAGGATTCGCGCTACTCGCAGAGCGAAAGGGCGGCCTCGTCGGCAACGACAACGCAGTTGGTGTGCAGCTGCAGGATCGAAGCCGGGCACTCGGGCGTAACCGGACCATAGCACATATCGTGCACGGCCTGAGCCTTGGCCTCGCCGTTGGCGACAACCAGGATCATGCGGGCATACATGATGGTCTGGGTACCCATGGTGTAGGCCTGACGGGGAACATCGTCGATGCTGTCGAACAGGCGGCTGTTGGCCTGAATGGTGCTCTCGGTGAGGTCGACGCAGTGCGTACCCTTGGAGAAGTGGTCATCGGGCTCGTTGAAGCCGATATGGCCGTTGTTGCCAATGCCGAGCAGCTGCAGATCCGGGTAACCGGCGTCGGCGACAATCTTGTCGTACTCAGAGCAGGCAGCGGCGGCGTCGGGGTTGGAACCGTCGGGCACATGCGTGTTGTTCAGGTCGATGTTGATGTGATCGAAGAAGTTCTCGCGCATGAAGTAGTGATAGCTCTGGGGATCGTCGTGCGAAAGGCCGCGATACTCGTCCAGGTTGTAGGTGCTGACCTCGGCAAAGTCGACGTCGCCCTTCTCGTACCAAGCAGCGAGCTGCTTGTAGGCACCGATCGGGGTGGAGCCGGTGGCAAGACCCAGCACACAGTCGGGCTTGAGGATAACCTGGGCCGAGATGATATTAGCGGCCTTGCGGCTCATATCCTCGTAGTCTTTAGCTTTAATGATCTTCATTACGCGTCCTTTCTCGTACAAGAGAGGCAAGGCTCCCTTACAAGCACTTGCCCGCGGCCCGCGTCGGCCGCAACCAACGTGTGCGGCCACCAGGGCGAGGTCGCGTAATGTATGTGTCTCGTGTCTAACCGCGTCGAGGCCCCTGCCCGTCCACGGTGACCCAAAGCCTTTTAGCTTCGGACAAATCCCATCTTGCCACGGAGGGCGTCCTCTTTCAAGGGCGCCCTCCGTAAACGTGTTTGAATTGTAGGCTAATGGCCACGTGCACTTGCTAGCGCTCGCGAGCAACGATGAGCTGGTCCATCTCTTCGACATGCACGCCAACGGAGCCCTTGATGCTCGAGAACTCAACGGAGTTGCATACCAAGATGGGAACCGTCACATCGTAGCCCTCGGCAGCAATTGCCTCGCGATCGAACTCAATGAGTACATCGCCCTTATGGACGATGTCACCCACTTGCGCATGTACGGTAAAGTGCTTCCCCTCGAGCTGAACAGTGTCCAAACCAACGTGGATGAGCACGTCCAAGCCATCGACCGTGTTAAGCGCAACGGCATGTCCCGTGGGAAAAATGGCCTCGACCTTGGCATCAGCCGGTGCAATCACACGCGTTCCGGTGGGCTGAATCGCCACGCCCTGGCCCAAAAGGCCGGTGGCAAACGTCTGGTCGTTTACCTCGGAGAGCGGAATGACGTCACCCGAGATGGGAGCATCCAGCGTAAGGACTCGACCACGCATACCAAAAGACCTTAGGACTTTAGTGAACATGCTCCCCCTCGGACATACCGATTAACCAAAATAACCTTAACAGTTTACCACTTGGCACCCGTTTTTGACCATTAGGGAAGTTCGCGCTTGACAACCTCGACGATGTCGTCGACAACGCGCTGGGTCAGCTCGTGCGTCTCGGCCTCGGCCATCACGCGGACCAGCGGCTCGGTACCGCTCGGGCGCACCAGAATGCGGCCGCGGCCGTCAAGCTCCTTCTCGGCGGCAGCGACGGCATCCCAGATGGGCTGGCAATCGTCCAGACCAGCCTTGTTGTCGGAATGCACGTTGACGAGTACCTGCGGGTACTTCTTCATGATACCGGCAAGATCGGTGAGGGTGCGACCGGTGCGCTTGAGCACGGCCAGCAGCTGCAGAGCCGTCACCAGGCCGTCACCGGTGGTGTTGTGCTCCAGGAAGATGATGTGGCCGGACTGTTCGCCGCCGATGACGGCGCCGTCCGCGAGCATGCGCTCCAGAACGTAGCGGTCGCCCACGGCGGTCTGAACCATCTCGAAGCCCTGCTCCTTCATAGCGATGGAGAAGCCCAGGTTGCACATGACGGTCGAGACGATCTCGGAGTTGGCGAGCTTGCCGCGAGCGGCGAGGTCAGAACCGCAGATAGCCAGGATGTAGTCACCGTCGATCTCATTGCCCTCGCTGTCCACGAACAGCACGCGGTCGGCGTCGCCGTCGTGGGCCAGACCGATGTCAGCATGGGTGCGCAGCACGAGCTCGCGCAGGGGCTCAAGGTGCGTAGAGCCGCACTCAACGTTAATGTCGGTGCCGCAATAATCGGTGTTGATGGCATGGACCGTAGCACCCAGGCGCTGCAGCGCGGCGGGCGTGGTCTGGCAAGAAGCACCGTGGCCGCAGTCGACGGCAACGACCAGGCCGTCGAGCCTCAGGCCATCAAGCGTATCGATGGCGTGGTCAACGTATGCCTTGCGGGCGTCCTTCATCTTGATGATGTGGCCCACGCCGGCACCGGTCGGCAGCGTGTCGGCAGCCATGGCTTCCTCGGACATGACCCAGGCGCTGATCTCTTCCTCGACAGCATCGGGAAGCTTCATACCCTTGCGACTAAAGAACTTGATGCCGTTGAACTCCGGCGGATTGTGCGAAGCGGAGATGACAATGCCGCCATCAAGCTCGTTTTGGACGGTGAGCAGCGCCACGGCAGGCGTAGGGATGACGCCGCAGCAGTGCGGGCGGCCGCCCTCGGCCATAATGCCGGCGGTCAGAGCACTCTCGAGCATGGTGCCCGAAAGACGCGTATCGCGGCCGATGCAGATATCCGGACCAAGGAACTTGGTCGCCGCGCGGCCCAGGCGAAACGCGAGGTCGCACGAGAGGTCGGCATTGGCGACGCCACGGACGCCGTCGGTACCGAAGATGTTCTGGGGCATAGGATCGCTCCTTCCCTAGCAGGCGATATGCAACCGCCCACCCTAGTCGAAAAAGAAAAGCGGGACCCGCCGAGGAATCGGCAGGCCCCGCTTGTACATTGTATCTCGAAAGGAGATAAAACCTTAGCGCTTGGAGAACTGGGGAGCGCGGCGGGCCTTCTTGAGGCCGTACTTCTTGCGCTCGACCACGCGAGCATCGCGCGTAAGGAAACCGGCCTTCTTGAGGTCAGCACGGTAGTCGCCAGCGTTCAGAAGAGCGCGAGCGATGCCCAGGCGCAGAGCGCCGGATTGACCGGAGATGCCGCCGCCATCGCACAGAGCGATAACGTCGAACTGACCGGCGGTGTCGGTCACCTTGAAGGGAGCAAGGGCGTTCTCAACGAGCTGATGACGGCCGAAATACTGCTCGGCGTCACGCTTGTTGATGGTCACCTTGCCGGTGCCGGGGACGAGACGGACGCGGGCGACGGCGTTCTTACGACGGCCGGTACCCTGGTAGACAACGGTGTTCTCAGCCATCTTTAAGCCTCCAGCTCAATCTTCGTGGGGTTCTGGGCAGCATGCGGATGCTCGGCACCAGCGTAGACCTTAAGCTTGGTCATCTGGGCACGGCCGAGGGTGGTCTTGGGCAGCATACCGCGAACGGCGCGCTCGATGACCTTCTCCGGGTGCTTCTCCATAGCCTGGCGGAAGCTCTCAGCCTTGAGGCCGCCGTTGTAGCCGCTGTGGCGATAATAGGTCTTCGTGTCGGCCTTGTTACCGGTAAGCTGGACCTTATCGGCGTTGATGACGACAACGAAGTCGCCGCAGTCGCTGTTGGGCGTGAACTGGGGCTTGTTCTTACCGCGCAGGATCATTGCGATCTGGGTGGCAAGACGGCCCAGGACAGCACCATCGGCGTCGACGAGAACCCAGTTGCGCTGGACCTCGCCCTGCTTGGCGTAGTGAGTCGATTTCGAAATCACTTAGACTCCTCCATGTACAGTACGTGTTGTTACAGAGATTCACGGGGCTCTGCAAGTAACCCGTCCATATTACCCCGCTCGCCGTACGAGTCAACAGGTATTTTGGCTCCGACCAGAGTTTCTGCACATGTCATCCACGAGCCGTGATTTTTCCAGCTCTTTAGCTGTTGTCATTTTTTGAGGGTTCGCCGTCGTTAGCGCTCAACGAACTCTTGGATTTCCGCGAGCAGGCGCTTTGCCTCCTGACGGCCCTGGATATACAGGTCGAGGAGCTTTGCCGAATCGTGCTCAACGTGGCCGACCTCGACCGGCTTTTGCGGAGCGACGACCAACGCACGGCCCTCGCGCTCATACTTCCACAGGTGCATGCGCTGAATGTTGTAGCGGTCGTGGCGCGTCTCGATTCCCTCGAGCAGATAGGGGTAGTCGGCATAGCGGGCGCGCGCGGCAGGCATAAACTCATAAGGCTTTTTCTCGTACGAACGATCCTGCGTGACGATGACGACTGCACGGTCGAAGCCCGCCTCCTCCAGCACGTGCTCGATGGGGATCGAATCGGCTACGCCACCGTCGACGTATTTGTGCCCGTCAATCTCGACCGGCGGCGTCACCAGCGGCAGCGACGTCGATGCGCACACGGCATCGAGGTCGAGCACGGCGCTTTTGACCGGGAGGTACGTGGCGGTTCCAAAGAGCATGTCCGTAGCGACGGCGTACATCTCGATGGGGCTCGCGTCGAACGTCTCGTTGTCAAAGGGATCCAGGCGGTCCTGGACATCGTTGAAGATAAAGTCGTAACCCACAATGGAGCCCGTGGACGCAAACGATGCGGCGCCCATGAAGCGGCTGTCATTGCAGAAAGCCAGGTTGATGCGGTTGGCACGGCCGATCTGGTGCGACTTATAGTTCACGCCGTTGAGGGCGCCGGCCGATACACCGTAGACAGCCGGAATCTCGACGCCAGCCTCCATGAGAACGTCGAGCACGCCCGCGGTAAACTGCCCGCGAAAACTACCGCCCTCCAGGACGAGCGCGACCTTGCCGGCGTTCTTTGCCTTATCTTCTGCAGTCATATTGACCTCCTGCGATTGCGTTTTGGCTTTCTTCTACCCAGTTTTGGGATGGCGAGAGCGCAGGTTTTTCGAGGCGTCAGGTGAAGCGGAAAGTGTGTCCCGTTCTCAGAGCAAATTCCGGGTCGCATTTTCCGCTGAGCCCGCCATCCGGAAAATGAATCCCATTTCGAGCTTAGATTCCGGGATGCGCTTTCCGCTTGAGCTGCCATTGGGAAAGCATGTCCCACTCTACGGCTCGATTCCGGGTCGCAGTTTCCGCTTGAGGCGCCATCCGGAAACTACGTCCCAGTCTGAGCGCGGATTCCGGGATGGACTTTCCGCCTGGGCCGCCATTGGGAAAGCGCGTCCCACTCTGCGTTGCCGTAGCGTTTGCTTAACGCCCGCGCCCTGCATAGAGTTCGATTCTCCGCGGTATCTATAAGTAATAAAAAAGCAGGTAGGTACGTTTACCTACCTGCTTGCAACTATTGGTGGAGCTGGCGTTCATTCGGTCGAACACCTCGCCACCTGGACCTATAGCGCCAGGCAGCGACGGATTATCGCCCAAGCCGGCAGAATCGTCAAACGTGAACGCCACGCGCAGGCCGTCGTCATCGTCGGGGCCGCCCAGCACCACGCGCGCCACGAACGTGCGCAGAAGCTGCGCGTCGTCCACCTCGGCGGCGGCCATGCCCTCAAGCCAGAACAGCGCGCGGTCGTAGTCAAGGCGGGCGGCCTCAAGGGCCTCGGCCGTGCGCAGCTCGTCCTTGAGGAGCGCCTGCCGCTGCTTCAGCGCGTCTATGCGCTCCTTGCCGCCCGGCGGCGCGATGCCCGACTCGATGGCCGCCCATATGTTGGAGAACGCCGTCTCGATCTTGGCCAGCTCGCCCTTTACGGTCTCGCTCAAGGGCTTCTCGTCGGCGCGCTCCTCCTCGGCGTCGGCCAGCATGCGAGCGATGCGCTCGCGGCTGTCGGCGCTGCCCAGGGCCTCGCGCACGGCGTCGGCCACGCGCTTCTCCACGACATCGCGGCGCACGGTGCGCCCGCAGCTGCGGCAGCGGTAGTAGTGATAGGGCCTGCCCGACTTGCCCGTGCCGCTGGTGCCGGTCATCAGCCCGCCGTCGCGCCCGTCGTAGAGCTTGCCCGTGAGCGGGAAGTCCCACGCTTCGGTCTTGGCGCGGGGCCTGTGCGAGTCCTCAAGCATCCGTATCACCCTCTCCTCGTCATCCATGGGAACGATGGCGGGCATGCCGCCGGGCACGACCACGCCCGCGTAGCGGTACTCCCCGCCGTTCTCCCGCCGCATCAGTATGCGGCGCACCGTCTGGAAGCGCCACTTGCCGCCGCGCTTGGTGCGGTACGGCTCCCAGGCGCGCACCACGTCGGCCACCGACTTGCCCGACAAGACCATGCGCACGCCCAGGCGGATGGCGGCGGCCTCCTCCTCGTTGACCACGTAGCGCCCGTCCACTATGTCCCAGCCGTAGCGCACGCAGCCGTTGGCCATGCACCGCTCGGCGTTCTTCTGTATGCCGTCGCGTATGCGCTCGCCGTCGAGCGCGCTCTCGTACTCCGCCAGCACCTCAAGCAGGCCCAGCTGCAGCACGCCCGCCGAGCCGTCCGAAATGTCCTCGCCCGCGTACAGTATCTCGACGCGGCAGCGGCGCAGCATGATGCGCGCCATGGCCATCTCGTCGCGGTTGCGCATGATTCGGGTAACTTTATATATGACCACGAAATCGAACAGCCCTCGCTTGGCGTCGGCCATCATGCGCTGGAACTCGGCGCGGTCGGTGTTGGTGCCCGTCTGCGCGAAGTCGCAGTACGTGGCCACCACGCGCAGGTCGTTCTCGGCGCAGTAGGCGCGGGACTTCTCCACCTGTATCTCTATGGACTCGCCGCGCTGGTTGTGGCTCGAGAAGCGGGCGTATATCGCCGCGCGCCCGCCCACGGCTACTCCATCTCGTCGGCGGCCTGGAACCACACCACCGTGCCGATCACGCGCACGGGTCCGTCGTCCATGCCGAAAATCATGTCCTCGTAGTCCTCGAAGCTATCCGCCGACAGCATCAGCTTGGTGCTGCCCTTGTACCAGCGGCGCATGACCGCGCGGTAGTCCTCGGTCTCCACCACGGCGATGGACCCGTTGGCGGGCTGGCGGGGTCGACCAGCACGTGGCTGCCCTCGGGTATGACGCGGTTCATGCAGTCGCCCTCGACCTCCAGGGCGAACGCGCGCGGGTGCCCGGCGCACACCGAGGCGGGCACCTCAACGCGGTGCGCTATCTCCTCCTCGTCGGCGAGCGCGCCGGCGTGCACGCGCCCGAGCGTGAGCAGCGGCACGGTGGCGCTGCTGGCCACCACGGGCATGGCACCGGCGGGCATATAGGAGCTGCCCTTGGGCTTTTTGGTCACGGGGTCAATCTGATCCATTCCGCCGTCTTCTATAAGGTGTGACTTACTAATCTGATAACAGGCCGCCATGCGCTCAATAGCTCCCATACGGGGTTCGGAGCGGCCATTTTCCCACTGCGAAACGGCGTTACCTGTCACACCTGCAATCTCACCCAGTTCATCCTGGGTAACGTCGAAAATCTGCCGTAGCTTCTTTATGTTGTCGGATATCGGCATCTTAACTCCTTCCAGGACTTAAATTTATTTTCAATTTTACCAAAATTAATCTTGACCGTATTCTGAAGATTAATTACAGTTATGGACAGAAAGGAGGGAGTATGAAGTCACTCAAGCAGGCGCGCATGAGCAAGGGCGTAACCAAGAAGGCAATGGCTGAACATCTGGGCATTTCAGGACCTACATACGATGTTTATGAAGACCACCCCGACCGTATGCGCATCGAGACGGCTAAAAAGGCCGCCGACTTCTTGGGCTACAAACCCGAAGAAATTTTTTTCGCTTCAAACTGTAATTAGATTTACCTATCAGAAAAGGAGACACACCATGACCACCAAGAGCCACCAGCCCGAGTTCGTCGCCGAGATCGTCGGCAAAACGCTCGACTACCTCATCGACGACCGCAAGCGCGTGGCCGTCGACTTCGAGCTGGCCGAGAACGGCTGCATGGAGGAGACACACGTCAGCCTCAAGCGCCGCATCGCGGCCATGTGGGGCTTCCAGACGAGCGGCATCGAGCTTCTGGAGGCGAGCACGACCTGGTTCGAGCTCGGCGGCATGCAGTTCAACGTCTACAGCTCCGTGCAGTTCAGCGTGAACGGCAAGGGCTGGAGCACCGACTTCAAGACCATCGCGCGCGACACCGCGTACGACGAGAAGGAGTAGGCCATGCTGAACGAGGGGACCGTACGGGGGGGTTCACCGCCCTCAACGTGAAGAGCGGCAAGTGCGTGCTGCAGTTTGAGCTGGACCCGAAGTTCCGTGACTTCATCCCCAAGCTGGTGGAGTTCACGGGGCAGATGCTCAACATCCACGTGTACGACGACCAGGAGGTGATGTTCGTGGATAGGGACACCGGTGAGGTCGCCTACGAGGACGCCCCGCTGCCTCTGCCGGGCGTCGCGGGCGAATGACCCCGATACAGCGCGCCATGTGCGACGAGTGCGCCGCCATGATGCGCGAGTTCTACAAGGACCCAGAGAACGAGAGGAAGTTCCAGGAATGGAAAAGATCAAGGGAAGGAGGGTGCGCGTCGCAGCCGGCAAGCGAAAGACGCGCACCGCAACGGTTCACTTCCGAACCGAGACCAGTGTAACACCCGAGCAGCGCCGCGAGAGGCTGCAGGCCGTTTTCGCCGCCCTGTTCGTCTGCGCGTGCATCGCCGCCACATGGGCGCTGGAGGCAACAGTATGGCCGAGGTAGACGCCAAGGCCCAGGCCCTCGTGGCCAAGGCGTGCGGCTGGGTTGCCTCGAACCCCGATACATGGGCGAAGCTGCGCCGCATCTGCTACCGCCTGATGCTGGAGGGCCACGTCATCCAGCGCGACAACGTGTACACCCTGGCGTGCCAGAACGGCATGACCGTGAGCGAGGCCAGCGAGTTCAAGCGCGACCACAACCTGTGGAGCGTGCTGTCCCGCTACATGGTGCTGCAGCGCCCCTCCATGCTGGCCGCCGTGAGCTTCCGCCGCACGCCGGTGGACTCCGTGGACCTGGTGGGCACGTGGGAGGCCATCGTGGGCCCAGCCGTTTTCGCCGCCTCCACGCTAACCGAGGCGCAGGGCATCTACGACAGGGGCGCGCAATGAGGTGCACCGTCACGGTCGAGGGCCGAATGCCGAGCCTGAACGACTACATCAGCGCCGAGCGCGCCAACCGCTACAAGGCGGCGGCCATGAAGAAGCGCGAGACGGCGCGCGTGAGGGCGGCGGCCATGCAGCAGCGCGCGCCGCGCTTCGAGCGCCGGGTGACCGTGCGCACCACGTTCTACGAGCCCGACATGCGCCGCGACGCCGACAACGTGGGCTTCGCGCGCAAGTTCGTGCTCGACGGCCTGGTGGCGGCGGGCGTAATCAAGGACGACTCCCGCAAGTACGTGGAGCAGTGCCCCGACAGGGTGCTCACCGACAGGGCGCGCCCCCGCGTGGTCGTGGAGGTGAGCGACGAGTGACCCGCCGAGACAAGGGCAGGCCACACAGGGCGTGGCGCAAGGCCGACCTCGACCGCATAGCCGAGCTGGCGGGAAAGGTGCCCGCCCGCGAGATTCGCCGCGAGCTGCGACTGTCCAAGAACCAGTTGGATAACGCGCGGCGCGTGATCAACGCCAGCGGCGGCCACGTGTCCCTGCGCTGCTACCGCCACCGCCTGGAGCTGTGCCCGTCGTGCGGGTGCCGCAGGGCGACCCTCGGCAAGGACGGCATCTGCGAGCCGTGCAGACGCCAGCAGCAGCTTGAGGCCATAGAGGCCCGCATAGCCGAGCTGCTGCCGAGGCTGACCGCAGAGGAGCGCCGCACCTACGAGCGCACCGAGTGCGGCCGAGAGAGCCGCGCCGACCCCATGCCGCAGGCCCCGGACACCTCGGGCATGAGCCGCTACGCCGCCGACAAGGCAGCAGAGGCGCACGACGAGGCCATGGAGCGGTGGCTGTGCCGTTACCTGTACCGCAGGGTCAAGGCGGCGCAGAAGCGCAAGGAGCGCATAGAGAAAAAAGTTCCGAAATCCTGAAAAGTTTTTATCACTTTTAGTTTTCCCAGTTAGGAGACCCAAATGCTCACGGAAATCATCAGCAAGACCGTCGCGGACAAGACGGTGGACAGCATCCTGAAGCGCATCGAGCGCGCCGTCCCCGTGCCCGAGCCGGGCGACGGCGGCTTCGACGCCGCCATGCGCCAGGCGTTCAACATGGGGGCCGCCTGCATGGCCGCGCAAATCAAGAACGGCCCCGTGCCCACCAAGCGCATCGCGCTCATGGGCGAGGTGGCCCGCGTGGCGTGCCGCGCCCGCCTGGTGGGCATGGAGTGCCGCGTGGTCGTAGACGAGGAGGCCCGCGCATGCAATCGCTAGAGGAGGTCGCGATCTGCGACGTGTACCCCTACGAGCGCGCCGACGGCGAGCCGATGAACCCGCGCGACTTCACCACCAGGGAGAGCGCCGAGCACATCGCGGGCCTGGCCGCGCAGTTCAAGGCCAACCGCCTCAACCCCGGCCAGCCCGTCATGAAGCCCATCCTGTACAAGGAGGGCGGCATCTACTGGATCATCGACGGCGAGTGCCGCGTGCGCGCCATGCGCTCCATCGGCACCGAGCGGTTCCTGGCCGAGGTCTACGACGACCTGGACGACGCCGAGCTGGCGCGCGTGGAGGCCGCCAAGGCCATGGTGGAGACCGACGCCAAGCTGGGGCTGACCGCCGAGGAGAAGTCGCGCGGCGTGCAGACCATGCTGGCGCTCGACATTCCCGACGAGGAGGTGGCCGTGGCCGCCCGCACCGACGCGGGCACCGTGGCCAAGGCGCGCCGCGCCGCCCGCAGGGTGCAGGACGCCGCCTACGACATGACGCTCGACCGCCTGGCCGCCATCGCCGAGTTCGAGGGCGACGACGAGGCCGTGGCCGAGCTGCGCGACTGCAAGCAGTCCGAATGGCAGCGCGTGTACGCGGGCCTGAAGGCCGAGGCCGAGCAGAAGCGCAACCGCGCCGAGGTGGTGGCGGTGCTTGCCGACGCGGGCGTCGAGTTCGTCGGCGAATGCCCCGAGGGCTTCGCCGCATGCCGCACGTTTTCCGACTACCGCCCCGACCTGGCGGCGCTGGACGCCTACGTGGCCGACAACGCGGGCGCGGGGCTTCTGGCCGAGGAGACGTCGTTCGGCGTGACCCTGCTGGCGCCGGTGGCCGAGGGGGCCGACGAGGCCGCACAGGCCGCAGCCCAGCGCAAGGCCGACTTCCAGGCCGCCTACGAGGACGGCGCGAAGGCCCGCCGCGAGTGGCTTGCCGCCCACGCGGGCGACCTCAAGTCGATGCGCCGCACGGCTCTGGCGCTGACCGCGTTCGCCATGGAGTCCGAGGCCGTGGAATCGTTCGAGGAGCTGCTGGGCCGACCCATCGACCGCACGCCCACCGAGCTGGCCGTGGCCATGGGCTGGCGGGCAGCGTGGAGCATGAGCGGCTGGACGGCCTGGAGCCTCATGGAAGGCGGCAGCTCCGTGTACTTCAACCGAGCGACGGTCGAGAACGTGACCATCGTCTACGAGGCCATGAAGGCCGACGGCTACGAGCCGAACGCGGCCGAGACGGAAACCTACGAGGCGTGCATGGCGCGCCTGGGAAGCGAGGAGTAAATGAGCGAAGCAGTTGAGGCCGAGATCATCGAGCCCGAGGAGGCTTCAGAGCTGACCGTGGCGTACTCCCCCGCCGTGATCGAGGCCAACTTCGACGCCCTGGAGGCGCACGTGCGCAGGCTGGTGGCCGACTACGAGGGCGCGACCTACGACATGGGCAAGGACGAGAACGTGAAGGCCGCCAAGCGCGACCGCGCCTACCTCAACGGCATCGCCAAGGAGATAGACGAGCGCCGCAAGGCCGTGAGCCGCGAGTACACGAAGCCCCTGGCCGCGTTCGAGGACAGGTGCAAGGCCGTGGCGGGCATCGCGAAGCAGGCAGCCGACGGCATCAAGGCGCAGCTGGACGAGGCCGAGGAGGAGCGCCAGCTGCGCGCGTACGCCAAGCTGCGGGAGCACTACGAGGAGTTCGCCGGGCTGCTGGCCCCCGTCGTGCCCTATGAGCGTTTCCACGAGAAGCAATGGACCAACAAGACCTTCGGCGAGGTGAAGGCATTCAAGGCCCTGGAGGCCAAGGTAGAGCGCCTGGCCCAGGACTGGGAAACCCTCAAGGCGCAGTTCCAGGGCGAGCCGTTCTACGACGAGGCCGAGCGCGAGCTGTTCGCCACCCTGGACCCGACGCTGCGCCGCATTGACGTCCCTGACGTCGG